>OKSA01001840.1_pt1 | contig 18438 bp, 15 predicted proteins | sample 1601181 | NCBI WGS metagenome assembly OKSA01 (sample SAMEA3541538, study PRJEB24748) | human gut metagenome | biome: human gut; feature: human-associated habitat; material: faeces | place: China | collected 2012
TATGAGAAAGTTGAAGCTGCTGTCATTGTCGGGCAGCACGGCGAACAGCGCCGTTTTCTTTTCGCCCAGCGAAGCCAAGTCCAATTCGTCGTGGGAAGTGAGAGAGGCAAGGCGCGGCAAGTTGAATGCTGACAAGCGCACAGCCATGGAAATGATGATGCTCATCGCAGTCTTGCCGGGGGCCTGCTTGTAAATACCATATTGCTTCACCGCCACGCTTTCGGGCCTGTCCATGGCAAGCCGGGCAAACAACTCGTCAATGATGCTTTCATACGCTTCTTCGCCTTCGCTGGCGCCCGACGCCGCCACCATTTCCATCACCATGGGAAAGTTTTGCTCATCGGGCGGCGCTTCCTCTACCAAGTATAGGATTAAGGCTTGCAGCAAAGCGGTTTCGCTGCGTTCCCAGAAAGGGTCGTTTGACTGACTGCCCTTGGGCGTGGTGTTGCGAATTAAATTCGTTACCAGCTTCAGCACATCGTTCTCGTCACGGATGTACGCGAAGGGGTTATACCCGTGGCTTTTGCCCATGTCGATTAAATCCAGCACCTTAATCACATAGCCCTTCTTTTCCAGCAGCTCCAGGTGCCTGCCCTGCTCGACGATGCGGCCGTCGCGCACGACGAGGATGAGGTCCGCCTTGCGGATGGTGGACAGGCGGTGGGCGATCAGGAACGACGTGCGGTCGCGCAGCAGGTGGTCGATGGCGTTCTGGATAAGCTGCTCCGTCTGCGTGTCGATGGAGGACGTCGCCTCGTCGAGCACGAAGATGCGCGGGTCGGCCAGCACGGCGCGCGCAAAGGAGATCAGCTGCTTTTCGCCCGTGGACAGGCGGTCGCCGCCCTCGCCGACGTCGCTGTCCCAGCCCTTTTCGAGCTTGGCTGCGACCTGATCGGCCGAAACGGTCCGCGCCGCTGCCTCGACCTCGGCGTCCGTGGCGTCCAGACGGCCGTAGCGGATGTTCTCGCGGATCGTGCCGGAGAACAGGTGCGGATTCTGCAGCACATAGCCGATGTTCGAGTGCAGCCACAGCTGGCTGCGCTCACGGTAGTCCCGGCCGTCGATGAGGATCTGGCCGGAGGTCGGCTCAAAAAAGCGGCAGGCGAGGTTCACGAGCGTGCTCTTGCCCGCGCCGGTCTCCCCGACGATGGCGACGGTCGTTCCGGCGGGGATTTTCAGCGAGAAGTGCGACAGCACGTCCTCGCCGCCGTCCGGATAGCGGAAGGTGACGTCGCGGAACTCGATGTCGCCGCGCAGCGGCTCCCAGTTTTCGCGCTTGGGGTGGAAGGCGTCGCCGTAGCGGGCGATGACCTCCGGCGTGTCGGCGATCTGCGGCTTTTCGTCCAGCAGGCCCGTCACGCGCTCGATGGAGGCCTGCAGGGAGATGAATTCCGCGATATTCGCGGCCGTCATCTGGATCGGCTCGAAAATGCCGACGGCGTAGGTCGTGAAGGCCGAGAGCGTGGCGATCTGCAGCACCTGCTCCTGCACCATATAGCCGCCGCGCAGCAGCACGATGGCCACGGCCGCCGTGGAGCAGAACAGCACGAGGGGAATATACACGGCGTTCAGCCGCGCGGCACGGATGCCGCAGTCGTGCATCTCCTTTGTCAGCGCGCGGAACGAGGCCGTGTTCTGCTCCTCGATGCCGAGGGTCTTCGACGTCTTCGCGCCGGTGATGCCCTCGTTGAACGCGCCGGTGATGCGGGAGTTCAGCTTGCGGACGCGGCGGTTCCAGTGCAGGATGCGATTCTGAAAATAGCCCGTGAGCACGGCGATGACCGGCACGATGACGATAACGACAAGGGCGAGCTTCCAGTTGAGCAGCAGCATCGCGGCGAACGTGCCGAGCACATAGAACATGGCCCAGAGGATATCCGTCAGGTTCCACGCGACCATGGAGGCAATGCGCGAGGTGTCGCTCATGACGCGGCTGAGCAGATAGCCCACCGGCGTGACGTTATAGAACGAGAACGACAGCGTCTGCAGGTGCGTGAAGAGGTTCGCGCGCATGTCGCGCCCGGCGCACATCTCGATCTTCATGGAGTTGCGCGCAAAGGCCACAACGGACAGGGCCTGCAGCAGGATGACGCCGAAATAGCACAGTGTGTAGGGCAGCAGGCCCGACAGCGTCCCGGCCTCGATATAATTTGAGATGGCATAGCGCTGGAACAGCGGCAGCACGACGTCGATGGCGGCCGTGATCAGGTTGAAGGCGAACATGCCCGCAAAATCGCGGCGGTATGGCCGCATGACGGGCATCAGGCGCTTCCAGATGCCCCATTGGAACGATTTGGTATAGTCCTGTTCATCAAAGGCAGGCATCAGACTCCCTCCTTTCCGAGCAGGCGGCGGTCGTCGCTGCTCATCTGGATGTCATAGATATCGCGGTAAATGCCGGGCTTGGCGATGAGCTCGGCGTGCGTACCCAGCTCCGAGACGCGGCCGCCGTCGAGCACGAGGATGCAGTCGGCCTGCATGAGCGTCGTCACGCGGTGGGAGATGAGCAGCACCGTCGCCTTGCCGAGCGATTCGTGCAGGGCGGCGCGGATCTTTGCGTCCGTCTCGGCGTCCACGGCCGAGAGCGAATCGTCAAACACCATGACGGGCGCCCTCTGCATCAGCATGCGCGCAATGGCCACGCGCTGCTTCTGCCCGCCGGACAGCGTCACGCCGCGCTCGCCCACGAGCGTCTCATAGCCCTCCGGGAATTCGCAGATGGCCTCGTCCACGCAGGCAATGGCCGCGGCGCTGCGCAGCTCCTCCTGCGGCGCGCCGGGGCGCGTGGCGGCGATGTTCTCGCGGATGGTCTGCGAGAACAGGAACGGCTCCTGCAGCACAAGGCCGATCTGGCTGCGCAGGCTCTCGCGCGTAAAGCTGCGGATGTCCACGCCGCCGATGGTGATGCGGCCCTCCTGCAGGTCGTACAGCCGGTCGAGCAGATGCACGAGCGTGCTCTTGCCCGAGCCGGTGCCGCCGAGGATGGCAAACGTGCTCCCCTGCGGGATCGTGAACGAGACGTCCTGCAGCACGGGCGTCTCGCCGTAGCCGAACGTCACATGGTCAAAGACGATGTCGCCCGCCGCGCTGTGCGGCGCGGCCTCGGGCACGTCCTTTTCCTCCGGCGCGCGCAGAATATAGCCCACGCGGTCGAGCGACACGCCCGCCTTGCTCATGTCCGAAAGCACGCGGCCGAGCGAGCGCACCGGCCACGACAGGGCCTCGTTATAGCTGATGAAGGCGAGAAATTCGCCGAGCGTCATATTGCCGTGCACGCTTTCGACGATGCCGCAGACGATGATGACCATGACCTGCAGGCACGTCAGCAGCGTGCCGGAGGCCCAGTAGACCGACAGCAGGCGGCCGAGGCGGATCCACAGGCTGGCAAATTTCTCGTTCTTTTCGCAGAAGCGGTCCGTTTCGAAGCGCTCGCGGCCGAAGGCACGCACAACGCGCACGCCGGTCAGGTTCTCCTGCGCACAGGTCGTCAGGTCGCCCTCGGCCTCGTCCGCCGCCTGAAAGCGGCCGGAGATGCGCCGGTAGAACACACCGGACGACAGGCCGACGATCGGGATGAACGCCAGCGCCACGAACGACAGCCGCACGTTCATCCGGAACATGATGACGAGATATAAAATGATGAGGAAGACCGTGCGCACGACCTCGACGAGCTGGTTGCACACGAACGTGCGGATGACGTCGACGTCCGAGGTGCAGCGCTGGATGATCTCACCCGTGGAGTGGGCCGTGTGCCACGAAAAGCTCAGGTGCTGGATGTGGTCATACAGCCCGTCGCGGATGCGCTTGACGAACGACTCCGATCCGCGCGAAAGCTGCGTGCGCTGGCCATAGTTGCAGAAGCCGCGCAGCAGGGCCAGCAGCAGCACGGCCGCGGCCGCGAGCCACAGCGCGTGGAGCTTCTGCGCCTGCAGCAGCGGCAGAAGCGGCTGCAGAAACGCCGGGAGCGACGGCTCCTCTGCGCCGAGGATGGAGTCCACCGTCAGGCGGATGACCTGCGGCGTGAGGGCATTGAATACCATCCCGAGGCAGGCGCACAGCAGGGCCACGACAAAATAGTGGATGCTGCCGCGCAGAAAGCGCACGATGAGCTGCACCTTCTCCCGCCACGGGATCGATTGCGTTTCCATAGAAGATCTCTCCTTTTTTCTGATTGCCGGGGGATGTTGATATGCTGACTGTAACGGCCTTCTCTCTCAAAGGCAGGACCGCATGATTCAGCGAGAGTATTCGGCGAAAAAGGTCCGACGAAGGCCGAAGCTGCGATCATGCGGCACTGCCGCAATAAAAAAACGCCTCTCCTGCCGGAGAAGCGCACAACAAGGAACAAAACAGGGCCTTTTATCCCCGCTTCCGGGCGCGCAAAACCGACAGACCGGTCCCCTGAACCAAAATAGAACCCGCTGCAAAGTACAGATAGGACATTCTGCGCGCCTCCTTTCGTAAAATCTGATATTCAGTATAGGGGAAAACAGTGACTTTGTCAACCCTGATGTCCGAAATAATTCGGGAAGCACCGCATAATTTCTCGAGAGCGTTCGGCGAGAGCTTTTTTGCCGAGACAAGGCTTGAAACGTGCAGAGTGCTTTGTGTATCCGCAGGGGGCAAAGCCGCCAACGGCTGTGCAATACATCAGGCCTTTCGAGCCGATAGATCGGCGAAAAAAGATCCGGCGAAGGCAGAAGCTGCAATTGTGCGGTGCTGCCCCAGAGGTTTTTCCTTGCCGTTTTGCCGCATTTGTGGTATGATCGGGGGAGAATTGCAACGGAAAGGAACGAAGAGATCATGAAATGGATCATTGCCTCGGACCTGCACGGCTCTGCCCACTACTGCCGCCAGCTCCTCGAGGCCTGGAAGCGCGAGGAAGCGCCGCGTATGCTCTTCCTCGGCGATCTGCTGTATCACGGCCCGCGCAACGACCTGCCCGAGGGCTATGCGCCGAAGGAGGTCATCGCCCTGCTGCAGGAGCGGCAGGCCGACATTTTCTGCGTGCGCGGCAACTGCGAGGCCGAGGTCGACCAGATGGTGCTGCCCTTCCCCGTTCTTGCGGACTACTGCCTGCTCGAGTCGGCGGGCCATCTCATCTATGCCACGCACGGCCACCATTTTAACGAGGACCATCTGCCGCCCCTGCATCCGGGCGACGTCCTGCTCCACGGCCACACGCACATTCCCCGCCGCACTCTGCGCGACGGCGTCTATGTCCTGAATCCCGGCTCCGTCTCCATCCCGAAGGCCGGGAGCTGGCATGGCTATATGACGCTGGAGGACGGCGCGTTCACCTGGAAGACGCTCTCCGGCGACGTGCGCGACACGCTGCGGCTCTGAGGGGGCTTATTATGGAATTCACAGCAGCGCAGGATGGCCTGCGCGTGGATGTCTTTCTGGCGGGCTGCCTGCCGGAGCTGACCCGCAGCGCCGTGCAGCGCCTGCTCGCTGAGGGCGGCGTGACCTGCGGCGGCGCGCCCGTGCGGAAAAACGCGCGCACGGAGGCCGGAGCCGTCTACGCCGTCACTCTGCCGGAGGCGCGGCCCGTGGAGACCGCTGCACAGGATATCCCGCTCGACATTGTCTATGAGGACGAGGACGTGCTCGTCATCAATAAGCCGAAGGGACTTGTCGTCCACCCGGCCGCCGGGCACGAGGACGGCACGCTCGTCAACGCCCTGCTCTATCACTGCGGCGACAGCCTGTCCGGCGTGGGCGGCGAGCGCCGCCCCGGCATCGTCCACCGCATCGACCGCGACACGACCGGCCTGCTCATCGTGGCGAAGAACGATTTTGCCCACCAGCGCCTTGCCGCCCAGCTCAGCGACCACACGCTGCGCCGCACCTATGAGTGCATCGTCCGCGGCGGCTTCCGCGAGGACAGCGGCACGGTCAATGCGCCCATCGGCCGCGACCCGCGTGACCGCAAGCGCATGGCCGTTACGGAGAAGAACAGCCGCGAGGCCGTGACGCACTGGGAGGTCATCACGCGCTACGGGCAGTATACGCACCTGCGCTGCCGCCTCGAGACCGGCCGCACGCACCAGATCCGCGTGCACATGGCTTGGATCCGCCACCCCATCGCGGGAGACCCGGTCTACGGCATCGGCAAGCCGGAGCTCGGCCTGCATTCGCAGTGCCTCCACGCGAAGGAGCTGACGTTCCTCCACCCCCGCACCGGCGAGGAGATGACGCTCTCCTGCCCCCTCCCGGAGGAGTTTGAGCATGCGCTGAAGAAGCTGCAGAGGATGATGTGACAAGGCCGGTGGAGTGTGGAGGGTTGAGAGTAGAATGTGAAGAGAGAAAAGCTTTCAGATTTGTCATTGCGAGGAGGCCAAAGGCCGACGTGGCAATCTCGCAGTACCCAGCTGAACTGTGGGAAAGCTATCGGCAAAATCGCAGCTGCCTGCAGGAGATTCCCACGTCGCTTCGCTCCTCGGAATGACAACCTTGGGGGCATTGCGCCATAGAAGCAATACGGCACATACTGCCCAGCCTGCATGGCGCTCAGGGAGCGCCGCTACAGACGCAATTGGTGCGTGGCATTTTAACGGCGGCCGGTACGAATCGGCAGTGCCTTCCCGAGATTGCCACGGCCCCGTTGGGGCCTCGCAATGACAAATCGGGGGCGTTCACCATTGTAACGGCAACTGGCACGAGTCGTTCGTGCGGCGCCGGGAGGGGCATGCCCCTCCCCTACAATTTTATTTATCCGGCTTCTCCAGCCTCTCCGGCACGGGGGCCTGACACGCCGGCATGGCGCGGCCGTCCGCGATGCTGCGGATGGCGGGCAGCTGCGGGTCCGCCAGCTCGTTCTTTCGCCCTTTTCGTTCCATAAAAAATCCCTCCCGCGCTAGTTTGGCGGGAGGGTGCTCTTTTTATGCGGAAAAATCAGGCCAGCAGGCGGAACGCGCCGTACATCCCAGCGTCGTTGCCGAGCGTGGCGAGCGCAAACTGCGTGTCCTTGCAGGCGTGGAACATGTGCGCGCGGAAATGGCGCTCGACGCCACGCAGCAGGTAGTCGCCCGCGCGGGACACGCCGCCGCCGAGGATGATGCGCTCCGGGTCGCAGACGCAGCAGGCGTCTGCCAGTGCCTCGCCCAGATAGTCGAACACCTGCTCGAGTGTTTCGACCGCGAAGGCGTCGCCGCCGCGCGCGGCATCGAACACATCCTTGCAGGCAAAATCCGCCATCCCGCGCAGGCAGGACGGCTCTGTCGACTCTGCGAGGCGCTTTTTCGTCACGCGGACGATGCCGTTCGCCGAGGCATACTGCTCGACGCAGCCGCGCTTGCCGCAGGTGCAGGGGGCCTTGTCCGGCGCACTGATCTCGATATGGCCAAGCTCACCGCCGACGCCGTGCGCGCCCGTGAGCAGGCGGCCGTCCACGATGACGCCGCCGCCGATGCCGGTGCCGAGCGTGACAAAGATGGCGGACCGGCAGCCGGAGCCGCCGCCCATCCAGAATTCGCCGAGGGCGGCGCAGTTTGCGTCGTTCCCGGCGCGCACGCGCAGGCCCGTCAGGATGCCGAGGGCATCATGCAGGTTGAATACGCCCCAGTTCAGGTTCACGCAGCGGTTGACCATGCCGGAGGCGTCCACCGGGCCCGGCACGCCGATGCCGAGGCCGAGGCAGTCGTCCCGCGAAAGCCCGCGGCGGGCCATGCAGTCCTGCACGCTCCGCGCGATGTCCGGCAGGATGTTCTCGCCGCCGTTTTCCGTGCGCGAGGGAAGCTCCCACTTTTCCAGAAGCTCGCCCGCCTCGCTGAGCAGACCGAGCTTGACCGTCGTTCCGCCGACGTCGACACCGAATCCGTATTTCATAAGCTACCTCACTTGTTGTGTGTATTTGCAGGGATAATGTCATGCGTTGTATGGGAGGGGACAGCCCGGCCCGGCGCTGCATTGGCGCAATAAACAGGCTGTCGTTAAAATGGCGCTGGCCACAGAATTGTCATTGCGAGGGCGCTTTGCGCCCGTGGCAATCTCGGGAAGGCAGTTACGTTTTCGCCGGAAGTGCCCAATTATCCGGCCAAGTACTGCGAGATTCCCACGTCGCTTCGCTCCTCGGAATGACACGTCAAGCGAGTGCAGCGGTGCACCAGTGCCTTTCTGCCGTTGAATGCTCCCCCTACTGGGCGGTCACTGACCGCCGCTACATTTTCCTCTCGTCCGGCGGGTTGTGCAGGGATCGCCGCTGCGGACGCAACCGGCCTATCCATCCTGACCGATACTCTGTACATCATGCAGGCACGCAGCCGGGCCATTCCGATTCTTTTCCCGCAGCCTGTTTTTCCTGTTGCTTTTTCCGCGTTTTTCCGGCATAATATAGGCATCTACTATTGAGAAAGGCGGAAGGTTCCCATGGAGCTTCTGAAGGAACGGATCCGGAAGGAAGGCAAGATCCTGCCCGGAAACATTGTGAAGGTGGATGGTTTCCTGAATCATCGCATCGACGTACCACTGATGGAGCAGATCGCGCAGGAATTCAGGCGCGTGTTTGCCGGCAAGGACATCACCCTTGTGCTGACGGCCGAAGCCAGCGGCATCGCCCTGGCCACAATCTGCGCGCAGGCCTTCGGCGTGCCGATGGTGTTCGCCAAGAAGGCCAAGAGCGACAACATCGAGGGCGGCCTCTATCAGAGCGACATTCTTTCCTATACCTATAAGAAGAAGGTCACGCTGCTTGTCTCCAAGGAGTGGCTCAGTGCCTCGGACAAGGTCCTCATCATCGATGACTTCATGGCGCGCGGTGAGGCCATGCGCGGCCTGTGCGACATCGTGAAGGAGGCCGGGGCCGAGCTCGTCGGCATCGGCGTCGCGGTGGAAAAGGGCTTCCAGCACGGCGGTGACCGCCTGCGTGAGGCCGGTATCCCGCTGCATTCGCTCGCCATCATCGAAAGCGCGGACGAAAACGGCTTTGTCTTCCGGGAGGAATGAGCATGGAAACGATTCTCGTTCTGGACTTTGGCGGGCAGTATAACCAGCTCATCGCCCGCCGTGTCCGTGAGTGCAATGTATACTGCGAGGTCAAGCCCTACACGACCCCGCTGGAGGAGCTCAAGGCCATGCAGCCCAAGGGCTTTATCTTCACCGGCGGCCCGAACAGCGTCTATGACGCCGCCTCCCCGAAGGTCGATCCCGCCATCTTCACGCTGGGCGTACCGGTCCTCGGCATCTGCTACGGCTGCCAGCTCATGGCCCAGACACTCGGTGGCGAGGTCACGGCCGCGCAGGACAGCACGGCCCGCGAATACGGCCGCACGGAGACGCACTTCTCCCCCTGCCGCCTGTTCGAGGGCCTGCCCGAGCAGAGCGTCACCTGGATGAGCCACGGCGACTTCATCGCCCGCCTGCCCGAGGGCTTCCGCGCCTGTGCCGTCACGGAGCATTGCCCCACCGGCGCCATCGCTGACGAGGCCCGCGGCTTCTACGGCGTGCAGTTCCACCCGGAGGTCAACCACACCGAGCACGGCCAGGATATGATCCGCAACTTCCTCTACCGCGTCTGCGGCTGCACCGGCACCTGGAACATGGGCGACTATATGCGCTCCTCCATCGCCGCCATCCGCGAGAAGGTCGGCAGCGGCAAGGTCCTGCTGGCCCTGTCCGGCGGCGTGGACAGCTCCGTTGCCGCCGCGCTCATCGCAGAGGCCGTCGGCGACCAGCTCACCTGCGTCTTCGTCGACCACGGCCTGATGCGCAAGAACGAGGGCGACGAGGTCGAGGCCGCGTTCCGGAAGTGGGACCTGCACTTCGTCCGCGTCGATGCCGAGGCCCGCTTCCTCGGCAAGCTCGCCGGGGTCACGGAGCCGGAGCGCAAGCGCAAGATCATCGGTGAGGAATTTATCCGCGTCTTTGAGGACGAGGCCAAGAAGATCGGGCGCGTCGACTATCTCGCCCAGGGCACGATCTACCCCGACGTCATCGAGTCCGGCGCGGGCGATGCTGCCGTCATCAAGAGCCACCACAACGTTGGCGGCCTTCCTGACTTCGTCGACTTCAAGGAGATCATCGAGCCGCTGCGCCTGCTGTTCAAGGACGAGGTCCGCCAGCTCGGCCGCGAGCTCGGCCTGCCGGAATATCTGGTCATGCGCCAGCCCTTCCCCGGCCCCGGCCTTGCCATCCGCGTCCTCGGCGAGATCACGCGCGAGAAGCTCGATACCCTGCGCGATGCCGACGCCATCTTCCGCGAGGAGCTGGCAAACGCAGGCCTCGCCTACAGCGTCAGCCAGTATTTCGCCGTGCTGACGAATATGCGCTCCGTCGGCGTCATGGGCGACAGCCGCACCTACGACTATACCCTCGCCCTCCGCGGCGTCACCACCACCGACTTCATGACCGCCGATTGGGCTCGTATCCCCTACGACGTCCTCGACCGCACCTCCGCCCGCATCGTCAATGAGGTCCCCCATATTAACCGCATCGTCTACGATATCACCAGTAAACCCCCAGCGACGATTGAGTGGGAATGATTGCATCCCGGAAAAAGCCCAGTCATACCAAGGCTTTTTCGCCACGAGTGCCCGCTGTGACAACAGAATGGCAACATTATTTGAATGATTGCGATAACAAAAAGCGCTATCTGATTTGAAGCCAAGTCAGATAGCGCTTTTTTTCTGTTGTTTTTTAATCAGCCTTCAGCCTGTCTTTGAACGCCTCCACCATTACATCGCTGAGCTGCTGAGACGGTACTTTCACATAGCCGGAGGTTTCGTCATATTTCGGGTAATTATAACGCCACTTATCGTAGTCCTCCCGGTTGATTTCGCCGTTGCGATGCCTTTCGGCTTGTCGCCTGCAATTCACAGACAGTAAACCCTCTCGGCAGCTTGAGCAATTTTTATAAAGATTATTTCTCTAACCTCTGGAAATGCTTCATTTTGAGACAGCCCCGTTTTTTTATTCATTTCGGTTGATCCAAATATCAAGATAGACGCTTACTGGGCTCCCGCCTGATCCTTCCATGCAGCGAGGTACGCAAAGCTGGGCCAGAAACCGTCCCGGCGAAGAAGCACTTGGGAAAGGCGCTCTCTTTCGGCGCAGTCGGGATGCCAAAGCAGGCCGTACAATGTAATGCCATATTCCAGATCGTCTTCTTCCCTCTCCAGCATTTCCAGCGCCGCTGAAAGCGGCATTGTACCGCTCCAGACCCGCATGGCCTTTTCGTAAGCAGTATGATGCCCCACCGCCATATCCGGGCGATAGTACTTCAGAAGCATCGGCGCTTTCTCTGTCCGGGCAGCGCTCAGCGTGTGCCAGTAAAGAACCGCAATCCCCATTTCATCATCGCATAAAGGCATACAGCCCTCAAAAACTTCCATTGCCTGCTCGTACCGCCCGGCGTAATACTGGGCAAGGCCGATCCGATAGAGGCAGTCCAGCTTTTCCGCACCCAAAGTCAGGCATTTTTCGAAGTCAGCGATGGCAGGATCACTTTGCAGCGTCGTCAGGTACCGTCCCGCCCGAAGACGGAGCAGGGGCAGATTTTCCGGCTCCAGCTTCACCCCCTCCGTATAGGCATCAATGGCCTCCCGGTAACGAAGCTGCCTGGAAAGAGCTTTCCCCAATGCACAGAATTTTTCAACGGAGTCCGGCAAGGACTTTGCCTGCCTGATTGCCTGGGAGTCGGGAATTCCGGCGGGAAGATTGAGAATCTGGCTTTCTATCCCGGCGTGCAGGGCATCAAACGGGTATTCCATCACAGCCCCCTTGTATACGGACGGTAACAGGCGGAGCAGACGATTTCTCCGTTTTGAAGGTGGGCAAAACTCTCGGCAAATCGTTCTCCGCACACAGAGCAGGTAACGGTCTTGAAGATCCGGGCCTCCTCCGGCACCGGCTCCGGGGCTTCCTTCACATCAAACATCTCGTGATAATCCCCATCCATAAGCCACGCCAGCCGTTCGTCCTTGGTTTTCTCCGGTGTCGGGCGCAGAACAAGGCGGAAGGACTTTCCGTCCGGACGGCGATAAAAGGAGAAGGCGTTTTTCCCCTGTAGATTGAAAATCAAGTTCCCTTTTCCCACGGTACAGGACAGCAGTGCCTGAATGGCATCCACACCGCAGGCGTCGGTCTCGGCAATGCACACGATTTCCTCGTCCTCAGATGTGCTGTCACTTTCAAACAGCTCCCATGCATACAGCACCGCCCGAAAGCCGACTGCAAGGCCTCCGCAGCCGTGGCCATGGAATGCTACACATTGCTGCCACAAAGATTCCAGTTCCTTTTGCATCGTATGACCTCCTATTTTTCCTGAATGGCAGCCTGTCGGTGTTCAAAATACAGGCTGATGAGATAGAATGACAGTGATAGCATCATAATGCACACGCCCGGTGAGAGGAGATAGGCATAGGCCTGTCGAAGAAAGGCGCCCCGTTTATAGGCAAAGTTGATCATGGTGCCCCATGTGGGATGATACAGGTCCCCAAAGCCCAAAAAACTCAGGGTGGACTCCATCATAATGCAGCTGTTGACCCCCAGAAGAAACCGGGAGAGCAATACATCGTACAGATTCGGAAGAATATGGCGGAGAATGATATGCCTCCGGCTGTATCCCTGGATCATGCAATTTTCAATAAAAGGCTGGGCATTCAGGTGAATGACCTTTGCCCGGACATTCCGGGCCGTCCCCACCCAGCTGAATGCAGCAATCAGAAGGATCAGATTTCGGCTGGAGCTTCCCAGAAAGGTCGCCAGCACGATCATGGTCACCAGCTTCGGAAGCAGCACGAAAACATTGATAATGCCATTGGATAGGCCGCCCAAAAAGCCCTTCCCGGCAGCCAGCGTACCGATCACGCTCCCCAAAAGCAATGTCAGAATACTGCTGGATACACCCACCAGCAGCGTCTGCCGGGTCCCGTAGACCAACTCCGTAAAGATGTCATAGCCCAACGCATTGGTGCCAAGTAGGTGTTCCGCAGACGGTATGAGCCATGGGCCAAACGTTTCCTTCTGCCCGTAAGCCATAAACACAGTCGGAAATAATGCAGCGGTCAGAAAAAGGCTCAAAACCACGATGCCAAGGAGAAGCGGAATATGCTGTTTTCTCAAACCGGATCACCTCCAAAGCGTACCTTGGGGTCAATAAGAATGCAGATCATATCCGTCACGACAATGGAAACCGTCATAATCGCCGTCGTGACAAACAGGATGCCCTGCATCAGCGGATAATCCAGCGTATAGACGGCATCGGAGAGCAGACTTCCCATACCGCCGATGGAAAACAGCTTCTCCACAACCAGAGAACCGCCGATACAGGTGCTGACGCTCATGCCTACCATGGTGATAAAGGGCTGGGCAATATTCTTCAGAATATAACCAAATTGAATCTTACTGTCGGACAGACCTCGTTCCTTGGCATAGAGCACATATTTTTCCTCCGTCACCTGTCGGACGGTGTTCCGCATCAATAGGTACCGGGAGGGTGCGGCGGCGACGGTCAGTGTCAGCACCGGGAGAATCAGGTGATGGATCCGGTCCCAGAAGTACCCGGCCGTTCCGGGAACAGCCCCGGTACTGTTGAGTCCTGTATAGGGAAACCACCGCTGCCGGAAGCAGAACAGGATCAACAGCACCAGGGCGATCAGGAATGTGGGCATCGTATTGACGATGATCTGGAATGTAGTCGAAATCTTCTCAAAGCTGCTGCCTTTTTTGTAGCCGCAGCGGAGCCCCCACAAAAGACCGATGACCGTGCTGAGCAGCACGGCAGGCAGGGTGATCTGTAAGGTGTAGCCCAGCCGCTGCCCAATCAGGGCTGAAACCGTGGCTTCCTTTTTGAAGGAATAGCCCAGCGTGCCGTCTGCAAGGGAGCGCAGATAGTACCCGAACTGCACGAATACCGGCTTATCCAGATGGAGGGCTTGCCGGTAATAAGCTACCTGAGCAGGGGTCATATCCTCCTCGGAAAAGCCGGTCAGATAAGCAATGGGGTTCCCCGGCAGAAGCCGGGGCAGAAAGAAGTTCAGAACGATCACGATCAGGAAGCACACCAGTGCCAGAATCAGGTTTTTACGATACTTTTTCACCGGTGTGCCTCCTGCGTGCAAAAATTATTTCTTGGTGATGCTGAACCAGTTGTTGACGTTGTTCAGGCCGAATACGGCATCCACGGTCACATTGTCCAGCTTGGAAGAATAGGCCAGCATCATATTGTCCCAATACAGGGCAATCAGCGGCATATGGGCCGCGTAGTAGTCCTGGAGCTTTGCTGCGCCGGTGTAATATTCCTCAATGGTCTTGGCGGCCTTCAGTTCGTCCAGAATGGAGGAAAAGGCTTCGTCGAACACCTGGCAGCCGCCCTGCACGGCGTGATTGCCGTCCACATAGATGGAGCCAAGGCCGTTGCCCATGCCCATGCCGGCGGCGGTATAGCCATAGATCGCCGCTTCCATGGTGATATTGTTCTCGGAGAACTTGTTGCTGGTTTTGGCATTGTAGGCATCCTTGTCCACGGCGTCCAGATTCACCTGAATTCCAAAGGCCTCCAGCTGGGTCTTGATCATTTCGGCGTAGCCCACATGGGTCTCCTTTGCGGCGTTGACCGTCAGCGTAAAGGCAGCAGCCGCACCGTCGGCGTTCACGTAGAAGCCGTCGGCATTCTTTTCGGTGTAACCCGCAGCCTTCATATACTCGTCCGCTTTTGCAGTATCGGTGGTCAGTTTCTCCGTGTCCGTATAGCCCACCGTGGTGGAGGGTACAAAGCCCCGGTTGGGGATCTCAGCATAGGCGCTGCCGAAATAGGTCTTGAATTCCTCGTAGTTCAGTGCATAGGAAACTGCCTGACGCAGGTTTTCGTCAGAGAACAGGCCCTTTGCGTTGTTAAAGGCCAGGACCGCAGGCGCATTGGCCGCAGCCACATTGACAAGCGAGACATTGGTATCGGTGGAGAGCACATCCTGATAGGTTCCTGCCACACCGGCGGAGTAGGCCCAGACCATGTCGATGTCGCCCTGCTGGAGCGCCAGGTACATGGTATCCTCGTTGCCGAAAAGCTGATAGACGATTTTCTCCACATTGGGCTTCTGGGGATAGTATTCATTGACTGCGAAGGTAATGGTCCCGGCTTCCTTGTTGAAGGATTCCAGCACATAGGGGCCGCAGGTGATGCGGCCTTCAGCCTCTGTGACGGTATCCTTGTCCTCATAAACGTGCTTGGGCATGATTCGGAAGGAGGTCATATTGCTCAGTTCCCGGACATTGGGAGAGGCCAGCGTCAGGGAGATGCTCATTTTGTCATCGGAGAGGCTGTAGCCGGTGTACTTGGCATCTGTGACCTTTCCGTCTTCCCCGGTCTGGGCCTCAAAATTGGCGCTTCCGTTGGCCTGATCGTATTGGAGTGTGAAAAGAATGTCTTCCGCCGTTACAGGCTCTCCGTCGGACCAGGTCATGCCGTCCTGAATGGTGTAGGTCCAGGTAGCGGCATCCTCGGTAGCATAAGTTGCCAGAAGCGGATGATATTCGCCCTTGGTGTCCTGATAAACCAGAGGCAATCCGGATACACCGCTGGCAAGCATATCGAAGTTATACTCGCCGAACACGGCGGTTTCGATGGCAGCCGTCGTGCCGACGGTCAGCGTATCAATGGCATAGGTGGATGCCGGTTCCGTGGCCTCCGTGGTCGGAGTCTCGGTGCTCGGCTGGGTGGAGAGTATCTGGGTGGGTTCTGCCGGGGTCTTGCCGCAGGCTGCCAGAGACAGCACCATCAGCACCGCCAGCAAAAGAGATCCAACTTTTTTCATTTCGTGTTTTTCTCCTTCTGATTTGTGTGTTTCTTCTCAAATACATAGATTTGATCACAAAGTAAATTCACCAGTGCTTCATCGTGGCTGATGAGCAGGATGCTTCCGTGGTGTTCCTGCATCTGACGGCGTACCATTCCCAGCACATTGGCCTGGGTAGAAACATCCAGCATGGAGGTTGCCTCGTCCAGAATCAGCAGCTTTGGCCGGAACAGAAGGCACCGGGCGATGGCCACCCGCTGGGCTTCCCCACCGGAGATCTGATGCGGCAGATGGGCCAGGATCTGCGGCTCCAATCCGACTTTCACAAGCACGTCTTCCGTCAGCGCACGCTCCTTCCCCTTGGGAGCAAAGCCGTGATAGCGGATCAGTTCTTTGAAGCCGCTGCCGATTTTCTGGCGTGGATCCAGCGTCGCATAGGGCTGCTGATAGACCATCTGAATGGAAAGGCCCAGTTTCCTGTCATAGGGCGTATTCTTCGAAACAAGACATTGGCCGTCCAGCAGAATCTGCCCTCCGTCCGGCGGGCAGATGCCGCAGAGGACTTTGGCCAGCGTGGATTTTCCGATCCCGCTTTTTCCGAATATGCCGCAGATCTGACCGTCTGGAATATCCAGCGTGACATTTTGCAAAACCTGTTTTCCGTCAAAAGCCTTATCGATCTGTTCCATGGAGATCATTCCTTGCAGCACCACCATTCTCTGTCTCCCTGCGTCCTCCGGGGTATTTCGGCACGGCATCGTCCGAAGGCTGCGGGACAGCGGCGGTAGAAGGGGCAAGTGCCCGTCTCCGGCCGCAAAATCGGCGTTTCCTGCATCCCGTTTTCCACCAAGGCACCCAGCAGGGCTTGGGTGTAGGGATGGCGCGGGGCAGCCAGCACCAGTGCGGAGCTGCCAGTCTCCAGCATTTTCCCGCCGCACAGAACAAGGATCCGGCCGCAGGTCGCTGCCACGGAAATGTCATGCGTGATAACGAGCTTTGCCGCATCTGGGAACAGGTCATTCAAAAGGGACAGCGTCTGCTGCTTGCTGTCCTGATCCAGACCGTTGGTAGGTTCGTCGGCGATCAACAGCTTCGCCTGAGAGCAAAGGGCCAGTGCAATGGTTACCCGCTGGGCCATGCCGCCGGACAGCTGGAAGGCATACCGGTCCAGAATGGCCTCCGGCTGGGTAAACCCCACCTGCGTCAGCTTTTCACGGGCAAACGCTTCTCTCAGAGGTGCCGCAATGCCCAGCTTTGCAATGCTGTCAAACATCTGGCGGCGGATGCTTCTGGACGGGTCAAGAAATTCGTGACCGTTCTGCGGGATATATACGATCTCCCGGCCCAGCATGGACCGCAGCTTTTTGCCCTTCGGCAAAGCCTTCCCGCAAAATAATACTTCACCGGAAACCAGCCGCACATTGCCGGGCAGCACCCCCATCACGGATTGGGCAATCAGCGTCTTGCCGGACCCAGTCTCGCCAATGAGAGCCAGGCTCTCCCCGCGAGAAATATGGAAAGAAACCCCGTGGACCAGTTCTTTTTCCGTGCGGTCCAGTTTTGCGGCGATCACGCCGCCGGCATACTGTAAAATAGGTGTTTCCAAGTGTTCCTCCGAACCGGTGTTGCTTTGCATTCCTGCCCTGCGCAAAGACGCAGCGCTTTCTTCCCCAAGAAACGCTGCGCCTTTGCTTTGGGTTTTGGCAGGAATGCGTGTATGAACCGATGAGCATACTATAACAGATGAGATTCCCGGGCGGAAGCCTCCCCGGGGGATGTTTTTTCCATTCACCAAGATAGAATCTGTGTTCGCACTTTTTTCTTCGTATATTCTGCCAAAGCCTTATGCTGATTGGGCCGAAAAGTATCGCAAAAAAGTCAAAGTGATACACATTTTCGCACGGTTGGAAAAACCTGCTTTCCCAATGCCGTTATCGTTGCGGACCGGTTCCACGTGATCCGTCATGCGTCCTGGGCGATGGAGCAGGTCCGGAAGAACGAGCAGAACAAGCTCTCCAGAGGGCTGCGCAGGTACTTCAAACGGTCAAAGTACCTTCTCCGGAAGCCGATGGAAGCTCTGAGCAGCGAGGAGCAGGAGCGTCTGGCGCTGATGGTTGAGATCGCCCCGAGGCTCGCCGACGCCTACCGGCTGAAGAACGAGTTCCTTGCCGTCATGCATTCGGAGTCCTCGACCGTCGGGAAGCAGCGGCTGCTCGACTGGCTCGCGGCCGTGAACGTTATGGATCTTCCGGAATTTCAGGCCTGCGTCACGGCGTACCGCAACTGGTTTCAGGAGATCCTGAACTCCATGGACGTCCCCTGGTCCAACGGCTTCATCGAGGGCTGCAACAACAAAACGAAGGTCCTCAAGCGCGTCTGCTTCGGGATGCGGAACTTCCGGAACTTCAGAAATCGGCCCCTTTTCTGCAGCGGTGTACCGAAAAAACCGCGCCGGGGCTAAGCACCCCGACACGGTCTTGGATTAAGGTATTTTTGTTCCGCGTATTTCAGCAGGATATAAGGCTTCTTTCATAGCCGGTAAATATGTTGTTATAGGCTTCTTCCACCAGCCAACGGCAGTCCTCATCAAGCCAGATCCACCGCTTAAATTCTTCAGCGTAATAATCTGTGGCGATTCTTCCATCCGCTCAGAGAAAAAGCGGTCACGAGGGACGAAGCTCGCTGATTCCTGTGTAGAGCCGGA
>OKSA01001843.1_pt1 | contig 18417 bp, 10 predicted proteins | sample 1601181 | NCBI WGS metagenome assembly OKSA01 (sample SAMEA3541538, study PRJEB24748) | human gut metagenome | biome: human gut; feature: human-associated habitat; material: faeces | place: China | collected 2012
CCTATAAAGGCCATATCACCGCAGAATACATTCCAAAGCTGGGGAAGTTCGTCCAGATGATGATCGCGAAGAAACCTGCCGACTTTCGTCATGCGGGGATCTTTTGCACCGGCGTAGAGAGCAGGGCCATACTTCTCTGCGTCCAGCTTCATGCTGCGAAACTTATAGATATTAAAAGGACGGCCGAACCTACCGATACGCTCCTGCTTGAAAATAGCAGGACCTCCATCTTCACTTTTCACGGCAATATAACAAATCAAAAATAAAGGAGAAAAAACAATAAGTGCACCAAGGGCAAGAAAACAATCACCTATACGTTTCACATTGCGCTCGAAAGCATTCATTCCGTCAGGAATAAAATGATCATCTTTCTCAATCGGTTCCATAAAATAAAAAGTCTTAGTTTAGATAGTTGAATAGTTTAGGTTGGTGAATGAAGTTATTCTATCACTTCATAAGGGTATTGGTTTTCTTCAAAACTCTTTAGCTCTTCTATTATATCCACTTGCTCCAAAGTTAATTCTGCCTTATCCCAAGTGGCAATAATGCTATGAGCTTGCCTTGACAGTTCTTCATCATAAACTTCGCTATAACAATAGACAAGAAGTTGAACTTTGAGCAAAGATGCAGACAGTTTAGGAAGGACTTCCCAACTACGGTCCAATACTCGCTGAATGTATTGCTGCTTATGACCATTATCGTAAATAGTAGCGGCAAAAGCTGCTAAAAGGCCAAGACAAAGCTCAGCTTCGGACTCAACAGTCTTGCCGCGAGTGCCATAAAGCTCCAATGCCTGCTCGTAAACTTCACGGTTCAAACGTGTAAATTCGTCTACATAGATAGGACTCCCGTCAAGCCCGTAAGTGAGAAGACGATGGGCTAAGGAAAATAATGAATCCATTAATTTGTGAATTATGATTTGTGAATTATAATGCTTTAAAAAAAGGTTACTCTTTTATGGGTTCTACCAAAGAAGGCGGAATAAAGGTAGTAGCTACAGCCATGACACCCTCTATATTAACCACCACACGACGGTCGTGGCGGATTCGGACAAACTCACCGATTACTCCCTCAAAAACACCACCGGTAATACGTACTTTCTGTCCCTTAACCAAATGCAATTCGGCCGGCTCTACATAAAGAACCGCTTCGTCACAATTGCCTGCCACCAAAATAAAGCTACGCATTTGCGATTCGGGAATTACAACCGGACGACAATGCTCACGATTCATAATAAAACGTATAGGCATGGACGATTCAAGCCTGTCTTTCAAAGTATCTATACGTTTACGGGTAGAGTAAACAAAAACAAGATTGTGAATAGCCGGAAGCAGTTTACGGACGCGCTTCCCCGATTTCATGATATACTCATAACGCATCGGGATGAAATTCTCAATATTCTCGGCATCCAGAATTGCTTTTAACGCTAATTCACGGCTATAAGAAACACGAATCGCAAACCAACAATTACTTCCTTCATTTTCAGCCGGTAATTGCATATCGGGTTTACATTGTAACTCGGATGATTTATTTACTGATAAACGGGACATTAATCTGTGATAATGCAAGATTTGGAATAACATGAAGCCTTGTAAAAAGGGTGTTCTTTAGGGACACCGGAGTAGCGTAATACTTACCGATCAAGTCATGTAATGCAGTTATTTCCAATAGTTTAGTTAGCATTCATATTGTTTTAGAACTTCCTACCATCACGGAAAAAGAAGTCGAAAAACAGTTATGTTAGTTTTTAGCTTATAAAAAGCTGAGAACTAATAATCTAAAAAGAGAAAGTATCTTTTAGACGTTCGTTTATTGTGCGCAAAGATACAACCTATTTTTTTAACGGGCAAAATGTTTAATAAGAATATTTCCAAACAGAAACTATTTTTTAGACAAATTACTTTAAATCAATTTATTATCCACGCTTCAAAAGACCTCATTACTATTTTATTATTTATATAAATACGTCTATTGAACTTCTCATTAAAAAGAGTGTCTTTTAAACGAACGTTTAAAAAACATTTTCCCTTTTTTGGCATAGTATATTATGCTACTATCACATTACCTCTTCATACACCTCTACCAAAGGAAATACATAGCTTGATTTGTTGGTGTATATCACCGATAAAAATGATTTTCAGGATTAATTGTTTTTCATCATTAATCATCATAAAGCATAAAACAAAACTAAGAAGATGATGAAAAAGTCATAACGGAAGAAAGAAGTCTCGAAAAGATGTTTCCGCTACCCGCACTGGGACATGCCAACAATAAGCAAACGCACAATTATGGCAAACCTATATTCACCTTACTGCAAATGAGAATTATAAATTCCAAAGAAATCAATGCTATTTCGCGGTTATCCGGCTATAAAAAATTAAATGGTTGCACATGGTTAAAGAATACACACCACATGCTGTAGTGAAATCGTAGCCAAAAGGAAACATCCTATTACGGCATTTGCCAAAGAGAAGAAAAAGACAGAAGTTTAATATCTGGAAATTAAAAGAACATATCAAAAAAAAAGAAGTTAACACCATTGGCTACATGATGTTAACTTCATTACAGTAATAATATCAACTCTTACACGTAAGTCTCAAGCAGTTTCACCCGCTGGCCTTCCGGTACGATTGTTACTTCCTGAACAGCAGCAGGCAAAAGAACCGTTTCGCCGGCACGCAAGGTAATCTCATTCTGATTGTCATCCGTCAGACGGCAAGAACCTTCCACACAGATAAAAATAACAAAAGAATCCAGTTCCGAATAATCACAAGTAATCTCTTCCGTCATGTCATATACAGAAGTAGTGAAATAAGGACTCGCTACCATCTCAACGGGTTCATTCTGTACACGTTCGTATTCGGTACGGAAATCGTCTTGCACATCGGAAAAGTTAATGGCATCCATTGCCTGACTGGTATGCAATTCGCGGGATTTACCGTCCTTATCCTTACGATTGTAGTCGAAAATACGATAAGTTATGTCGGAAGTCTGTTGAATTTCCGCAACGAATGCTCCGGCGCCAATGCCATGTACACGACCGGCAGGGACGTAAAACACATCTCCCGGCTCTATGGCGCAAGTTTGAAGCACTTCGGCAAATGTTCCATTGTGCACCCGGTCTTTATATTCCTTCGGAGTTATCTCCTCGGCAAAGCCGGAAATCAATTTTGCACCTTTATCGGCAGCAATGACATACCACATTTCATTTTTACCGAAACTGTTATGGCGTTTCTTTGCAAGTTCGTCACCCGGATGCACCTGAATGGACAAATCCAGCTTTGCATCAATAAACTTTATCAGTAGCGGGAATTTATTTCCAAACCGTGCATAGTTCGCTTCGCCCACCAACTCTTCTTTATATTTACGAACCATTTCGGGTAAAGTATACCCTTTGTCCGCACCATTGGCAACTACAGATTCACTACCTTCTACTGCTGAAACTTCCCAACTCTCACCTACATTCGGCAGAGTTTCATTCAAGTGTTTGAATGGGATAATCTTGTCGCCACCCCAAAGTGTCTGTTTCAGGATGGGCTCAAATTTTAGAGGATACATTTGTTGTTTTTAATTAGTACAATTCAATACTGTTACAATACTTTTTAGATTAACGCGACAAACATACAAAAAATATCAATTTGTATTCTAATTGTCAAACGCTAAACTTTCATAAAATGTTCCCCATATTTCCTCTCAATTACTTGGGGGAACAAAAGAATTTCTCTTTATTTGCAAGAAAATTTAAATAATACCATGAATATGACAGACACAACTCCGACAGAAAGTAACTTGTCCGGTTTGGACAGAAAAGACTTTCAAAAGAATATAAACAGCAGGAAAACAGATTTATATATCCTCAAAAATGCTCAGGGCATGGAAGTGGCGGTAACCAACTACGGTTGTGCAATTCTTTCGATTATGGTGCCCGACAAAAACGGAAAATTTGCCAATGTCATTTTAGGACATGACAGCATAGAACACGTAATAAACAGTCCCGAACCTTTCTTGAGCACCACGATAGGCCGTTATGGAAACCGAATTGCCAATGGGAAATTCACTTTATATGGCGAGGAACACCAATTGACTGTCAACAACGGTCCCAATTCACTGCACGGCGGACCAACCGGTTTCCATGCCCGCGTATGGGATGCGGTTCAGCCCAATGAATCGACCGTCATTTTCAATTATACGTCTGCCGACGGTGAAGAGGGCTTCCCCGGTACTTTAGAAATAGAAATGACATATCGTCTGGAAGATGAAGCAAATGCCTTGGTTATAGAATACCGGGCCACAACCGATAAAGCTACAGTTGTAAATTTAACCAATCACGGTTTCTTTAATCTCGCTGGTATTTCCAACCCCTCACCTACTGTTCTGAATAATATCCTTACCATCAACGCCGATTTCTATGTACCTATTGATGAGGTATCTATTCCTACGGGAGAAATCCTGAAAGTAGAAAATACACCTATGGATTTCCGTACTCCCCATGCCATCGGCGAGCGTATTGACGATAAATTCCAGCAACTGGTAAACGGAGCCGGATATGACCATTGCTATGTGTTGAATAAAGCGGAAAGCGGTGAACTGAGCCTTGCCGCCACTTGTACAGAACCCGTAAGCGGGCGCACAATGGAAGTATATACTACAGAAAACGGCCTGCAACTTTATACGGGAAACTGGCTGGGAGGATTCACCGGTGCTCACGGGGCAACATTCCCCGCAAGAAGCGCTGTATGCTTTGAAGCACAATGCTTCCCCGATACTCCCAATAAGGCACATTTCCCATCGGCAGTATTGCTCCCCGGAGATGAATATCAGCAGATAACCATCTATAAGTTCGGTGTACAAGAATAAAAGAAATAACTAACCTGATTATAAACTTAATAAACAATTATTAACCATGACACAACAAAAACAGAATGGTAAACTCATCGCAATCATAACGATGATTTTCCTTTTTGGTATGATCTCATTTGTTACCAACCTGGCTGCTCCTATGGGAATTGTACTCAAAAATCAGTTTTCCGTATCCAATGCCTTAGGAATGTTGGGCAATTTCGGCAACTTCATTGCTTATGCAGTAATGGGAATACCAAGTGGTATTCTATTGCAGAAAGTAGGATATAAAAAAACAGCGCTTATCGCAGTAGCTATCGGCTTTATAGGAGTAGGTATCCAGTTCTTATCCGGACATTCCAACCCTGAAATAGCATTTGCCGTATATCTGTTCGGTGCATTTATCGCAGGATTCTCTATGTGCTTGCTGAATACGGTCGTAAACCCGATGCTGAACAAGTTGGGCGGTGAAGGGAACAAAGGTAACCAGTTAATCCAGATCGGCGGTTCTTTCAACTCCGTAATGGCAACTATTACTCCGATGTTCGTAGGTATCCTCATTGCAGGCTCTATTGAAAAGGCTACCATCTCTCAGATATTCCCTGTAATGTACACAGCGATGGCCGTATTTGCACTTGCATTCCTCGTACTGTTGTTCGTTCCTATACCGGAACCTAATGCTGCTACAGCAACGGAACCGATCGGCAAACTGATGTCCGGCGCTTTAAAATTCCGCCATTTCATCTTGGGAGCTATTGCAATCTTTGTATATGTAGGTATTGAGGTTGGCGTACCGGGTACACTAAACCTATTCCTGACTGACCCTGTGGAAAAAGGCGGTGCCGGTATTGCATCCACCATTTCTGGATTTGTAGTAGGTACTTATTGGTTCCTCATGCTGATAGGTCGTCTGGCAGGTGCATCATTAGGTGCTAAAGTATCCAGTAAGGCAATGCTTACATTCACTTCTGCTTTGGGCCTGTTGCTGGTGTTCCTCGCCATTTTCTCACCTACTGATTCTTTCGTAAACCTGCCTGTGCTTCAGCAGAGTGCCACCGGCGGCTTATCCTTCGGACTTGCAGAGGTACCCATCAATGCCATGTATCTGGTATTAGTCGGTCTGTGTACTTCTATCATGTGGGGTGGCATCTTCAACCTGGCAGTAGAAGGTTTGGGTAAATATCTGGCAGCCGCTTCCGGACTGTTCATGGTCTTGGTATGTGGCGGTGGTATTCTTCCCGTTATTCAGGGAGTCGTTGCAGACATGGCAGGTTTCATGGCAAGCTACTGGGTGATCATTGCAGCTCTTGCATATCTGTTGTTCTATGGACTGATTGGTTGCAAAAACGTAAATAAAGACATTAAAGTCGATTGACAGACAGAACTAACAATATAGGTAATAGATTTATTCACCTTAAAAAAATAATATCATGGATATAGAATACGTAAGAAGCCGTTTCATCAAGCATTTTGACGGAACAACAGGAGCTGTTTATGCTTCCCCGGGACGAATCAACCTTATCGGCGAACATACTGACTACAACGGTGGTTTTGTATTCCCCGGAGCAATCGATAAAGGCATGATTGCAGAAGTAAAACCGAATGGAACAAACACAGTCAAAGCTTATTCCATTGATTTGAAAGATTATGTAGAATTCGGTCTTAATGAAGAAGACGCTCCCCGCGCCAGCTGGGCAAGATATATTTTCGGCGTATGCCGCGAAATGATTAAACGCGGTGTAGAAGTAAAAGGATTCAATACGGCTTTTGCAGGCGATGTGCCTCTGGGTGCAGGAATGTCCTCTTCCGCAGCCTTGGAAAGCACTTATGCTTATGCGTTGAACGATTTGTTTGGTGACAATAAAATCGACAAATTCGAATTGGCCAAAGTTGGCCAGGCTACGGAACACAACTATTGTGGCGTCAACTGCGGTATCATGGACCAATTTGCTTCCGTATTTGGCAAGAAAGGTAGTCTCATCCGTTTGGATTGCCGTTCATTGGAATACCAGTACTTCCCGTTCGAGCCGAAAGGCTACCGTCTGGTACTGGTAGATTCTGTGGTAAAACACGAACTTGCTTCGTCGGCATACAATAAACGTCGCCAAAGTTGCGAGGCTGCTGTTGCCGCTATCCAGAAGAAACATCCGCATGTAGAATTCCTGCGCGACTGCAACATGGAAATGCTTGAAGAAGCCAAAGCCGAAATCAGTGCAGAAGACTTTATGCGTGCAGAATATGTGATTGAAGAAATCCAACGCGTACTCGATGTTTGCGATGCTTTGGAGAAAGGCGATTACGAAACGGTAGGCCAAAAGATGTACGAAACACACCAGGGCATGAGCAAACTGTATGAAGTAAGCTGCGAAGAACTCGACTTCCTGAACGACCTTGCTTTTGACTGCGGTGTAACTGGCTCTCGCGTAATGGGTGGCGGATTCGGCGGTTGTACAATCAACCTCGTAAAAGAGGAATTATATAACACATTCATAGAAAAAGCCAAAGAGGAATTTAAGAAGAAATTCAACAGAAGTCCAAAAATTTACGATGTCGTAATCAGCGATGGTGCACGAAGACTAGAATAAGTAAACACATGATAAAAACAATAGGGTGATAAAGTGGTTCTTCACAATATCACCCTATTGTTTGTTACTTTTAATCGGCCTATCACTTTTTTCCTAATAAATACCTTCTGTCGTCATTTGTATACGCTTCATCGTTCCATCTTCATTATAATACAAACGCTCTATACAGACCGAACGGCGAAAACTTCCTCCTGTGGGATTAATGCCGCCGTTATGATAGATAAAATACCAATTACCCTTAAACTCTATAATAGCCTGATGATTCGTATTGCTATTTCCAGCCAATTCATTTAAAATCCCTTTGTATTCCCAAGGACCCGTTATACTGCGACTCATGGCATAACATATCTTCTCCGGAAATTCGGAAGCATAAGAAAGGTAATACCAATCGCCTCTTTTATGAATCCAGGGAGCTTCTGTGAAGCAAGGCAAATCAACCGGAATAATCGGCCCGTCCAATTCTATCATATTCTTCTTCAGTTTGGCGAAATAGCATTGACTGTTGCCCCAATAAAGATATGCCTGCCCATCATCGTCAATAAAAACAGTGGGATCTATATCATCCCAATAACTTTTGCTGCGGTCTGCTGTCATATCGTTGGTAATGAGGGCGGAACCACGGGCATCTACAAATGGACCTGTCGGTGAATCGGATACGGCTACACCGATGGACTTACCGGGAATCGTCTCATGCTCCACCGTTACGTACCAATAGAATTTGCCTTCATGTTCTATTACCTGACTTGCCCAAGCCTCGCCTTTTGCCCAAGAAAAGTCCTTAGCCTTTAGAGGGACGGCATGTTCGGTCCACGTTTTCAAGTCGGAAGAGGAAAAGACACACCATTCTTTTAAGTCATAATGCTCTTTCGGTGGAGGACACTCATCATGACCACCATAAATATACATTTTTCCATCATGTACCATCGCTGCCGGATCTGCAATAAACTTATGCTTTACTATCGGATTTCCCACAGCAACAAAAGTAGTGTCACTTTGTGCCAGCAGCCCTTGCGGAACTGCCAGCATCAAAGAACTAACCCCCAAAATAAATATATTTTTCATCATGATATTCCCTTTGAGTTCAAGACATCAATACTTCAAAATATATACTGCGAAAGTAACAGGCTCCAAATCTACGTTCAAGGTATGCCCATTCACATCCAAAGATGTTTCTTGCGGAATAATTGCCAATGGATTTTCAATAGTATTATCCTTATCCATGCCAGTGGAAGAGAGTTTGATACAACGTGCTCCCGACAGAACTTCTTTCTTTTTCAATCCGTTAAAAATCAAAGACAAAGACTGCTTTTTGCCTGAGGTATTGACCACTTTCACAATGATCTCATTCTTATTTTTGTCACATACAGCACTCGCAAATAACCCGTTCTGCCCCTCGGCACCCGTTACAGGCTTTTTATTCATAGTCAGAGAAAGAACGTTCGTTCCCTTATGCGTTGCGAAAAGCTGCTGCACATAATAGCTCACTGTACACACTGAATTCAAGTTATCAAACCATATCATGTCCGGACGCCACTGCCAACCTTCTACATGAGCAAATAACGGTGCATAGGTAGCCATATGCACAATATCCGCATTCCGCTCCAGTCCGGTCATAAAGGCTGCCTCGAGTAGTGAAGCATGGAAATGGTTCCACTTCTTTCCTTTGCCATGACAGGCATATTCTCCGGCAAAAACTTTCGGGCCTTTACGGTCGTAATTGTCATAACGCGCTCCCTGGCTTAGGAACCATGCTTCGGGACGATAGAAATGTTCGTCCACCAAATCGGCTTTCAGACTTTTCATTTCCGGCCAGAGATAATCAAACTGCTCACCTTCCGAATCAGGACCGGAACTACCCACAATCTTTATGTCGGGGTATTTCTTGCGAATGGCTTTGACAAAGGGTACCAGATGTTCTGGATATTCCTTTCCCCACTGCTCGTTACCTATACCTATAAGTTTCAAATTGAATGGTGCAGGATGTCCCATATCGGCACGTATCTTTCCCCAGGGAGTATCAACTGCACCATTTGCAAATTCTATCAGATCGAGCGCATCCTGAATATAACTCTCTAGGTCACAAAGAGGCACATGCGCATCCATATTTGGGTTTTGAAACTGACAAGCCAAACCGCAACTCAATACCGGCAACGGTTCCGCACCGATTTCTTCGGAAAGCTGGAAGAACTCATAAAATCCCAAACCATAACTTTGGTAATAATCGGGAAAGAACCGATGCGGGAAAGTATATTGCCAACGATTCTCATTCAGCGGACGGTTCTCCACCATACCTACCGACTTTTTCCAGTCGTAGCGTGATGCGATATCAGTACCTTCTACAATACATCCGCCGGGAAAACGGAATACACCCGGCTTTATATCTGCCAGTGCCTGCACCAAATCTTTACGAAGCCCGTTTTCATGTCCTTGCCAGGTATCTACCGGGAAAAGGGAAATATGTTCCAAATCCACCGTTTGCCGGGAAGCAAGGAAAATACGAAGAATAGCTTTCGGATTGGTCACTTCCGGCTTTAGTATCACCTGATATTTTTTCCATTCCTTTGAATCGACCGTTACATCGGCAGCTACAAAAGCCTGCTGTTCGTTCATAGATTTCGTATCGGCCAGCTCCACACGGATTTTAGCGGGTGTTTCCCCTTCTGCCACACGTGCCCATACAGAGAAACGATACTCAGCGCCTTTTTTTATTCCGATACCGAAAAATCCTTCATTGTCCAGTCCGGTCTGTTTATGCGGATGTCCGGCATACGCCAAACGCACATAATGCGGGTTTCTTTCAAAAGGACCGTCATCTTTCAAAGATACCTTACCGAATGTCTTCCACCCCATAAAATGTTGCGGAAATTCAAATGAACGGTTCTTCACAAGTTCGGCATACAGACCGCCGTCGGCAGCATAATTGATATCTTCGAAAAACAGACCATACATAGTAGGCTGAATTTCCGCTCCCGGTTTCCCGGCTTGTATCACCAATTCATTTGTTTGTGCTTGCAGTGCCGAACCTGCCGCAAGAGCCAGCACCGCCAATAAACCTTTGTATTTTTTCATGGTATAAAATGTATATATGATTACTTAATTCGCTTTCCCCATATAGACCTGCCACAACTGTCCAGTCCTGTGAAAAGAACAGTTTCCTTTTCGTTTTCCCAATCGTGTCCGGCAAATATAATCAGATTATTTATAATTTCACCTTCCAGGGTCAGGGACAATAATTGCTTTGCTTCCAAAAATTCCCAGTTGCCCTTATTCTCACCTAAATGTCCGTTCTTCTCCAAGGACAGCAAATGAGACACGTTCCACTCCTCTTCTTTGAGCTGTCCCTCCCCCCATAGGATCTGGCCTGCCTGCAAACGGCGTTCATACGCAGGTTCCTGTATGCGTATAACTTCCCACTCTCCTGCCATATCTTCTGCCGAGAATTTACGGGAAACACAGCCTGTATAACGTTCGGGCGACACCACCGGCCATCCGTCGGGCGTAAAAAAGACCTGTCTCAGATGAAGATCCATCATTTGGTTATGGGGTGACAGGCGTCCCTGATGTGCCATAAAGTATTGCCCTTCATCCGAGGTGAATACACTGCAGTGTGCAGTCCCTGCCCAACCCGGATGATTATGAAAACGGTATGGAGCTGTCAGAATAGGAAAATTATTAGTAGTGTCTTTCAGTTCCACGCCGGAGAAATCAACAAACGGGCCTTCCGCTTTGTCCGAACGCCCTACCCGTACGTTATAGGTGGTCATCAGCGGATCGTATGAAACAAACAAATAATACTGTTTCAGATCAGGATTGTAAATAATCTCGGGAGCTTCCAGATTATCTTTCTGATAATTGGCGCGGCGTGCGGTGAGATGCCCCTGATCTCCCTCCTCGGCGGGAAGTCCGGTTTCCGGATCCAACTCTACGCAGTACAATCCTCCAAAGAATGATCCATAATGCATCCACCACTTTCCGGTGACAGGATCGGCCATGACGCTCGGATCAATTGCATTCATTACCGAAGCCTCATTGGTCTTGACAACACAACCTCGTTGTGTCCAAGGGCCTTCGGGTGATGCAGCCTCTGCCATACCTATATACGATGTCTTGCGGCCAAAAGCCGATACGCAATAGTAGAGTCTGTATTTATCACCAAAAGGGATTATATAAGGAGCCCAGATGTTCGTTGCTCCCTCACCTCCGGCATGCGAACGTACCCACTCCACAGCTTCCTGCGGTATTTCCGGAAAAGCCCAGCCAACAAACTCCCATTTGACAAGGTCCTTGGAACGGCGCACTTGTATGTATCCCAACGGAACATTTTTTTCTTCGGCTTCTTGACGGTTCTCACCTAAAATGGCATCGGTAGAGTACATATAATAATAATCACCCAATTTACGACAAGACGGATCATGCACATTGTAAGTTCCCCACAAGCGGTAGTTGTCCATAGAGGACAAAAAAGAGTAGTCATCCTGCCAGGGATTAGGCGAAGCTATGGGAGTAAAAACCGGAGAATTGCAACCGGCAAACAGAATTCCCATGGACGTGACGGCCATACATAACATTTTTCTCATAATATCAGCAAATTAAAAATACAATGCAAATGTACGCCATACCCAAAACAGTAGAGGTGGATATATGACCTTTTAAGGTGGACAATCTTCCAACTTCACAAAAAAGACCGCAGACTTTTTATATCATCACAAGTAATACATTAACTTTGCTTGTGCTAATACCAAATGATGAAACAATGCATAAGTTTTTTCGTATTATTATATTATATATCGCTTTGGCAAGCCCCGCTATTTTGTGGGCTCAGGAGTCTTTTACCAACCGGTATAACACAATCTACATAACCATGAATGAGGGGCTTCCCAATAATTTTGTTGATGATATCTACAAAGACCGGCAAGGCTTCCTTTGGATTTCCATGTCGGGAGGTGGACTATCCCGATACGACGGCTATGAATTCGTCAACTTCACTCCGGCTACCCCACATTGCCGGCTCAAGAGCAACTTCATACGCAAAGTCTACGAAGACAACTTTCAGCGGCTTTGGGTTGTATCAGAAGGGGGCACTGATATTATCGACCTAACAACCATGCAGTCCGTATTGCCTCATGATCCCCGAAAGAAGCTGGAGACACTCATTAAGCAACCGGCATTCATGGTTACACAAGATGCCAACGGATGTATTTGGCTGTATTGCGGCAATAGCCTGCACCGTATTGCTTTCCGCACCAATGGAGATATAGAAAGTATTCATTCACTGGAGGTTCCCAATCCTTACCGGTACGATATCGTCTTTAAGGATGTGGAAAATGAGGGAAAAGTATGGATAGGCATCAATGGTGCACTATACAAAGTAGGTATCACTGCACAAGGCAAACTGGAGGAAACCTTAATCGACGACTGCCTGAGTTTTGCACCGGATCTATATTTTACAGACTTCATAGCCAAAGAGAATGAAGTATGGATCGCCACCGACAAAGGTTTGTACCGATATAATAAAAACGAAGGTATAGTGAAACAATATATGCATACCCCTGACAATCCTCATTCCCTCTCACAAAATTTCCTGACCTGTCTCGCCATAACCAACGACAAACAATTACTGGTTGCCAGCCTGAAAGGCATCAACATATACAATCCCATAAAGGACAATTTTGAACGCATAAGTGACCAGGCATCCAACACAGGCAGCAAGCTACTGAACAGCAATTTTATCAACTGCATCATCGTAGAAGGGCAGCATATCTGGGTAGGAACCGAAAGTGGTGGTATCAATAAAATGACCGCCAAGCGTCTGTCCATACAAAATTATCAGCATGATAACAAGAATCTCCAAACAATCTCTCACAATCCGGTGAACGCCGTTTACGAAGATAATAGCGGAAACTTATGGGTAGGCACCGTAGAAGGGGGGCTGAATAAAAAGGCAGTAGGAAGCGACAGCTTCATCCATTATACATACGAAAGCGGCACTCTTACCCACAACTCTGTCAGCGCCATCACCGCCGACGGGCAAGGAAGATTGTGGATTGGTACATGGGGCGGCGGCATCAACCTTATCAACCCGCAAAACCCACAGCACAGAATAGAAGCAATCACAGCCCGGAATAAAGACAACTACCCCATAGACTTTATCGGAGCTTTGGCCTACGACTCCATAAACAACGGTATGTGGATCGGAGCAAACCAGGGATTATTTTTCTATGACCTGACGCATAAACAGCTTTGTTCACCATTTGCCAAGCGTGCTGCCGAGGACATACGAGGTTGCATCGGCTCTATCATAGACAAAGACGGGCAATTATGGATGGGATGTCTGGACGGCGTTTATATCATCGACCTGCACTCCCCCGCTTCCGTCTCATTGCCTGAGGGAACATTCCGTTACCGTCATCTGAAGTACAAACTGGATGATCCGTCTTCCGGACTGATAGAAAAGATATGTTGCTTTTACGAAACTCAGGACGGCACACTGTGGTTGGGCAGCAACGGTTATGGCATTTATAAACGTATGCAGAACGAAGATGGAGAAGAACAGTTCGTCTGTTACAACTCCCTTCATGGTCTGCCAGACAACAGTATCCGCAGTATCCTGGAAGATGATAAAGGATGTATCTGGATAGCAACCAACAATGGGCTGTCGCGCTTCCAACCCACAGAAAACCACTTTATCAACTACAACCGGCAAGACGGTCTTGCCGATACCCAGTTTTACTGGAATGCTGCTCACCGTTCACAATACAGCAAGCTTTATCTCGGCACCGTATCCGGGCTGGTTGCCATAGATTGCAACCTGCCTGCCCTTACAACCCAGTCTTCCAAAGTACGGTTCACCCATTTGAAAGTAGGAAACGAGGAAATATTCCCCGGCAACGAATACTTGCCGCTTGATATTGCCGTCAGTAAGGCTATCCGCATCCACGAACGTGAAAAATCTTTTTCACTGGAATTTACCGCACTCAACTACGAGTCCGACAATACCGCCACTTACAGTTATCGCCTACTGGGTTTTGACAACCGTTGGATACACGTGCCTGCCAGCCGGCGTTTTGCTACTTACACCAATCTGTCTCCGGGAAACTATACGCTGCAAGTGAAGTACACGCCCTACACCCCAACCGAAGAGGATAATATAACGGAACTGCAAATAACAATCCAGCCCTATTTTTACAAGACAACCTGGTTTATACTGCTTGTAATAATCCTTGCCACATTCGCTACATGGCAATTCTACCAATGGCGCATACGAAGCCTGAAAGAGCAAAAAGCAAGATTACACCAAAAGGTGGAACAACGCACCCATGAACTGAAAAAGCAGAAACAACTACTGGAAGAACAGACCGAAGAGTTGTCCCGTCAGAATCGGATGTTGAAGCAACAAAACGAAAAAATTACCCGGCAGAAAGCGCAGCTTACTAAAATGACACGTAAGATACAAGAGCTGACCTTGGATAAGATAGCATTCTTCACCAATATCACACACGAATTCCGCACCCCAATCACACTGATCATAGGACCGATAGAGCGTGCATTAAAGTTAAGCTACAACCCTCAAGTCATCGAACAGCTACATTTCGTGGAACGCAATTCTAAATACCTGTTATCGCTTGTCAACCAGCTTATGGATTTCCGTAAGGTGGAGTCGGGCAAATTGGAAATCGTAAAATCCCGGAATAATTTTCTGAAATTTGCCAATGAACTGATCATACCTTTTGAAGTCTTTGCCAAAGAAAGAGACATCACAGTGAAACGTTATTTCCGGATGCCTTCACCGGAAATCTCCTACGACGAAGAAGCGATGCACAAAGTGCTGACGAACCTGCTGAGCAATGCCATTAAATTTACGCCAAACGGCGGAAGTGTGTCTTTGTTCATAGCCCTGCTACCTCCTGCCGATAACCGCAAATCCATGCTTTACATCTGTGTCAGCGACACAGGTAGCGGTATTCCTGATGATGACACAATCAAAATATTCAACCGTTTCTACCAGTCGCAAGGACAAACCAAATATCCTATGTACGGACAGGCTGGAAGCGGCATCGGACTTTACTTGTGTAAACGCATCGTACAGATGCATGGGGGTGAAATCCATGCGCAAAACAACCATACGATAGGCTGCTCGCTACGCATCCTCCTGCCAACAACACCGGAAAGCAATACGGTGGAAACACTGGTCGAAAGTGCCCCGCAACTTATGACTTCCGATGCGCTACCCCCATCCAATACTTTCGGAAAAGGTTTATCAATCCTGGTGGTCGAGGACAACGCGGATATGCGTGGATATATCCGTTCCATCCTACGGGATAAATACAATGTATTCGAAGCTGCCCATGGAGCAGAGGCCTTGAACATATTAAACTCACATTCGGTAGACTTTATCATCAGCGACCTGATGATGCCCGTAATGGACGGCATTGAACTGTCCCGCCGGGTAAAAGAGAATTTCGCTATCTCCCATATCCCTTTCCTTATGCTGACAGCCAAGACATCGCAGGAATCACGCCTGGAAAGCTACCGCATAGGAGTTGACGAATATTTACTGAAACCTTTTGACGAGACATTACTGCTTACCCGCATCGAGAATATCCTTGAGAACCGTAAACGTTATCAAAAGAAGTTTGCCATAGCCATGGATGTGGATGCCTTGAATATGGAAGAGGAATCGGGCGATAAGAAGTTCCTCAACCGCATCATGAATGTCATTAAGGAGAACTACAAAAACTCCTATTTCGAGGTGAGCGATTTCTGCGAAACGGCAGGTGTGAGCAAAAGCCTGTTGAACAAAAAGCTACAAAGTCTCGTCGGGCAGTCTGCCGGACAATTCATACGCAACTACCGCCTGAACATTGCCCGCGAACTAGTACTGAAAAACCGGGAGAATAAAAGTATGAGCATTGCAGAAATTGCTTATGAAGTAGGATTTAATGACCCTAAATACTTCACGAGATGCTTCACCAAATACTTCAATACGACACCGAGTTCACTGCTTAATGAAAGAGAAGAGCCTTACTTACAGCAATAAACAATAAACCTACATAATAAGCTGGATTCTCTACACTTAAAATTCGTTTATCCACCTCTAAAACCCATTTGTCCACCCCTATTTACACCATAAGCCCTACTTTTGCCATACAATCATTGCTTATTTCTTCAGGAAATCTCTCAAGGAAAAGCAATGATTGGAAATCTAATTTTAATATTAATAATATGAAGAACGACAAGAGAACAGCTGTCTATCATAGATGGCATTGGCTAAATTCAACCTCCCCCAGTTTTGTGAAGTCTGTTACCTGACTCTCCCGGCGGTCAATATAGGATCGTATATTGACCAATATAATATTATAATATAGTTAACGGTGATCTAATCTATTAATTTAATAATCTTAATTCTTTTAAAAATGAGGAAACATTTATTTCTTTCCGTAATGCTTGGTCTGTGTGCCTTTAGCGGTATGACGGTGTATCCTACACCTGCCATGGCTACTGTGACACAATCTCCGACTATCAAGGTTCGTGGTCAGATTGTTGACGAACAAGGTGAACCTATGCCAGGAACTACCGTCAGAGTTAAAGGCGGACAAGGCGGAACCATTACCGACCTGGATGGAAACTTCCAGTTGGAAGTTCCCGGAAACGCTATCCTTTTGATAAGCTATGTGGGTTTCAAGGAACGCGAAGTAGCAGTTCGCAACCGCGCTATTATTGATACCATACAATTACAAGCTGATGACCAAATGCTGGAACAAGTGGTTGTTGTAGGTTATGGTACACAAAAGAAATCCGACTTAACCGGTTCTGTTGCCGTAGTAGATGCGGAAGCTTTGAAACAGACATCAAACTCCAACATCTCCACCATGCTTGAAGGCAAGGTTTCCGGCGTACAAGTTACCTCCGACGGACAACCAGGTGCCGATCCTACCGTACGTATTCGCGGTGTAGGATCTTTCGGCAGTACTTCTCCCCTCTATGTCATTGACGGCGTTCCCATGGGAACTTCCATCCGCGATTTCTCTTCCAACGATATTGAAACCATCCAGGTATTGAAGGATGCTTCGGCTGCCGCCATCTACGGTTCACGTGCTGCCAACGGTGTGATTATCATCACCACCAAACGCGGACAAAAAGATCAACCGCTGAAAGTGGACTACAATGGATATTTCGGTATGGATTATATTCCTAAGGGAGTCTATGATGTAATGGATGCCGACCAATACAGCCAATACATCGGTCAGGCTTGTGTAAACTCCAACACTCCACTGCCATCGGGATACAAGCTCAACAGCGAAACCGGGAAATACCATTTCCAAGATGACACCAATACCAATTGGTTCGACGAAGTATTCAAAGTAGGTATCCGTCAAAACCATAATGTAAACCTTTCCGGAGGTGGTGCTCACAACACCTATAATATAGCATTAGACTATTTCAACCAAAAAGGAACACTCGAAGGTGCCGGTCCTAACTACGAACGTTACACCGCACGTGTCAACAACAGTATGGACACCAAGTTCATAAAGTTCCAGACCAGCCTTGTTTACTCCCACTCCGACCAAGATAACATGGGCCTGTCCAATGCTTCCGAATACGTTCAAGGTCTGTATGGCGACGTAACCAACATTCTACGCGGAACCTTATTGATGCAGCCCACCATCAAAGCATACGATTCTTCAACATGGGTGCTCGACAATTTGGTGGGAATTGCCAACAACTTCAATTATGATGCTTACGGCTATGGCGTATACTACGATACCATACATGGTGATATCTCCGCTTCCAATCCATTACTGGTAAACAACCTGCTGCAACGCAACACACGTGTGGACCGTTTCGTGGGAACAGGCTCGGCAGACGTAGACATCTTCAATATGTTCGGCTTCAACAGCAAAAACCACAAACTCAACTATAAAATAAACCTCTCTTACAGCAAAACCTTCTGCAAGGACTTCACTTGGATTCCGGCATGGGTGCAGAGTAACCG
>OKSA01001845.1_pt1 | contig 18399 bp, 18 predicted proteins | sample 1601181 | NCBI WGS metagenome assembly OKSA01 (sample SAMEA3541538, study PRJEB24748) | human gut metagenome | biome: human gut; feature: human-associated habitat; material: faeces | place: China | collected 2012
CCATGACGATGCCGATGAGCATGACGCTCGCCAGGAGCAGGCCGGTGAAGTTGTCCATCACCCAGCCGGAGAGGCTGTCGCCGTCCTTGAACTTGCTCGGGTTGAGCGTGCCGCCCACGAGCGTGCGGTACATGAGGATCGCCAGATACAGGGTCGCGCATTGGAACACCAGAGACGCGTACTGTTTGAAGTAGTTGATGCCCCACTGGCGGGTCTCCTCCTGGGCGATGAAAGCGATCGGCAGCGGGTTGAACGCGGTGAGCATGTATATCTGCACGAAACGCAGGAGGATGACGACGGTGACGACGATGGTCGCGCCCTTGGAGACGAGGAACGGGATGAGCAGCAGGATCAGGCACGGTATCTGGCCCATCCAGCCGGCGGAGTCTATGGCGTCGCGCATGCTGTCGCCAAGGCCGAGGCCCGACGACGCGCCGGTGGTGGGCGCCGCCGAATGGATGCCGCCGAGCACGCTGTCGCCGATCTCGTCGATGGCCTGGAGCATGAGCTCGCTGTGCTGGGCCGCGGTGAACACGAGCGTGAGCTTGAACATCGCCATGGCGACGAGCTTGACGCCCAGCTCTCGGTCGCCGTCCGCCCGGGTGCTGACCCTGGCGAGTTCCAGGACGCACATGATCGCCAGTATCGTGCTGGCTATGGGTTTGACCGCCGAGCGGGCGACGGTCAGGCTCAGCTGGTACATGCCCGCGTTGTATTCGGCGGGGGTCTTCAGCAGGTCGGCCACGAGGTCGTCGCCGACGCCGGACCCTATCGCGTTGAGGATGCCGACGATGAAATCGACCATGCGTGGCCTCCCTTCTACAGGGCGATGCTGGAGAACAGGGCCGCGGCGGCGATGATCAGGCCGCCGCCGACGACCTGCCAGACGCCCGACTGGGTGGCGGGGCCGTTCTGGTCCTTCAGTCCTCCGGCCAGGGTGATGACGCCCCACACGGCCCACAGGCCGCCGCCGATGATGGCGAACTGGCTGAAGAGCTGCAACGCGCTGGTGACGACGCTGCCGCTGTCTGCCGCGATGGTGATTCCGTACATGATGTTTTCCTTTCGATGTTTTGGATGACATGACCACGGTATGGCCGTCGAGAAGGCTCCGGTTTGGACGTTCCCGACGAACCCGAAGAGGCTCGGACGATGGTATGGAAAAGGGCCCGCCGACCGTTCGCCGGTGAGGCCGGGTCCCGCCGCCGCGCGCCGGGTTTCGAGTGCCATGGTTCCCGTCCGGCGTTCCGCGGGCCGCGGAACATGGAAACGGACGGCATCATGCGAAAGGAAGACGGACCGATCCGCCACAAGGAGATTTTCAAGGAGTCGGACGGTCCGGTGCGCAAGGGAAAGGGGTGGCCGGCCGGATCCGACCTCATTGGATCCGGCCTGCCACCCCGTTCTGGTTTCCATGGTGCGCGGGAAGGGGTTCCCGCGGCGTGCCCCCGCCGGGAGTCGAACCCGGCGCCGTCACAAAGGAGAAAACAAAGACGGTACCGGTGGGGGCTTGGGCGCGTCCGGGAAGGAAAGGATCTGGGCGCGCCCGTGGGCCGTGCGGCGGATCATGGGGAACGGTCCGCCGCACGGGCCCGAGGTCAGGTTCGTCGGATCACTCCTCCGAGCCCTCGGTGTCGGCCGGGGCCTTCGCCTTGCGGCGGCGGGAGACGGCCATGAGGGCCGCGCCTCCGCCGAGCACGACGACCGCGGCCAGCGCGATCAGCGCGATGCCCGCGCCGGTCTGGGCGAGGGTCCTGCGGTAGCCGTTCCAGTCGTCGGTGGCGGACTCCACCTTGGTGTCCGAGCAATAGTCCTTGCCGTCGATGGTCACGACGTCATCGGACTTGCTCTCGGTCTCGGCCTCGGGCTTGGAGCCGGATTCGTCGTCCGAGGTGCCGTCACCGAACGGGGCCGACGTGTCGACCGGACATTCGGTCAACGGGGTGCCGGTGACCTTGGCTCGGTCGGTGTGGGTCTTGGTGACGCCCTTGAGCGTGCCGGTCACCTCGACGCTTTCGCCGGGCTTGAGCACCTTGGTGTCCCAGTCGGCCGGGTACTTGAGGTCCACGACCTCGCCGTCGCCGACGATGGTGGAGTCCTCGAGCTTGATGTCCTTGGTGCGGAACACCGCGCCCTGCTTCGTGTCGGGATCGGTCTTGCTCGTGTTCGTGATGGTGAACACGATCTCCGTGTCGCCGGAGACGGTCAAAGCGTCCTTCGAATTGTCGCGGTCGCCGTTCGGCCAGCCGGACTTGCGGTCCCACTTCTGGACGTCGATGCTCGGGGTCATGTCCGGGGTCTTGGTGACGACCTTGTTGGATTCGCGCGGCTGGCCGTTGATGGTCTCGGTCCACGTGTTGGGCACCTCGTCGGCCACGGCGATGCGCTTGCACTGGAGGTAGAGCACCCAGCCGGCCTCGTGCTCGTTGTCGGCGCTCACCAGGTCGAGGTAGGCCTGGGTCGCGTCGGCCGTGACCTTGCCGTTGTCGTCGGCGTCCACGGTGAACAGGTTGCCGCCGAACTTCGAGGAGTCGAAGCCGCTGCCCGCGATCCTCTCGCCCCTGGCCGCGAGCATCTGGCCGTCCCTGTACAGGTCGCGGCTGGCGTAGACGGCCCAGTTGCCCAGGTACTGGTCGTACTCGGTGTTCAGCTGGTCCGTGCCGCCCCAGTCCGTGACGGTCTGGTAGGCGCGGCCCGGGGGCAGGATGCTGGAATCCAGGCGGTAGAGGAACGTGTGGTTCAGATACACGCTCTTGCCGTCGATGCTGTCGCCGCCGACCTTCACGGTCACGTCCTTCTTCGGGTTGATCGGCTTCAACGGGTTGGAGACGGTGTTGGTCTTCTTCCTCACGTTGTTGACGATCTGGACCGCGGTGTTCTTCACCACGTAGCCGTCGGTGACCTTGACCACCGTGTAGGGCAGGGTGACCGCGTAGTGCTGGCCGAGCAGCGACTGGTCGATGGCCGGGTCCTTCAACGGGTCGTGGTCCTTGTCGGACTTCCCGGCGTAGGCCTTCAGATCGGTCGGCTGCGGGTCGCCCTTCACGGTCTCGCCGGTCGCGGGGATCTCGGTGTCCTCGGTCTTCGCGTACGCGTAGGCGACGCCGTCCCTCACCTGGATGTTGAACGCGTTGGTGTAGTCCTTGCCGTCGTCGCCCGTGATCTCGATCCTCGACGGGTCGATGCTCACGTACTCGTCATCGAAATCATCCGTCAGGCCCAATCGCCATACCTTGTAGGCCTGGTCCTTCTGCGTGGCGTCGAGGTCGATCGTGTAGTGGCCGGTGTCGCCCAGCAGCATCGTCTTGCCGTCGATCGAGACGGTCGGGTCGCCCTGCTCCTTGGACTGGGTGTCCTTCTTCGAGGGGTTGAAGACGGGCGGCAGGTTGAACACCTCGTTCGACGGGGTCAGGCTGTTGTTCAGGGTCAGCACCCACTTGTTGCCGATCTTGTGGTCGGCGGGGGCATCCTCCTTGACGGTGCCCTCGAAGCGGATCTGGACGCGCGGGCTGGAGGAGGCGCGCCACTGGCCGATCAGCGACTGGTCCTTCACGGTCAGCTGGAACAGGTGCCTGCCTTCATCCCACCTGGTCGCGTACTTCGACTTCGGCACGACCTTGCCGGTGTTCAGGTCCATCATCTCGACGGTCTGCTTGTCCGGCACGAGGTTCTCGTCATAGGAGTCCGTGAACGCCACGCTCGTGACCATGGTGGCCAGGTCGGCGGGCAGCTTCGGCTCGGTGGTCAGCTGGTACTCGACCTTCTGGCCCGGGTGGACGACCTTGCCGTCCACGCTCTCCTGGCCGCCGCCCTGCGAGGATTCCGCGATCACGTCCTTCCTCACCGGAGGCACGTAGCCGCAGATCTTCGGCTTGTTGGTCGGCTCGGTCTGCCCGTTCACGGTCTGGCTGCCCTTGTTGGTCAGCTCCTTGCCGTCCGGCGAGGTGCAGAACGTGACCTCGTCGCCCGGCTTCCTGCCGAAGTCCTCGCGCACCCGGGCCGCGCCCTTGCCGTCCGCGAAGTTCACGGTGAACGGGACGAGCAGGGTCAGCTGCAGGCCCTTCCTCATGCCCTTCAGGGTCTTCAAATAGTCCGGTTTCGCGGTGGCGGTCGCCACGGTGCCCTCGACCTTGATGTCGAACATGTCGGTCACGTCGGTGCCCTTGTTCGCGATGTCCGCGACGCTGGTCTGCGTGTAGTGCTTCACCGTGGCGCCGTCGACCGTGTCGGTGCGGTCGGGCTCGGCCTCGGCCGCGAACACGCGGATCTTCGACGCGTCCTGCGGGTCGACCAGATAGTCGGCGGCCGCCCAGTCGTCGGTCAGCTCCAGCTTGGCGGGAGCCTCCTTCAGACCGGGGTCCACGGTGCCGTTCACCGCGGAGCCGACCGTGTCCCCGTCGAGGAACTTCATGTCGTCCGCGCCGGTCTTGTTCGTCTCGCCCGGATCCACGACCGCGAGCCACTTGCCGTCACGATAGAGGATCCAGCTCTTGTCCGGGTTCGGCCGCCAGGTCGGGAACCCGTGGCCGTCGGCCTTGCCCGTGCCCTTGTCGTTCCACGTGACGGACGGCGTGTCCGTGACCTTCGACGTGGAAGGCAGCGAGACCGTGATGGTCAGACGGTACTCGAATGTGTGCCTTTCCGGCAGGTCGCCGCCCTTCCACGTGGCCGTGGCCACATCGTTCGGGGCCGGCTGCCCGTCCGCCGTGTTGAACGTGAACTTCGCGGACACGTCCTGGCCGGTGGTCGTGTCCGTGACCTTCTGGCCCGTGACCTTGTACGCCATGCCGTTCGGATCGATCGCATCCTGGACGACCATCCTCTTGCCGCCCACGCCAGTGCCCGTCGAGATCACCGTCTCGTTCGACATGCCATCAGCGCTCGTGCCCTGCTCCACCTTCTTCGTCGGCGGGGCCGGAGGCGTCTCCGGCGGCTTCGGCTGGTACTTGTCCAGCACGATCACCACGATCGAGGGCTTGCTGGAAGCCTCCACATTACGACGCATGATCGCATCCACGCTGTTCGACGGATCATCATCGAACGGATATGAGGTCCTATATACGGTGCTGCCATACTGGTATGTTCCTGGAGCTACGTAGGTGTTCCAGTTGTCGTACCAGCCGCCGGTCCCGGTCGGCGAAGCCTGGCCGGACCCGTTGTAGATGTAGTTGCCGCCGATGACGGCTGGCACCGCGCCGACTGCGACCACTCGGCAGTCGCCGTTGCCCTCGCCGGGGTGACGCCGCTGGAAACCGGTCTCGCATTCCGTGCGGGCTTGGTCCAATGCGGTCTGCGCCTTCGTGACGCCATCGCCCTCCAACGTCACGCCGGCATTGTTCATGGCGGCGCGCACCGAATCAAGACTCGTGGCCGGACCCCATGCGCCCGAAGCATCGTCCTTGTATTGCCAGAACTGCACCGCGGCCAGGTCGCCGCCCGTGCCGGGCTGGTTGCCGCCGCCACCGCCCGCGAACGCGGTCGATGCGACGACGCCGCCGGCACCAAGCGTGGCGATCGCAGCCACCGCCGCGACACCGGCCTTCATCATCTTCCTGCCAAAGTTCATGTAAATGAACCTCCGTTAACCTTGTCTGTTCATCCCCTCCCTCAATCGTTCCGGTCATGGCCCCGCCGCCTCTTTTTTCAAGGGGTGGCGGGGCTTCCGACCGCAGGAATAACGGGAGGTAGCCACCGGTTGGCCCGGCAGCCACCAACAAGCCTCACAGACGACACGCCGAACCACGGAGCATGGCGTCTACAAAAAATCCGGAAGTATTTCCCGGCAATACGGGTACACGGGAATGCGGGGGACACAGGTTCACAGGGACATGGCTTTCCTTTGCGAAATCCATGAAAAAGGCCCGTACCGGTTTCCCGATACGAGCCATAATCAGTCATTCATCGATCAGTGATGGTAATAGCCATCATCCTTGCCGGTGCAGCTGTTGCCGCAGCCGTAAGCGCCGTTGAGGTTCGGCTTTGGGGCGGCGGCGGCCGGGCCGGAGCCGCCCGATGTGGTGCCACGGTATGTGTTGGAGCCGGAAGTGGAGCCTTCCGTGCGCCTGTACGCGCCTCCGGAGTAGGAGGAGACGCCGCTGTAGGTGGATTGGGCCTGCGCCTGAGCCTGGGCTGCCGCTGCGGCCGCTGCGGCGGCTTGCGCATCCGCGTCCGTCTTTGCCTGGACGCTCGCGTTCACGCCGTTGATGGCATCCTCCAGCGTTTTGCGCGCTCCGTCGATCTTCGCCGGATCGTTCCCGTCCTTCAGCCCGTTCGCCGCGTCGATGGCGTTCGACAATGCGTCGCGGGTGGCGTTGTCCGCGACCTTGCCGTCCGAATCCGCGAGCAGCTTCGACGCCTCGTCCAGCTTCGCCGTCAGATTCGTTTTCGCGTCATCCAGCCTCTTCGCGGCCTTGGATTCGGCGACGGCCCTCACCGCCTTCGATAGGCTCTTCTCGTGGGTCTCGTACCAGTCGGCCTGTTCATTGAGCTTCACGGTGGCGGCATCCAGTCCTTGCGCGTTTTCGGCCACGCAGCCCTCGTATTCGGGTGCCGAGGCCTTGAGCTCCTTGCCCAAGGATTCGACGGTCTTCGAGTCCTTGACCTGTTCGGCCTTGACGGCGGCGGCATCGGCGGCATCGCCGTTGAGCAGCGCGTTGTATTCGTTGGCATTGTTGCGCACGGTGTCGGCGGCGGTGGCGCACGCCTCCTTGGCCTCGGCGAGCTTCGCGCCGCTGTAAGCGTTCCAGCCGATGATGCCGGCCGCGACCAGAATCGCCGCGCAGACGGCCGCGACCAGGGGCGGCAGCCACTTCGGACGCCTGCTTCCATCCTTGCTTGGCTCTGTGATGTTCTCGGCGGGTGTTTCGACGGGTTCGAGGATTTCCGTCTTGTCGTTCTCGTTCATCATTGTTCTCCTTGCATTGATAACGCTTTATTGATCTGCCGGGATACCCGCGTTGGATTGCAGCGTTTCCCGCGCGATGTCGAGTAGCCGCTCGTCGCGGCCGGGTTGGGCGTCCGCTGTGTGGGGGAGCCAGTCCTGATCGACGTCGAGGGTCAGGTCATCGAAGGCCTGTTGCCCGTCATCGCGGCCCAGCAGGCCGCGTAGCCTGAACGTCTCGTTCATGTGCTGTCCGTCCCATTCGATGCGCCGGGCGTACAGCAGGAAATCCAGAGTAAGGAACCCCGGCCCGGCCTTGTCCACCTGCACGTACCGGGAGCGCGTCGGCGTGAATCTCACCTGCGGCACGCCTTTCAGCCGTTCGTGCAACGGGCTGTCCGGCACGATGTAGCGTTTGACCAGGTTCTGTCCGCCGGCCGCGAAGAACAGCATCTGCGCCAGATTGCCGTAGGTCGCGTCGTAGTAGCGCCATCCTTGGTCGTCCCGCCATTTGCGAAGCATGTCACGGGCGGCCCCCGGCCCCAGATGGATGCCGGAGAACCGTTCCCACGCCAGCGTCACCCGGTCGAACTCGCCGCGCATGAGACCATACAGGGCCCGCCCGGTCTGGTCCTTCGGATGACGTCTCGCTCGGGTGTCCGTCCGATGGTTCGGATCCGCATACGGGCAGTGCAGGTAGGCGTCCTCGTCGTAGCGGCACAGGCCCGGCACGTTGCCCCGGTGGTGCCGCCCGTAGGGCCGGCGCGCACGGCTTTCCTCCTGCCGGCGGAACAGGCCGACGATCTGGATGGGATTGTCGCACAGCGGGCACACCGCGTAGTAGGACGGCCCCTTGTCGCCGTCACGACGCCACGGGGCCACGCCGCCGGTGCACCTCATGTATGACTCCTGGCTGATCACGATGCTTTCCGCCCTTCCCGGCCATGCCTTGAACACATCCATAGTCGGCTCCCCTCGCCGCGCATCGTCGTCATCGATACCTCCTGTTGATTCTAACCCACCAATCCGCCGGCAGCTCGGGCACCGCGCCCTCGCGTTCGGCGAACGCGAGGCACGCGAGCACCGTGCGCAATCCCAACGGGAACTCCCGCCGTCCCTGACGCATCAGGAACGTCCAGTCCTCCACGCAGTCCTCGCAATCCGAATGATCCATGATCCCGCGACGGGCCAGTGCGGCCCGCTCCTCGATGTCATCCGTCATCATCCACTCCTTCTTCCGTCTTGCTTCGCCTCGGCCCTTGCGTCCGCCGCGTCGAGGGGAGGGCAGTCGCGTTCGATCCATGCCGTGAGCATGTCGCGGATGGTGGTGCCGCGTCGCACGGCCTCGGCCTTGAACCGTTTCTTGAGCATGGGGTCGAGCTCCACCGTGATCTTGGGCAGCTTGACCGGTTTCTTGTAGTCGGTGAGGGTCGATGCCAGCATGTTCCTCGTGGTCATCGGCTTGTTGATCTCCATGATGTTGTTCCTTTCCGTGTCCCCGTGTCCACGGGTTTGCGTGGACACGGGTTTCCGGGTTTCCGGTTCTGCGGGTGTCAGGCGTTGAATGCGTCGCTGAGTTCCTTGGCGATAAGCCCGTAGCCCGAGGCGGACGGGAACCGGCCCTCGTCCGGCGCGAGGCGCATGGCCTCCTTGTACGGGATGGTCTCCCTGCAATGGGCCAGTCCGTTCTCGGCCAGGAACTCCTCGGCGTGCCTGAGGCTGCGCGTGCCGTAGCGGGTCTGGGTCAGCAGCACCGAGGAGGGCTTGTTGATCTGCCGGATGGTCTCCAGCATGCGTTCCAGGTCGATGGGGCCGGTGGTGGTGACGAGCAGCACGAGGTCGGCCGCGTCCACCGCCGCCTCCACCAGATCGGTCTGCAAGGGAGGCGTGTCGATCAGCACCCATTCCTCCTCGGCGGGCGCGGCGACGGTGAACCGGTTGACGACCTCCACCCCGAAGGGCAGTGGGCGGCCGGCCGATAGGGCCTTGTGCGCCCACAGGGTCGCCGCGCCGGACGGGTCGGCGTCGCGCACCGTCACGGTATGGCCCAGTCGGGCGAGTGCTTCGGCGGTGCCGATGGCGCTGGTGGTCTTGCCGACCCCGCCCTTGAGGTTGACGAAGGCCACCGTTTTCGTGTTCGTGGTCATTGGGATTGTTCCTTTCATTCGGGTTTCCGGCTTCCCGTGTCCACGGGTGCACGGTTCCACGGTTTGCCGCGTATACGGGTTTCCGGAATGGTTCGTCCTTATGGGGCCGGACCGGTTATCTGTATCGGATTGTCTTCAGAAGAGGGTGTCCTGCAAGGGCGGGGTGTGTGTGGCGGCGGCCGGGGCCTTCGCCTTGCCGGTCGAGCGTGTGGTGGCGCGCCATCGTTGCTGGCGCGCGTTGCGCTGCTCGGTCTTGCGGCGTTTGCATTCGCGTTCGCGTGCCGCCGCCACGATCTCGGGGTTCTCGCGGATGAATCGCGCAAGACGCTGTTCGGCGGTCGGGTCGTCGGGGTCGAACCGGAATCCGGCCTCCTGCGCGGTCTTCAGCACCTGGCGTCGGGCGCGCAGGGGCAGTCCGCCGTAGATGCTGTACTGGTCCCGGACCATGATGCCGAACGCGAGGCATTCGGCCCTGACCGGGCAGGCCTCGCAGATCCGCACCGCCGCGCGGCGCAGCTCGTATTGGGTTCGCTGGTTGGGAAGGTCGTCGGGCCCCCACATGCGGTCCGACCACGAGTCGGGGAAATCCGCGCATTCGCCTTTCAGGAACATGCCGGCACCTCCTTCGGCCCACGGCCGCCGATGAAGCCGAAACGGACGGACGCCGGCCCGGTCTCGGCCGGCTTCCGCCGCCCGAAGCCGTCGTCCTTCTCCCTGGATTCCGCGTCCAGGAAGGCGCGGCCCGCCCGCAATGCCTCCAGCACGGCATTGCGTTCGCCTTCTGCGTCGTTCGCGGGGACGCGCTTCAGCAGCCGGCGCAGGGTGCGCGGTGCCTCGAACCCGTCATTGCCCGCATCGAAGTCGTAAGGGTCGAGCAGTTTCCACACGCGCCGGTCCAGGTTGTCGGGGATCCCGTAGTTCGGCACCTTCGGCGTGGATTCCGCGCTCGGCGGCTGCGCCGTTTCGCCCTTGTCGGCGAGGATGCCGTGTTCGGCGAGCAGGCGACGCCCGTGGGGGTCGTCGGCCATCTGGAGGCATACCTGGTCCCAGTGCCGTGCGAGGGAGCGGGGGCCGGTGAGCGTGCGACGCCAGAAACCGTCATACGGTTTGCCGGAAGCGTCGCCCTTGTCGGTCTTGGAAGGCGGCAGCGACACCCATTCGGCCACGGCCAGCACCAGTGGCATGCCGTGGCGGGCGATCAGCCGTCGGGCGGCGTCGAGTTCGCGTTTGCCGGGCCGGGCCAACGGTTCGGGCACCGGCATCGGCGGCATGGCGCGCAGCCCGTCCGCCATCGTGCGGCACACCGCCTCCGCGTCGGAACCGGCCCCGGCGGATTCGCTGCTCGGGGGTTCGGCTCCGGCGGCGTCGGCCCATGAACCGTCCTCGCGGATTCCGTCATCGTCCGGGGAGGTCTCTCCGCTTGCGGGGAGATGCCCCGTAGGGGCAGAGGGGTTATTACGTACTAGGGACGTACTGTAGCTCACCAGGTGAGCTGGGGGTGGGGTCACAGCTGTGAACCGTGGTTCACCCGTGAGCTGGGGTTTTCCCGTGTCCCCGTCGCCATAACCACGGTCCACATGTGAGCCGGGGTTTCCCCTCGCCCTGTTTTCCGTGGAAGGCCGTCCACCTCGGGTCGCGTCGATGTCGTTCGAGTCGAAGAAGTCGGGGTCGAGCTCCAGACGGTTCCCCAGGCACAGATCCCACACGACGGGCCGGTGCCACTCGCTGAAATGCCCGGCCTGGCGCTGGTCGCCGCGACGGATCAGCCCGTTCGCTTCCAGCCATGACAGGTGGCGTTTGACCGTGCTCACGCTGCACTTGCACCACGCGGCCAGCTTCCTGTGCGTCGGATGCGCGTTGCGTCCCTCGTCGTCGGCCACGTTCGCCAGACACATCAGCACGCGAGCGGCACCATTGTGCTTGGCATCCACCGGCGCGAACCTGAGCGCCCAATCGACCGCGTTCACGCTCATGACGCACCTCCTGACCTGATCGAGTCCAACCGGGCGCGCAGCACCGGGATGCTGGGCACGGGAACATCGAGCATCATCGACAGATAGAAATCCTGACTGCCATCTCGGGGAGCGGAGGCCAACAGGCCAAGACCGGCCCCGCGAGACGGGAAACGCGGGCGAACGTCGGCGGACGGCTGCTTCTCATGCCGTTTCATGGCGTTCCTCCTTCTCCTGGCCGCATGACGCGGCTGACGCCCAGCGCTCCTCCATCTCGTCACGACGAGTGGCCGCGCGGCACAGGGCGAACGTCAGCAGACAGGACGCGGCGAGAATGATGACGATGGCGATCACGAGTACGAGGTGCATCATCGGCCCGCCCCCATTGATCGCGCGAGGGAGGCCAGCAGACGGACCGCGAGAAGCACGAGGCCGGCGGCCAGACGCAGGAACGGCAACAGCAGACCGAAACAGGCCACCGCAAGCACCACGAACAGCAGGATCACCAATTCCACCACTCATCACCCCCGCTCACCGAAGGATGCCTGAGCATCGAGAACACCGCGTCATCGCCGCTGAGGGCCTCCACGTCGCGCATCAACGCGTCGATCTCGTCGGACACCATGCCCGCACCGGCCTCGTAGCCGCGGTTGAACACGCAATCCGACGGACCGCCATGGATCAGACGACGGTTCACCGTCCGAGCCGGCGACGAAGCGTTCCGCACGTCACGAAGCGCGTCATGCCGGCCGATCAGATAGGCGACCGCCATGATCTCCCTCACGGTCATCGACGCATCCACGGACAGGGACAACAGGGACATGTAGTCCCGGAAATTCGAGCGCTCCTCGTTATCGAGGGAACGCGCGCCAACGGTCATGGTCATTGCCTCACCTCCGCGTGAAGGGACCAGAAAGCGAAATCCCAGGCATCGCGCGAGTTACGGTCGCACCAGCAACCCACACAAGCCAGGCCGCAGGCCACCGGCACCAAAGCGAATCCCGGCAGAAGCAGATTCCTCGCGGCAAGCAGAATCGCCAGAAAAACCACGCACGACAACGCGGCCAGCATCCAGGAGACAAGTCCCAGCAGCTCGTAGCGCCGGGCAGAACGTCGCCAATACAAAGATTCGGAAAATGTAGACGCCATGTCCCGCGAACCATTCGCGGGGGCGTTACCATCAAAATCAGAAGTCGGCACAGCGACTTCGGTTACACTAGACATTTGTGCAGCCTCCATAATCTAAAAGGCAATGCGAACGATTCGAAGTTTGGCGACTGGGGAATCGTCCGACATTGGATGTGTTGCATACGCCCGGTTTCGATGTATCAGATCGAGACCGGGCATTTTCTTGAAATGAGAAAAACCACTAACCTCCTCTTCTACTGGGTCCAGCCATCAAGTGATTGCCTTCTCGCAAGAGGGCAGGTTATTGATGCCAAGAACGAAATCAGCGGAAAGTCCGTAGTGGTCATAAAGAAACAGCAAGTCCTTCTGCTGCCAGCCCAAATGCCCGTTCTCTTTCTGAGAAAGAGTGGAAGCGGATTGGCCCATGTCGGCAGCAAGGGCAGCCTGAGTCACATCGTGATCCTTCCTCCACTGTTTCATCGGAGAAGCCATATCTACTCTTTTCCTAAAGTCTTTAGCCTAACTAATGTTTTTAGAATACACTTTGGTTTGACTAAAGTCAAATCGCAAACTAGAGTATCTTAATGAGATAAAGGTTTATTGATAGAATAGGATTAGAATATGCGTACATTATTATCCGCAGATCAGGCGAATCAGACACCCCCCGATACCTTGGGCGAATACACAGAACGTGTGCTCAACTACAATGTGGACGCCCGCCGCAAGCAGCTGAAGCGAACCCAGAAATCACTGATGCAGCCGATGGGGGTTACAAGCGAAGGGGCTGTATCTCAACGACTCAAAGGCATTACTCATTGGTCTCTGATTAGCGCGGTCAATGTTGCCCAGAGCCTCGATACAAGTATTGAAAAACTACTTGATGACAGTGCCATGAAGATGGAGATCGAACGCCAAGCGGTCGCACTGCGCGTTCAACTGGATCAAATAAATCAGATGACGGGAAACAAGAAAGCCACCGGCGACACGCCGGTGGCTTCAGGTGAGCTCCTGCGGCTGGGCTTGAACCAGCGACCGTCCGATTAACAGTCGGATGCTCTGCCAACTGAGCTACGCAGGAATGTCTGCTGTGTTTGAGATTTCTCTCGCGCACAAATCACATATCTTACATGCCTGCCACGAAAAAGCAAATTACATGCGTGTAGGGCATGTCGCGCTGAATTCCGCAGAATCGGACTCATCGAATACTATCTCATACAGCCAAAAACCGAACACGGATATACACTAGCGACTAACGGTAGAGGAGCTGGTGTCTGCTTGGCAAATACTGGAATCGGTGAAACGGAACAACCGTCTGAGTATGCGAACCCAGTGGGAACAATCACAAGAGTTCTGATGTTCCGCTGTCACTGCATGGCAGCGGTTGTGACATGGATCGGCCGCGGCTGAAGGTCGAACAACATGACGATGCGGCGATACTGTCACGCGAAATTTCATTGTGGATAACTTCGGAAGCTAGAACCACATAGGTCGTTTTGGCTGGACATCCTGTTTCGGACCCCTCAAGGTGGGTATCACCGGCAAAGAAGCCGGAATCACATCACACTCACACTATGGGGAGGAATCTCATGAATGCACCACTGTTGTTTGATTGGCGTCGCGACGAAGCCCGACGTGCCAGCCGGCGGCGTCAGCAGGCGCGTCAGCGGGCTCAGGAACGGCAACGGCGTATGGATGCCATAATCGCGTTGGCCGCCGTTATCGGCCTGCTGCTTGCCTTGGGAGTAGGGCTGGCATCCACGCCTCAGCATGTTGCGCATGCGGATACTGCGGTGACCGGAGATGCGGCATACACGGTGGAGGATTTCACCGATATGTCTGATTTGGCGTGGCGCAATGGCAATCAGTGCGAATCCCGATTCGACTGGCCGGTCGACGATCCACAGGTCGAACAACAGTTCGAGCGGCCGATCAACCCGTGGGCACCAGGTCATCGTGGAGTGGATCTTGTTGCGGAGCAAGGTACCGTAATTCTGTCACCACAGGCAGGGACCGTGAGTTTTGCTGGCAAAGTAGCTGGCAAAGATGTGGTGAGTGTACGGCATCGTGGAGGTGTCACGTCGACATTCGAACCGGCCGTTACCGAGCTCTCAGTGGGGGATACGATCTCCCGCAGACAGCCCGTAGGCATCGTTGAAGGCAGCTCGGACCATTGCGAAGACCGTTGCCTGCATTGGGGCCTCAAGCGAGGAACGGCCGATTATCTTGATCCACAGCAATATGCGGGGAGTCGAAAAATCGTACTGAAACCGTCATGATTTAACGGTGATTGTCGGCCGGAACAGGGCCGTACGGAAGAGACATCGCAGGCGGCTAGCGGCGTGACGAGTATGAATCACAGACCGGCATCGGCCAAGGAAATATATCCGGGGTCGATCAGCGCGGACTTGAGATTGCTGGCGCTGACAGCCAGCAACGGTTCGCTGATGGTCGGGATCTTCTTCACGCCGCCTACCTCGGAGTTCCTGATTGAAGGCATGGAATTCAGCGCTTCGTCCTTGTTGAGCTTGGCGCAGGCCTGAGCGATATCCGTGGCGATGGTCTGTCTGTCTTCCATGCCGGTCATCCATTGCTTGCCATTGACGATGGATGGGATGTTCGAGACATACGCGCCGTATCCGGTTACTAGAGGCCACTGCGAGTCACGGTCCTTGTCGGAAGCGGAGGTGTCCTCGTCCGCATCGTCATCGGAACTGGATGAGTCGTTTGCGTTGTCGTTTTCAGGGGATTTGATCGGGTCCGGCACGGCGTCGCGGCTGAGATCCTTCTTGCCGGTGATATTGCCGACAATGCCCGAGATGGTGATCTGCGGATTGATATCGGCGGCAGAGCCGGTGTATCCCAGATCGTCCAATTCCTTGACGACCTCGGAGGCGATGTAGTCGTTCATCGTGATGATGCCGTCAATACGGGTGAGTGTGGACTGTCCGTCGGTTTTTGCCAGACGCTTGTCAAGCACTTTCGCAGTGGAGCCTTCCTTAGCGGCATCGTAGGCCACGGCTTGCCAATCGTTTTCCGTGGATTTGCCGTCCAAGGTGCCTGAAGGGCTTTCCACAACGCCCTTCTGATAGTAGGAGCCCAGTACCTGCCAGATACCACGGAACGCCTCTTGGGCGAACGTGGAATCGTTGGCGTTGCCTTTTTCGTCCACGGCGGTGTATGGCAGCAGCACCTCAATGTATTTGGGGTTGTCTTTACTGGCCTTATCCAACTTGAGTTTGGACACCATCTTTTCCGCCTGTAGCTTGCCGATGGTCTGGGCGTCCGAGAACTTGACGAAGGCGTCCGGCTTATATCCCTCGATACTGTTGCCGAGCAATACCACATGCATGCCGGATTCCTTGGCCAGCTTGAGCGATGAGACCAGCCGGTCCACGGCCTGCGCCTGCTCGTCCGATGCAGTGCTGTCGCTCTCAGTGTTGGACGAATCGTCTTTGGACGAGTCGTCTTCGGAAGATTCACCGTCAGAAGTAGCTTCCCCATCCGTGGCATCGTTGGTGCTCAGGTTCTGGCTCACGTAATCGCCGTATTGGCGAGTGGAAGCGTCGGCCTCGACTACTGGAGCCACGAGCAATGTCATGTTGTCGGGCGCGATGGCAATGCCGGAATCGTCCGTGGTGTTATTCGAAAGATGATCGACCACAAAGTCTTGGATGGCGCGGCTTTGCTTGGCCAACGAGTCGGACGTCGTATGATCGATATCGCCTTTCTTGAAACCGGCGTCGGCCAGAGCCTTGGCTAGGTCAGGCACCAGCTTCGCCCATTTGTTCAGTGGCGTCTGCTGGTTCAGCGTAATGCCGTCCGAAGGTGTGAACACGGCCACGCCGCCGGCAGAATTGGACGTCACCGTGGTTTGACCATCTACAACGGTCTTATTGTCTGAGGTGCACGCGGTCAGTGACAGCACCATCGCGCAGGATGCGATAATGGCGGCGAGCAGGGTGGTTGAGCGGCGTGCGAACACCATAAGCGGCGAAACCTCCTCAAGCGGGCGTGAAAACAAGCTGAATCACGATTCTAGTAGGCCGTATACGAAAAAGTCCCGGACCAGTGGACAAATCGCCACATATCCGGGAACAATTAGAGGTATTACGTGCGTGCATCGAACAACTGTCATGATTATCGTGCTGAGGAACATTCCAGATGAAGCACGACAATCATGACAGTTTGCGACATGACATGACCCATGTAGGTCCGCACGATGTGTTCGATGATTTACTCGGCCAGAGCCTTGGCCAGGTTCTCGTCCAGCGCGTTCATGAAGCCGTCGGTGTCGAGCCACGGTTCGTCCGGGCCGATGAGCATGGCCAGATCCTTGGTCATCTGACCGCCTTCAACGGTGTCGACGATGACCTTCTCCAGCGTCTTGGCGAAGTGACGGACTTCGGGCGTGCCGTCCAGATCGGCGCGGTGCTTAAGGCCGCCGGTCCACGCGAAGATGGAGGCGATCGGGTTGGTGGAGGTCTTCTCGCCCTTCTGCCAGCGGCGGTAGTGACGGGTCACGGTGCCGTGCGCCGCTTCGGCCTCGACGGTCTGGCCGTCCGGGGTCATGAGCACGGAGGTCATGAGGCCCAGCGAACCGAAGCCCTGGGCCACGGAGTCGGACTGCACATCGCCATCGTAGTTCTTGCAGGCCCAGATGTAACCGCCGTGCCACTTCAGGGAGCTGGCCACCATGTCGTCGATCAGGCGGTGCTCGTAAGTCAGGCCGGCCTCGGCGTACCTGTCCTTGTATTCGGTCTCGAACACCTCGGCAAAGATGTCCTTGAACTGGCCGTCGTAGGCCTTCAAAATCGTGTTCTTGGTGGACAAGTACACCGGGTAATGACGCATCAGGCCGTAGTTGAAGCAGGCGCGAGCGAAACCGCGGATCGAATCGTTGACGTTGTACTGCACCTGGGCCACGCCGCCGTCTTCGCCGTAGTTGTAGACCACGTGCTGAATCGGCTCGGAGCCATCGTCCGGAGTGAAGGTGACGGTCAGCTGGCCGGCTCCCGGAACCTTGAAATCGGTGGCCTTGTACTGGTCGCCGAATGCGTGACGGGCTACGACGATCGGCTTGGTCCAGCCGGGCACCAGACGAGGCACGTTGCTCATCACAATCGGCTCGCGGAAGATCGTGCCGCCCAGGATGTTGCGGATGGTGCCGTTGGGGGACTTCCACATCTTCTTGAGACCGAATTCCTTGACTCGGGCCTCATCGGGGGTGATGGTGGCGCACTTGACACCGACATGGTGCTTCTGGATGGCGTGGGCGGCGTCGATGGTCACCTGGTCATCGGTCTCGTCGCGGTGCTCGATGCCCAGATCGTAGTAGTCGAGGTTCACGTCGAGGTACGGCAGGATCAGACGATCCTTGATGTCCTTCCAGATCACGCGGGTCATCTCGTCGCCGTCGAGTTCGACGACAGTGCCTTCGACCTTGATTTTGGCCATGCTTCCTCCTGATAGATGGTGTGAAGATGATTTAGTCATAGCGCATGTTTGTAACGACTTGAAGCAATCGTCCGGTCCGTGGGAAACGGCCTTGTTGGCGTCCCACCCGGGCAATAGGCTGGAAACCATGTCTCAGGAAATTGAAATCGGTTTGGGCAAAAAAGGCCGTCTCGGCTACGCACTCGACGATGTGGCAATCGTCCCCTCCCGTCGCACCCGCGACCCCGAGGACGTCTCCACCTCTTGGCAGATCGACGCCTATGAGTTCGATGTGCCGGTGATCGGCGCCCCCATGGATTCGGTGACCAGCCCGGCCACCGCCATCGCCATGGGCAAGATGGGTGCGCTCGGCGTGCTCGATCTGGAAGGTCTGTGGACCCGTTACGAGGATCCGACCCCGCTGTTGGACGAAATCGCCGGACTGCCGGCCGATCAGGCCACCGAGCGTATCCAGCAGATCTATGCCGAGCCGGTCAAGCCGGAGCTCATCACGCAACGTCTGCACGAGATTCGCGCCGCCGGTGTCACCGTGGCCGGCGCGCTCTCCCCGCAGCGCACCCAGCAGTTCTACTCCACCGTGGTGGACGCGGGCGTGGACCTGTTCGTGATCCGCGGCACTGTGGTCTCCGCCGAGCACGTCTCCTCCGGCCAGGAACCGCTGAACCTCAAGAAGTTCATCTACGACCTTGACGTGCCTGTCATCGTCGGCGGCGCATCCAACTACACCGCTGCCCTGCACCTGATGCGCACCGGCGCGGCCGGCGTGCTCGTCGGCTTCGGCGGCGGCGCGGTCTCCGCCACCCGCCAGACCATCGGCGTGCAGGCCCCGATGGCCACC
>OKSA01001909.1_pt1 | contig 17968 bp, 18 predicted proteins | sample 1601181 | NCBI WGS metagenome assembly OKSA01 (sample SAMEA3541538, study PRJEB24748) | human gut metagenome | biome: human gut; feature: human-associated habitat; material: faeces | place: China | collected 2012
CTGGTGTGGATAAATGGGAGCTTGAAACAGGCCGGAATAGTGTGCGGGTTGCATTTACAGTCCACAGCATTTACGGTGATGTGGATGTTGAAAAGGAGGTAGAAATCTGAATGTTCGAGAGCAAGACTTATGAGGAATTGCTGAAAAGCGCCCTATCCAGAGTGTCTCCCAGTTTGGACAAGCGGGAGGGCTCCATGATAATGAATGGTGTGGCCCCCTCTATGGCAGAGCTGGCTCAGCTCTACATAGGGCTGGACTTCGTTTTTTCTGCCACCTATTTGGCTACTGCCCCCCGTGAGTACCTGATTAAACGGGCTGCCGACCGCAATATGGCCCCCTATCCGGCCAGCGCCGCTATTTTCCGGGCAGAATTCAACATTGAGGTCCCCGCGGGAACACGCTTTTCCTGCGAGGACCTCAATTTTGTAGTGGCCGGCCGTATGAGCACCGAGGATGACACAGCTATGGGCCTTAGCCACAGGGTGACCTGCGAAACACCCGGAGCCACAGCCAACAGCTACACCGGGCAGCTCATCCCCGTGGAATATGTGGCAGGGCTGACTCGTGCGCAGCTGGTGGAATTGCTGGTCCCTGGTGATGACGAAGAAGGCACAGAAATCTTTCGGAAGCGCGTTCTTGATAGCTATCAGTCCCAAGCGTTCGGCGGCAACCAGGCGGATTATGCAGAGAAAGTGCTGGCCATGCCCGGCGTGGGGGCAATCAAGGTCCAGCCTGCGTGGAACGGAGACTTGGCTCCGGCTGAACTGATCCCCGGCGCCGCTGTTACCGCATGGTATACAAACGTCCTGGGCGCCTTGAATCCCACGGTTGCCGCCTGGCTGACTGCTGTATACACAGCCTCCAAAGACAAACTGCTGACCGTGGGCGGGACCGTCAAACTGATCATCATGGCGTCCAACTACGCCGCCCCATCCGATGAGCTGATTGAAACGGTGCAGACAGTTGTAGATCCGGAACAAAATGCCGGGGAGGGTCTGGGGCTTGCGCCTATTGGCCATGTGGTTACAGTGGTGGGTGTGCAGGAAGCACCGGTGAGCATTGCACTCAATTTGACCTATGCCGCCGGCTGGAACTGGGCCTCCATCAAGAGCTATGTGGAGGGCGTCGTTGATGCCTATTTCGCCGAGTTGGCGCAGGCGTGGGCCTCTTCGGACCGGCCTCCGTATGTTAATTTTTCGGACCGGCTCATTGTCCGAATCTCCCAAATTGAAAGCCGAACCCTTTCGACGTGCGCTGCCATGATTACAGATATCAGCGGCACCAAGATCAATGGCAAAGAATCCAACCTGATATTGGATGCAGACAGTATCCCGGTGAGGGGGGCTATCAGTGGATAGGAAGCTCATCAGCTATTTGCCGCCCGTACTCCGCGAGGTGCTGGACTTCCAGGCAATCAATACGGCCAATGAGCCGGAAATCTCCCTTGCCTGGTACGCACTGGAGCAAGTAATGGACAACCAATTTCTGGATAGTGCCGATCAGAGTGGAGTGGCCATGTGGGAGCAAGAGCTGCAACTCCATCCCAAAGATACGGATACCCTGGATGCCAGAAAAGCACGGATAAAGGCCAAATGGGACACGGAGTTGCCGTATACCATGCGATGGCTGCACAGCTGGCTGCAATCGCTGTGCGGGGCCGAAAACCCGGTGCCAACTGTGGATGGGTACACGCTGCGGGTTTGCCTGCCATCCGCGGTGGATTATACGACTTCGCTGGACGATCTGCGGCAGCGCATCCCGGCGAACCTGGTAATTTCACCCACAATTCTGCTGTCCAAGGCAACATCCAATCTGTTTGTCGGATCCGCCGTCCGGCTATCCGTCAAGCAGTCCATGACTGTATTTGCAGATGGAGGTGACGGGATGACAGCCTTTACGGACGAATCCGGCGCAATACTTACGGATGAGCGCGGCAAAATCTTGTATGTGGAGGAAACACTATGACGCCAAATTTGACAAGCAAAGGGCATGTACTACTGCTGCGGGCGCTGGATGGGGAGGCCTTAAAATTTACCCGGATCCAGCTGGGCAACGGCGCGGCCCAAAACGCCAAAAGCGCCACGGCCCTATCCAATCCGCTGACCACATTGCCGCTGACGAAGATGATGACCGGGAGTCAGTACATCACGCTGACCAGCACATTTTCCAACAACGAGATTACAGCTGGCTTCCGGATCACTGAAGTTGGAATTTTTGCAGAGGACCCAGACAATGAAGGATCCGAAATCCTATATGCCCTGGGCAATGAGCCGGAAGGCACAGCGGACTATGTGCCGAGCAAGGATAATCGCATATTGGAGTTGGAGTACAGCGTCATGATTTTTGTGGGCGAGGCGCAGAATGTGACCGCCGAGATCAGTGAATCCCTGGCTTATGCCAGTGCTGCCGAACTGAAAGTCCATACCGACAACAAACAAAATCCCCATGGGGTAACCGCCGAACAAGTTGGGCTGGGCAATGTGCCCAACGTAGGGACCGATGACCAAACACCCAACCATACCATTGCTCAAAGCCTAACAGCGCTGGCCCCAAAGGAAAAACTGAGCGTGGCCATGGGCAAGATTGCGCGAGCCGTACAAAGCTTGATTGATCACTTAAAGAACAATGTGACTCACGTAACTGCCGAAGAACGTAGCAAATGGAATAACAAGGCAGCTGAATCCCATACCCACGGCGCTACAGACATCAACAGCGGCACCCTAGGAGTGGCGCGCGGCGGAACGGGAAAAAGCAGTTGGACGGCGAACCAGCTGCTATACCCAACATCAGCGACCAGCATTGGCCAAATGGCAGCTCCCAGTAAAGACGGGATGTACCTGCGCCAGAATCGGACCGGGGCGCCCTTCTGGGCAGAAGTCGAACAGCCTACCATCCTACCAACATCCGAGACTGGGACTTATACCGGTGGCGGAAAAACTGGTAGCAGCGCAAAAAATACGATCACATTTCAGGATGGAGTCCCCAAAGTAGTTTTTATTAAGCAGAAAAGTTTGGCCATGGTCCGGTATGGCATTTTGCTTTTATCTCCAGGTGCTGAAACCGGGTTCAGCGTTATCGAAAATGGGGTACAGTCCAACCTAGTGGTCAGCGTATCGGGTAAAACTGTATCCTGGTATTACAATTCTGCAGAATCCCATCCAGCGAATCAATTGGATCATGCCGGACAAACCTATTCTTACGTGGGGGTATTTTAATGGACTATCAGAGGATTACGGACATTGCCGCCGTGTCGGCACTGACCGGCGACGAGAGCATCTACATCCGGCAAGGGAATGCGTTCCGGCGTGTATCCATTGCCGATTTTTTGCAGGCCCTGGATATCAAGGATGGCGTATCCCCCACGGTGGCGATCGCGGAAATCACCGGTGGACACCGGATCACTATCACGGATGCCAACGGGGACAAAATCTTTGATGTAATGGACGGCAATACCAGTGACTTTATCATTTTTGGGGGTAGCTGCAGTACAGCTGCCCACGTGCAGGCAAAGGTAGTGCAAAGCGGCACAACAGGCATTGGGCCTGGCGCTACCCTATACGCCAATTTTGCATATGCCAACACTGCTGCAAATCCTACCCTATCAGCCGGGGGTATCACTGCATCCGTTGTGGGACCGAATTTGCAGCCCATTGAGGCGGCGGTACTGACTGCCGGGCTGCACCAGTTGCACCTGTTGGCTTACCTCGATGCAACTGGCAGCGCCACGACAGTGTGGGTGCTGCTGGATAAGGCTGGACGAGATGGCCAGGACGGCGCACCCGGACCAGCTGGACCGGCTGGCGATCAGGGGCCCCAGGGCCCCAAAGGGGACCCCGGCCCCCAAGGGCCAAAAGGCGACAAGGGCGACCCCGGCGAGCCTGGTCCCCAAGGCCCGGCAGGATCCTGCGATGTTGCATCAGTCAATGGCCAGGTTGGTGCCGTTAAGATACCGGCGTCCGGCTATGGTACCTGCGCCTCTGCGGGGAGCAGTCCAATAAAAGAAGTCGGATCACTTTCTGCCGGGTTTGATCCAGCAGCTATTGGTTCGGTACTGGCCGTCAACTTTGAAAACCCTGGGAACACAGCCAATGGAGCATCGCTGACAATAGCCAATAAGTCGCATGCTATTATTGATTCTAGGACTTATTCCTCGGCACGTGCTGACGCACTGGCGAAAAAGGTACATCACTTTTTACTGCTAAGTGGCGGGGCCATTTTGCTGGATCCGAGTGACACCACCGGACCCGTAACGCTGGACAAGACCCTTACCCAGGAGGGGAGCGCGGCAGATGCAAAAGCCGCTGGCGATGCAATCAAAAACCTACGTGAGTTTTTGCAAGGAGATGTTGAGCTTACCAGCCTTAACCTCACATCTGGACTCACTACAGATGCTGATATCAATGTTGATTTTGGCGGAAACCGGTTGCGTGGCGTGAATGATCCTGTCGAAGATACAGACGCGGCGTCAAAGGGATATGTGGATGAGCAGATTGCCAATATCTCAAATGACGGCAATGCTGCTCCGTCCGCTGGTGTATGCACCACGGCAGCAAACGTTGCCGCTAAAGTAGAGCAGGGCTATATCACAAGCCCTATTGTCGGCGGTAGTATCGTCACTGTGGAGTTCACAAATGATAACACGGCCAAGAACCCGACGCTTGACGTCAATGGAGTTGTCGGTGCAATTGTCTACCGGAGCATGTCGGCTATTGATCCGGCATCCCTGACAAAGGGCATCCATCAGTTTGTATGTCTGGAAAATTACAACAAATGGATGATGCTGGATGCATTGGAATGGGAAGAAATTGCCAACATCACAGTAGAAGCCGATGTCCAAGTTGTTGCAATCAGCAAAGACAAAGACAATAAACCGTTCGGACTCCGTAAAGCAAAGATTATGGTATCTGCGGTTGGATCGGAAACAAATACGAAATCTGCCAACGGAGAATTGAGTGTAAACGGTATTACTTACTATTATTCTCCGAATCTCCCGGTGGTTGGTGCCGAAACAAGCAGGTTTATCGCATCGTCCCTCGAAGCGATAACTGATGGACTTATCTGGCATGACTCTAGCTCAAACAACAATAACACCTATCAGACGACTGGCACTAGGCATACCGGGTGGATTGCCACTGTGGAGTCGACTCTGAGAAACTTTGCGTTCTCCGCTGTTGGCGGAATGGTGATCGGGGCAGGAACTAATATCAAAATCATGGGGGTGCGGGCATGACGATACTTGAAAACGGAGAATACCGAGACGCTACGCTGGAGGAACTGGAGGCATTTGAAGAAGATGCCGCAAGAGCGGCCGCAGCCGAACGCCACCGTCCGCTTACGGCTGAAGAAGTAACGCGCATGCTGCTGGCTCAGCAAATCAACAGCCTGCCTCTGGATGATGCAACGGCCTTGCGGAGCCGGGAGTTTTACCCAGAGTGGGCCCCTGGAACGGAGTATCCAGCTGAATACAAGGTGCAGTACGGAGGCAGGCTCTGCCGCTGTCGCCAGAAGCATACCAGCCAGCCAGGCTGGGAGCCAGAAAACGCCCCGTCCTTGTGGGAGTACATCAACGAGGCGCACGACGGGAGCAAATATGATCCTATCCCCTACGACGGGAATATGGAGCTCTCTGAGGGCTTGTACTACTCCCAGAACGGCATTTTGTATCGGTGCACCCAGAGTACTGGACAGCCTGTTTACAATGCTCTGGCAGAGCTGGTGGGGCTGTATGTGGAGGTAGTGCCATGAGCCCCGCCATGTACCCGGCGTTGCTGGCGGCCGGAGGCGGCAATGACACCCTAACAAACATCATAACATAACAGGAGGATAAAATCATGAGCAACAGTAACCTTGTAACCTACACCCACATCAGCCCCAACCGGACCAGCCCTCGGAACAAGCCTATCACCAAAATCACCATCCATCACATGGCGGGCAACCTCACGCTGGAGCAGTGCGGCAACATCTTTGCCAACTACGGGCGGGGGGCCAGTGCCAACTATGGCATCGACAGCAAGGGGCATATTGGCCAATTTGTGGACGAGCGGGACCGCTCCTGGTGTAGCTCCAACGCCGACAACGACCATGTGGCCGTGACCATCGAGGTGGCCAACGATGGCGGTGCGCCGGACTGGCACGTGAGCGACGCCGCTCTGGCAAGCCTGATTGATCTTTGCGTGGATATCTGCCGCCGGAATGGCATCCAGCGGCTGAACTATACCGGCGATAAGGGCGGAAGCCTGACTATGCATAAATGGTTTACCGCTACAGCCTGCCCCGGGCCTTATCTGGAGAGCAAATTCCCGAGCATCGCCAACGCTGTCAACCAGCGCCTGAGCCAACCGGACAAGCCTTCCGGCAGCGATCAGCTTTACCGGGTACGAAAGTCCTGGGCGGACGCCAAGAGCCAGATCGGTGCCTATGCCGTCCTGGACAACGCCAAGCGCGCCGCTGATCAGCATCCGGGCTATGCTGTCTTTGATGGGGTTGGCAAAATGGTGTATGGCGGCCAGAGTGCCGTTTACACCGTGCAAAGCGGCGATACCCTATCCGCTATTGCTGCCCTGTACGGTACTACCTACCAAGCCCTGGCGGCCCACAACGGCCTCAGCAATCCCAATCTGATCCGGGTTGGGCAGCAGATCAAAATTCCCGGCAAAAAGTCTGTGGATGAAATTGCCAGAGAGGTGCTGCGCGGTCTGTGGGGCAACGGGGCAGAACGGGAAAAGCGCCTGACCGCCGCCGGATACGACTATGCCGCTGTGCAGCAGCGAGTCAACGCCCTCCTGGGGTAAGGGGGGCACAATCAGTGGCAGATAATATGATCATTGCATTTTTGGTAGCCATGGGCACTCCTACGGCCATCACGGCCTTTTGCTCCTGGGCACTCCAACGGCGCATTATGCGCCGGGAGAAAAAGGCCGAAGAGCTGGAGCGTAGCCGGGAAAAGCTGGATGTGATGTTGCTGCAGTCCACCACGGCGGCCATTGCCCTGGGGGAGGCTACAGCCAAGGCGGTGCAGCGGATCCCCGATGCGCATTGCAACGGGGATATGCACAGGGCTTTGGAGTATGCAGCCGATATCAAGCATCGGCAAAAGGATTTTTTGACTTCGCTGGGTGTACATGCCCTGCACGATGATTAAGTTTGGAGGTATCAATATGGATTTTGGTATTGCGACTGTGGTAGCTATCACTGTCATGTGCTACATCGTGGGTCTCATCGTCCGGGCCACCAGCCTGGATAATAAGTGGATCCCCGTGACCTGCGGCGTGGCGGGGTTGCTGCTGGGAATCGCCGCCCTGTACATCGGCATGCCGGATTTCCCGGCCGGCGACCCGATTACTGCCGCCGCAGTTGGTGCGGCGTCTGGGCTGGCCGCTACCGGCGTAAATCAGGCATTCAAGCAGCTTTCCGGCAAATAGGCATAAAATTATCCCCCTCCCGCAGTTTCGACTGCTGGGAGGGGGCTTTTTTCTATTTGCCGTGAGATCCGACTGTCAATGTTTTCTGTATGTGATAGGCCATAATCTCAATAAACTCCGATGCAGTAGGCGGGTCGCTCATCGGGTAGCCCGCCATTTTTACCAGCCCATCGCGGTTTACCTTCCAGGCCTTCTCCACCACCATACGGATATTCCGTTCTACGGCGTTCCACGTGCAGTTGCACCGCTCTGCAGCCGGTATGTAGATGCCCTTTTTCACACGGAGCAACCGGTCTTCGTTCTCCAGCGCTAACTGAATAGCAACAACAGTTCGTTTCTGTGAGATGTAATTTTTGCCGATGCCGAGTTCCCGTAGCGTGTCTTGGATGATTTTCGTATGTTCCATGATTTAATCTCCCTTCTGTTGTTATAGGGAGATTTTACGACAGAAATCACGAATATTCAGGGTTGTCGACAAAAAACAGCAAAATAAAAATGATAGCAAGCCCCCAAGAGGGGCCTACTACCATAACCTTTCTTCGCGGCCACTGACGAGGGTGGCCGCTTTTATTTTAACACAGTCAAGCGCTGGTGACAAGTGGAAAACTATGGAAGCAGCTGAAGCATAGGATGCCTCCGTCCACGCTTGCTTGTAATTTGCTAGTTTTTCGCCTTGTATGTAGTCGCATTTTGCTGCATTTTGTGGCTTAATTGTACTCAAAAATCAGCAAAATTCAGAAAAAATCAACAAAATTTAAGCAAAAAAGTTTTTGGACATGCCTTTTAAGCAATGGGTCTGGAGTTCGAATCTCCAGCGGGTCACCACGTCGGAGCAAAGGATACTTTGCTTCGGCGTTTTTTCTTTTTGTGGGCCCCAATCCATTGTTTTGGCAATGAAGCTGCGGGGCAAAATTCGTTGCAAAGTATGTGAAATTGATTTTGTAAGTGAAGCGATGCTACCCATGACAGGTACACGCTTCGCTTCTTTTTTTGCTTTGGAAAAAATGACATGGAAAATTTACAGAATATCTGCGTGTTTTTGACGAATATATTGTGCAGAATTACCAAACATTCTGGGCCGTGAATTTCTTGCTTGACATCCGATGGCTCAGATGCTAGTATGTCCCACAAGCACAGAACGGAACTGGAAAGGAGCAAGTCAAATGCACGCTGCGACTCGTCGAATGCTGAACTGCATGTACATGGACATGGCCAATGCCAATGCCCACGACTTCGCGCGCTCATTTGCGTTTGCCCGATTACATGCAGGAACCGATATGTACCACGTGACGTGACGCTGTGCGTCGTCTCGAAGTGCAGACGATCCTGAGCGGGGAGCGGTGAGCTCCCCGCTTTTTTTGTATCCAGCAGTTACGCACTGGCACTTCCACCCTTCGGTCCGGAACGAAGGGAGACACCCATCAGAGCATTTACCAAGCTGGATACAAAGCCCATGGAATTTTAATATTGGTTCATTAGATGGAGGCGATCATCATGAGCAGAAATGTAAATAGCAAGTACTGGGATGAGGAGCTGGAGACGCTCCCGAGAGAGGAACTGGAACAGAGGCAGCTGAAGGACCTAAAAGAAATTGTACAGTTTGCCTATGACCATGCGCCGTACTACAAGCGGTCCTTTGACGAAGCCGGCGTGAAGCCGTCGGATATCAAAACCCTTTCTGATATTCAGAAGTTCCCGTTCATTGACAAGAAGACGCAACGTGACACCCAAGGCGTTGGGTCCTTCCTTGGGGAACTTGCTGCGGTTCCCGAAGAGGATGTGGTGTTTATCTCCACGTCCTCCGGCTCCACAGGGGTTCCTACTATGAGTCCGTTTACCAAACAGGATTTTGATGAGTTTCAAGAGACTGAGAGCCGTTGGTTTTGGCAGATTGGCATGAGACCCAACGACCGCTATGTGCATGCACTGAACTTTTCCCTGTATGTGGGAGGTCCCGACGTCATCGGCGCGCAGAACCTGGGCGCACTCTGCATCTGGGGCGGCACACTGCCCAGTGAAAGGCTCCTGTTCATTTTGAAAACCTATCAGCCAACCATCATCTGGACCAGCCCATCCTACGCTTGGCAGCTCGGCGAAAAGGCCTTGAAAAGCGGAATTGATCCGAAGAAGGATTTGAATATTCAAAAGATCATCGTGGCCGGAGAGCCTGGCGGTTCCATCCATGCGACCAGAAAAGCCATCGAAGATCTTTGGGGCGCAGAGGTCTATGACTTTTATGGACTGTCAGATATTTTTGGAGCCTGCGCCGCCATGTGCGAGGCCAAGGACGGATTGCATATCGCTGAAAACCATATCCTTGTGGAGACCGTTGACATTCACACTGGCGAAGTTCTGAAACCCGGTGAGGTAGGAGAACTGGTCTTTACCACCTTGCGCAAGCATGCCCGTCCGCTCATCCGGTTCCGCACCGGAGACATCGGCTGGATTGACAACACGCCTTGCTCCTGCGGCAGAACCCACGGTAGGATCCATATTAACGGGCGCAAGGACGACATGTTCATTGTTTCCGCCGTCAACGTGTTCCCCAGCGACATCGAAGCCGTGATCAGGGAGATTCCCGGCATCACCGGAGAATATCTGACCCGTGTTTTTAAGAAAGATTTTACCTGTAAGTATTCCGTAGAAGTGGAAAAGAATGGGGATCATACCAAGACGGACGATGAGGTAGCTGCCGAGGTATCCGCAGCCCTCAAGGCCCGGATCGGCGTGAAGCCGTACCAAGTTGTCGTGCATCCGGACGGCGGGCTGAACACCCGCTCGGAACATAAGTCGAAAAGAATCGTGGATGAGCGCAAGCTCCATGACAGAACATAACCGGAGGGAATTACTATGCCCCAGCTTTCAAAACGAACCGATGCCTTTACAGATTCGGTCATTAGAAGAATGACAAGAATCTCCCTGCAGTACGGTGCGGTCAATTTGTCCCAGGGCTTCCCGGACTTTGATCCTCCCCGTGCAATCCTGGACCGTTTGACCGAGGTGGCGAATGAAGACTTCCATCAGTACTCCATCACCTGGGGGGCACAAAATTTTCGGGAAGCGCTGGCTGCTAAGCAGTCCCGCTTCATGGGCCACTCCATCGATCCTGACCGCGAGGTCGTGGTCACCTGCGGCAGTACCGAGGCCATGATGTGCGCCATGATGACTGTGACCAACCCCAGTGACAAGGTGATTGTATTCTCACCATTTTATGAAAACTACGGAGCAGACACCATCCTCTCTGGCGCAGAGCCGATCTATGTGCCATTGATGCCACCGGACTACCGTTTTGACCCGGAGGTGTTGGAGGATGCCTTCCGCCAGCAGCCCAAGGCGCTGGTGCTGTGCAATCCCTCCAACCCCTGTGGCAAGGTGTTTACCCGAGAGGAGCTGGAATTCATTGCAGACTTGGCCCGGAAATACGATACGTTTGTGATCACCGACGAGGTGTATGAGCACATTGTCTACGCACCACACCGGCACACCTACTTTGCCACGTTGCCGGGAATGTGGGAGCGGACCATCTCCTGCTCCTCCCTCTCCAAGACCTATTCCATCACCGGCTGGCGACTTGGCTACATCCTTGCCCCTGCCAGGATTGTCGAACGGGCCAAAAAAGTTCACGATTTTCTCACGGTGGGCGCTGCGGCGCCGCTGCAGGAGGCGGTCATTCCCGGCCTGCAGTTTGGGCAGGACTATTATGAGGATCTGGCGGCAAAATACACCCATAAGAAGGAGCTGCTCCTAAAGGGTCTGGACGATCTGCGCATTCCTCACAATCGCCCGGAAGGCGCCTACTACGTCCTTCTGGACATCTCCGAGTTTGGCTATGACAGCGACCTCCAATTTTGCGAGGATTTGGCCAGGGAGGTCGGCGTAGGCGCAGTACCTGGCTCCAGCTTTTTCCGGGAGCCGGTGAATCACCTGGTTCGTCTGCATTTTGCCAAGAGAGATGAAACCCTTTATGACGCTCTAAACCGCCTGGAGTTGCTGCGGGCCAAAATTCCAGTTAGGTGCAAGCCTGTCTGAAAGAAGGGCTACCAGTCTCCCAATTTGAAATCGACATGACTTGCTTTTTCTCGCCGGACACATTATAATTGCGCCAGGAAATACAAACGAAGCCCTGCACGCAGGGCGGAATGGAGATTGTATGTTTCATGGATTCTCCCCAGAGACCATGGATTTTCTCTGGGGCATTCGGATGAACAACGAGCGGGACTGGTTTTTGGCCCATAAACATGAGTATACACAATATCTATACGAACCCATGAAAGCCCTGGGAAATGAAGTGTTCCAGCCCTTTCAGGAGGTTCCCGGTCTGGAGCTGAAAGTCTCCCGAATCTACCGGGATGCCCGTATGCACCCGGCGACTCCATATAAGGAGAGCTTATGGTTCTGTATCCGCCGTCATGTCGAGATTTGGGGGCAGCACCCTGCGCTCTTCTTTGAGCTGCGTCCGGAGGGAGCCAGCTACGGGTTCCTCCTGTGGCAGCCCCGCCCCGATGCCATGGAGCGATTTCGCCGGGATCTGGCCGCCCGGCCCGACTGCTTCCCGGCGCTGCTGAAAAAGGCCCAGGCCGACTCCGGACTGCGGCTGACGGCGGCACAGTACCGGCGGCCGAAGCCCTGCCCGGATCCAGAATTGGTCCCTTACTACAACTGGAAAAGCGACCTGGAGGCAGTTGCAGAGGTGCCGGCAGGCCCGGCGCTGTTTTCTCCGGACCTGGCCGGTCAGGTTCGGGATGCATTGGAGGCGTGGTTGCCGGTCAGTACCTATTTTGATCAACTGACCAGCGTCTAATTTCCAATTTTTTTCTGACCGCCCTTTTTCTGGAAGATTCGCTGCCGCCGGTTTACGCTGGCGGCAGTTTTCTTCGAACACTCAGGAAAAGGAGCATGTTTTTTCTAGTTTCCCCACCGACTGAATTGCCTGGTTTTCGACATATTAGATATTGCGGATGCAAACGCAATGAAAGGGTGGAGAATATGAAAAAATTTGGTTTTCGCGCCGCCCTGGCGGTGCTATTATGGGTTCTGCTCTGCATACCGACCTGGGCAGCCGATGTACTCATCCCTGTGGGCCGGGCCGTGGGGCTGGAGCTGGAAGCGGCAGGCCTGGCGGTGGCAGAGCTGGATCCCGACCTGGGTAGCAATGCCCGGGACGCCGGACTGCAGGAGGGAGACATCATTATAAAAGTAGACGGCCAGCCGGTGCATGGCGCCGCTTCCCTCCAGGAAGCGTTAGACCGAAGCAAGGGCGCCCTGGTTCTCACCATCCTGCGGGATGGGGAGGAACGGAATCTCACCATGACACCGGTGGAGCGAGACGGCCAGCGGAGATTGGGGATCTATGTGCGGGAAGGCATTGCCGGTGTTGGGACTGTCACGTATTATGATCCCGAGAGCGGCACATTTGGGGCCTTGGGGCATGGAGTCAGTGATCCCCATGGGAATTTGCTCCCATTGGAAGCGGGAACTGCCCTGGAGGCGGAGGTTGTTTCTGTCAAAAAGGGCCGGGTCGGTGCGCCAGGCCAGCTCCAGGGGGCCTTTCAAAAAGACGCCGTATTGGGAACGTTGGAAAAAAACACCCGCTGCGGTGTTTTCGGCACAGCGCCTGCCGGTTGGAGTGGCATTCCCTTACCAGTGGCAGAGGCGGATGAAATTCATACCGGACCTGCTGTCATTCTGTCCAATGTCTCCGGGACAGAGGTTCGGGAATATTCTGTGGAGATTCTGAAGCTCTATCCCGGAGAAAAGGCCTGCGGGCGGAATCTCCTGCTGCATGTGACCGACCCGGAGCTGCTGGAGGTGACCGGCGGCATTGTCCAGGGGATGTCTGGGTCCCCCATTCTACAAGACGGTCGCCTCGTTGGAGCCGTCACCCATGTGCTGGTGAATGACCCTACAACCGGGTATGGAATCTTTATTGAAAACATGTTGGATGCTGCCGCATAAAGGAAGAGTGCCTTCGCCAGGTGCATGGGGTACGTCTTGAAATGAACATTTCGCTTTCAGCAGCTCACCTGGAGCTGCTGGAAGCATATTTTCTGCGCTGGGAGAGAACTTCCGGTTGACTTGGTCCATTCCATGGGGTATTCTCACACTGTTGGAGATGGGCGCAACGTCTGTGTGATCCGCTCCAAATTTAGATCAGCCGGGGAGAACGCACCATGATCCAACAAGCACATCGGATGTTTGACGAAATGAAAAACGCAGCTATTGCCCGTTTGGCTGGCCGTACACCGGAGGATATTGCAGAAAAAGCCCGGGTTCCCTTTGACGGAACGACATTTCTCCTGGATACCCTGGGCATGCACATCCGGGTCCAATACCCGGAATATCACATGACGCCCCAATTGCATGATTGGCACACCTTAGCCGTTTTGCACTACCTGGATCTTGCAGACGGCACGCCACGGACAGGGAAGTGGATGAACTTTTCCCAGCAAAAAGACGGCATGGTTCGAGGCGGTGGGTTTGATCGAAAGGTGGAGCTCCAAATGCAAACCTCCATCGGTAAGCTGCCTCCAGACGTCTTGCATCAGCGGTGCCAGGCACTGGGTGGGACGCAGGTCCTGTCCAACGCCGATTATTGCTGCGAACTGCCGTTTCTCCCCATGTATCCAGTCCTACTACAGATATGGTTTGCCGACGAGGAGTTTGCCCCCTTCGGACGCTTGCTGCTGGACAGCAGCGCCAGCCATTACCTCACCGTCGAAGATGCTGTGGTTGTAGGGGAGCTGCTTCTGGAACTGCTGTCTCCGGCGTCTGCGCATCCAAACATTGCATACAGTACGTAATTTTTCACTAGGCCGTTTGCATCTGGAAGGGTCTTCTATAAATTCATCGAATTTCATGGGGCCCCATGGCCCTGGATTCTGGCTCTTGACATGGCGCCACCGCATGGATATAATAAAGACAGAAAGGGCGCTGCCGGTAGACGGTTAGCCCCCTTGGTTAGTTACAAGAAGTAACCGTTAGCTGGGTGGCTGGGCGGTTACTTCTTGTTTTTCGTCATCTGGTAAACCAGGCCGATGATGCTGATGACCACCATGCAGAATTGAAAGAATTCCCCATAAGTAACCATATGGCACACCCCCTTCCCTTGGAGGACAGGGGGCAAGAAGTGTCACCCCCTGAGAAGGGGGAAACCGCCTGCGCGTCTGGCAGCGCCCGGTTCCTGTCGGAACCGAGTTGATTGTATCAAGTATCATACGGTTTGTCAAATGTTTCGGAGGAGTTATTTCTTTGCTTTACGTTCAGCTGTGGGAGCCAGAATCCGCTTGCGGGAGGAAGCGGATGAATAATTTATAAATTTTTCTGACAAGCCCTGCCCGAATTCCGGGTTTTGTGCTATAATGAAAAAACAGAGATGGACCGCGTTGGTCCGGAAAGCGAGGACGCAGGATGCTGCCCAAAAAGCCAAAAACCAGATATACCCAAGCCATGGGACTCATTGCCTTTGCTGTGGGACTTTATGCCCTCATCAATCATCTGAGTGTCATCGGCTCTGTCTTTCACTTTCTGACGAATTTGCTGGAGCCCTTGATTGTGGGCGCGATCCTGGCCTTTTTCCTCAACGTGCCCATGCGGGGATTGGAGAAGCTCTTTTTCCGGCTGCAAACCAGGCGCCGCTGGAAGGTAAGGGAGCGGGCCAACGAGGTGGTCAGCCTGATTCTCACCTATGTGGGTGGGTTTTTGCTGATCTTCCTGGTAATGTACATCGTAATTCCTCAGCTGGTGGAGACCATTCCCGGCATTGTCAGCTCGGCGGAGTCTGCATGGCCCAAGCTGATGGCATTTCTGCAGTCCCATAACATCAACACCCAGCAGCTGGAGCAGCTGTTCTCTAACTTCGACCTGGGACCCTTGCTCACCAAGGTGTGGGAGAATTACGCCCAGATCATCCAGACTTCCCTCACGGCTGTCTCCACGGTAACCTCGGTCCTCACCGTTGCCATCACCGGTTTTGTGATTTCCATCTATATTCTCTCCAATAAGAAAAAGCTTCTCAGCCAGGTGCGCCGTCTGCTGTATGCCTATGTGGGCAGGAAATACGCCGACAAGGTCTCGGAAGTTGCCTCCCTCACCAACCAGACCTTTTCCAGCTTCATCTCCGGCCAGTGCGTAGAGGCCGTCATTTTGGGAGTCATGTTCTTCCTCGTCATGAGCATCCTGCGGCTGCCTTACTCCCTGGTCATCAGCGTGTTCATTGCGTTTATGGCCCTCATTCCCTATGTGGGCGCTTTCCTGGGCTGTGTGGTGGGGATGCTGCTCATTGTCATCGTCAGTCCCATGCAGGCCCTGGTGTTCCTCATCACCTTCCTGGTGCTGCAGCAGCTGGAGGGGCAGTTGATTTACCCCAAGGTGGTGGGCAGCTCTGTGGGTCTTCCCGCCATTTGGATTCTGGTCTCTGTCTTCGTGGGCGGCAAGCTCTTTGGCATTGTGGGGATGCTGTTCTTCATCCCTTTGACCTCTGTGGTATACTCTCTGCTTCGGCTCAATGTCAATCACCGCCTGGAAAAGCGGGGCATCTCCATCACCACCGACGGCGTCCAAGATTCCCCCTCCCAGGAGGATCCGGCATAGCGCCTGACTGATTTTTCTTCATAGACCAAATTCCCCTCCGTTTTCCGTCCCTGGTGGACTATACTGAAAGCGGAGGGGATTTGTATGGGAAGCTGGAAACAATGGCGCAGGGCAGCTCTGACCGCTGCGGCTTTGGCTGTGGTATTGGACCTGCTGGGCGCGGGACACATTCAGGTGACGGCGTATACGGTGCGCTGTCCTGGCCTGCCGGAGGCCTTCTCCGGTTTGAAAATTGCCCTGATCACGGACCTGCACGGCGCATTTCTGGATGATGGCGGACAGGCTCTGGCCCAAGCGGCCACTGGAGCAGACCTCATCGCCATATCCGGCGATCTGTTTGACCAGGGCACCCAGCTGGAGCAGGTGCTCCCGGCGATTCGGGCCCTGTGCCGGACTGCGCCGGTCTATTATGTATCCGGAAACCACGAGTGGACCGTAGAAAACCGGCGGGAGGTTTGGGCTCAAATGGAAGAGGCCGGTGTGACCCTGCTGGATAACCACTGGGTCACCCTGGAGCGTCAGGGTGCATCCATTGTTCTGGTTGGCATCCAGGATCCCAATGGTCCAGCGGACCGGCCAACACCGGAATCCGTCTTTGCCGGCATGCCTCAGGGCCAATATACCGTCCTTCTTTATCATCGGAATACAGAGCCGCAGGTTTGGGGACCTCTGGGTGCAAACCTGGTCCTCTCGGGCCACGGTCACGGTGGATTGGTGCGTCTGCCTCTGATTGGGGGCCTGGCCGACACCGACCGGGGACTCTTCCCCCGATATGACGCCGGGGTCTACCAGGTTCAGGGCGCCACGCTTGTGGTGAGCCGGGGCCTGGGCAACAATCCCGGCGGCTTTCGCCTGTTCAATGGGCCGGAGGTGCCGATGCTCACCCTGATTTCAGAGGGATTGCATACCATACCGGAAGATTCCGACTGATAGAGTCCGTCTCGCCTTCCAGAGACTCCTGCAGCGCATTCAAAAATCGGCCACCCCAAAGGGAATGGCCGATTTTTGTTAGAATGCAAAGCTGCTCTTCCGAAGGCGGTTCGTTCCGTCGGGCCGCAGAGTTCTTACTTCCCGGCGTACACGGCGGTCATAGCCTTCATGGTCATGTAGCAGTCGAACTTGCTGACCAGCTCCCAGGGAGCATGCATGCACAGGACGGGGACGCCTGCGTCCACGGTGACGATGTTCCGGTTGGCCATGTAAGCGGCTACGGTGCCGCCGCCGCCCTGGTCTACCTTGCCCAGGGTGGCAGACTGCCACATGACGCCGGCGTTTTCGAAGAGGGAGCGGACATAGCCCATGGCCTCGGCAGAGGCGTCAGAGGCGCCGCCCTTGCCCCGGGAGCCGGTGTACTTGCAGATGCCCACGCCGTAGTTCAGGCGGGAATTGTTCCGCTTGTCGCAGGTCTCGGCAAAGTTGGGGTCGAAGGCATTGGTCACGTCGGCAGACAGGCAGAAGGCGTTTTCGAAGCAGCGGTCCAGGCTGGCGCCCTGGGCGTCGCACAGATCCCGCACGAAGGTCTCGAAGCAGTAGGACTGCATGCCGGACACACCCACAGAGCCGATCTCTTCCTTGTCGGCCAGGACGCAGACAGCGGTCTTGGCGGGGGTGCCCATGGCCAGCAGGGGGGCCAGGGCGGCATAGGAGCAGACCCGGTCGTCATGGCCGTAAGCGCCCAGGAGGCTCCGGTCCAGGCCCACCTCCCGGCACTTGCCGGCGGGGACGATGGTGAGCTCGGCAGAGAGGAAGTCCTCTTCGATGATGCCGTAGGTCTCGTGGAGCAGGTTCAGAACGGCCAGCTTCACCCGGTCTGCGCCGTCGTCATCGGGCAGAGGAATGGTGCCCATGATGACGTTCAGCTGCTCACCGGCGATGCCCTCGGCCAGCGTCTTCTTCATCTGATCACCGGACAGGTGAATCAGCAGGTCAGACACGCACAGCACAGGGTCGGTGTCTTT
>OKSA01001910.1_pt1 | contig 17951 bp, 10 predicted proteins | sample 1601181 | NCBI WGS metagenome assembly OKSA01 (sample SAMEA3541538, study PRJEB24748) | human gut metagenome | biome: human gut; feature: human-associated habitat; material: faeces | place: China | collected 2012
ACATCATCGTGGACCTCATCAAGGTGATGGGCTGCGGCGTCGAGCTGGGCGGCAATGCCCTTAGCCGGGACGCGATTATCCGCGATATACACGGAGATCGTATGTGTCAGGGCGCTGTCGACGACGATGCGGCTCATGAAGACCTTGGCGCTGGAGGGCGTCAGGTACACGTTCAGGTCCGCAGAGAGCTTGTGAACATAGACGTTGGAGCCGAGCTTCTTGGAAACGTCGTCGCGCAGATAGATGCCCTCATAGTTCTTGCCGGCTGCAGTCGTGTTGTTGGCAAACGTGCCGCCGTAGAAGTGCAGTGCACCCGGAGACTTCAGGCGGGCGATGGAGCCGGAGCCGTAGGACGTGCTGCTCAGCAGGCAGGCATTGTCCGTGAACGTTCCGCCGTAGACGTTGATCGCAGAGGCGTTGCCCGCATTCGACTGATCCATCAGGAAGATCGCACCGCAGCCCTTGACGGAGTTGTTCGTAAACGTCGCATTCTCGATGTTGATCGTGTGCGTGCCGCCGCCGCTCACATAGACCAGCCGGGCCTGATTATTCGTGAACGTGCCGTTCTTCAGGTTCAGAACGCTGCTGCCGCTCTGACCGTACATGGCGAAAACGGAAGCACCGCCGGTCTCGCTGTTGCTGGAGCTGTAGGTCTGGCAGTTCGTGACCGTCACGTCCTCAACGTTGACCGTATTTGTCTTGCCTGCACGGCTGAACGACCACACAAAGACCTGCGAGGAACCACGCATGTTGCGCACGACCGTACCGGCCTTAACGTTCAGCGTGCCGCCTTCATCCACACGGACAAAGGCGCTCGTTGAGCGCGTCTGCGGGGTATACATGCACAGGCCGTCGAGCGTGATATTCTCGAGCGTCAGTTCACCCTCGACCCAGACGGCCGAGCCGGTGCTGCCGTTGAGATAGCGGGAAAGCATGGCGTTCGGAATGCCCTCGAGGGACCAGACCTCACTCGTGCCCGCTTCCAGCGTGCCGCCGTTCATAATGTAGATGATGTTGTCGCCCTTCTCCTTGGCGTTGGCCTTCAGAATCTCCTTGGCGCGCGCGAAGGTGGCAACCGGCGTCTGCGGCGTCAGGCCGTCGTTGGCATCATTGCCGGGGTTCGTGGACATCGTGCTGTCGTTCATGTAGACCTCGGCGCCGATAACCTGCGCGGAAACAACGCAGTAACGGTTGTTCGCCGCGTCGATCTCCGCCTTGTAATACGGGTCGAGAGAGTTGACCAGCTGATAGGCCTTCGTATCCTCGGCTGTGAGCTTATAGGTGCCGTAGCCGATGGCCAGAACGATATCCGTGCCCATGTAGTCGAGCGTCACGCGGACGCCGCCGCCCGTCACATTGCTCAGGGGCTTGGCGATGGCGACTGGGAGCGCTCCTCTCTCGGTGTTCAGATACAGGCCGGAGAAAGTCAGGGCATCCTTTTCGGCGCCAAAGACGACCTGAGACTTTTCAAGCATGGCGACCTGATCGTCGGGGTAGCCTGCACCCGGCGTGTTGTTCTCGATCGTACCGCCGTTGAGGTACCACGTCGAGCTGCCGGAGTTACCGTAGGCAACAAGAGCCGCATAGGTGCCGGAGACGTTGTTGCGGATGATACCGCCGTTGAGATAGCCGACCGCATGCTGGGCAAGACTGACGGCACAGCCCTTCAGGGATTCGTTATTCTCGATGATGCCGCCGTTGATAGTCAGGATGCCGGGAGCGTTGGCTTCGCCGCTGCTCACGCCAACGGCGGAGCCGCGGTGCGGGAGGGTCGTGCCGGTGTTCGTTGCCTTGTTGCCGGAGATGAGGCCGCCGTTGATCGTAATATGCGCACCGGCGGAACCGGCGATCGCAGACATATAGCCGCCGTAGTTATTGATGATCTTGGCGCCCTCGTTCATCTCTACCGTGCCGCAGTTAAAGCCGCTGCCGGTGACATAGATCGCGCCGCCGACCATACGGGACGATGCCGCGGAGTTCTGCACCGTCGCGCCGCTGTTCAGGACAAGGCGGCCGCCGGCCTCGATATCGAGGATGTACCAGACCATATTCTGCGTCAGCAGCTCCGGCCACATGGTCGCACCGCCGTCGAGCGTGATGTTCTCGAGCGTCAGCGTTGCGGAAGCGTCCTCGGCCTCCGGCTCGATGACGATCATGCGCTTCGCGAAGGAGCCTGCACGCATGACCTTACCGCCCTCAAGATCGGCCATGGTCCACGTCGTGTCCTGCGTAATGGTCACGGTGCCGCAGATCAGGATGACGGGATTCTTGCTCTCTGCGAGCAGCGACTTTGCACGCTCGAAGGTCTTGACGGCGCTCTCCTCGGTCGTGCCGTCGTTCGCATCATCGCCGTCCGTGCCGTCGAGGTAGATATAGTCGGAGCGATCGTCCTCACGCCACTTGGCGTACAGGCTCATATCGCCGCGGCAGCGGTCGATGAAGTCGAACATCTGCGTCAGCTCGGGATCCTTGAACCAGCCGGTGAACAGGTAGCCTTCCTTGCTCGGAGAAGTCGGGCGGTCGATGACGGAGCCGTAGCTGTATTCCTGCGTGTAGAGCACGTTTTCGCCGTCATAGTATGTCACAACGTACATGCGAACCTTCCAGGTCGCATAGAGTGTCACGTCCTCATGAACGGGCTGGGAGAAGTCAAACGGTGTGCCGTCCTCCGTCGTCCAGCTGACGAACGTATAGCCGCTGCGCTCCGCCGTGGCGGGCTCAACGGTCTGGCCCCAGGGCACCTGCACCTTTTCGGGTGTGACCGTGGCGACCTGCTTGGAGACGAACGTCACGGTGACGATCATGCCGGTCGTCGTAAACGTGACGGTCACATCCTCGGTGATGTCGCGGAGGATGAACTCGGAGCGCACGCGCTGCAGCGTGCCGGAGGAGGCGGCGACCTGATCGAGATCAAAGCCCTCGCTGTGATCACCGTAGAGGTTGAAGTTCAGCCAGGTCACGCCCGGCTCGAGCGTCACGGACGTGACCTTCTCACCGTTGACCTTGGCATAGCCGCCCTCGCCCTTGAACGTAACGGTGAAGCCGGTCTCCGGCTCCGTCGGCTCAGTGGGATCGGTCGGCTCCGCAGTCGGTTCCTCGGAGGGCTCCGTCGGCTCGGCAGAAGGCTCCGTCGGCTCGGGCTGCTCCGAATAGTCCAGCAGCACGCAGAAGACCTTTGCGGCCTGCGCGCGGGTGGCGGTCTCCTGCGGGCGGAGCGTTCCGTCCTCAAAGCCGCCGAACAGGCCTGCGCCGGCAGCCCAGATCATGCCCTCAACGGCCCAATCCGAAAGCGCGGAGGCATCGGAGAAGGCGTCGAGCTTGCCGTCCTGCGGGCACTTGTTCCCGAGGAAGCGCATGGCGCGATACAGCAGGGCTGCCATCTGCTCGCGGGTCACGGGGTCGTTCGGAGCGAACGTCACAGCGCTCGTGCCGTTGACGATGCCGTTAGCCGCAGCCCAGGCAACGGCGCCGGTGTAATACTGCCCGGCGGGGACATCCGTGAACGCCGTTTCAGCATTGTTGTCCGTTTCTGCCTTGGCATAGCGCGCCAGGATCGTTACGAACATGGCGCGGGTGATCGTCTCTTCCGGAGCGAACGTCGTGTCAGAGGTGCCGACCATGAGGCCCTGCTCCGCGACGCGCGCAATATAATCGCTGGCCCAATGCCCGGACGGCACATCCTGATAGACCTCCGCCGCGGCAGCGCCGGCAGGCAGAACGCCAAGCAGCATGACCAGAACCAGAAGCAGGGACAGGGCGCGTTTGCGAATACTCATAGATTCTGTCCTTTCTGTTGTGAGTTACAACACGGGATCCGGAGCGGGGGCCGCAGCCCCCGCGCGGGGATCATCAAATCTTCGCAGCCAGCCAGACAAGAAGCGTTGCGGCCTCGGCGCGCGTCAGTGTGCCGTTCGGCTGCAGCGTATTGTCGGGGTAACCCTTCATCAGGCCGGAGCCGACAGCCCAGCGCATCGCGGTGATCGCGTAGGCATTGATCTTCGCGCTGTCGGTGAAGCGGCCGAGCTCGGCACGCTCATCCGTCCGGATGCCTGCGATCTTCACGGCGTAGCGATAGAGCATTGTCACGGCCTGCTGGCGCGTCACGCGGGTGTCCGGCTCGAACTTGCCGCCGCCCATGCCGTTGGCAACGCCCTTCTGCATGGCCCAGATGACAGCCTTCTCATAGTAGCTGCCTGCAGGAACGTCGGAATACGGGTTCTCGCCCGTCACGGCCGGAGAGCCGGACATGCGGTACAGCGTCGTGATGAGCATGGCGCGGGTCATGCTGTCGTTCGGGGCAAAGAGATCGGAGGACTCGCCGACCATGAGGCCGCGGCCGTATGCGTCATAGACCGCGTTGAAGAACCAGTCGTCAGCGGAAACGTCGCGGAACACGCCGGGGATCTCGACCGAGACGGAGACCGTTTCCTTCGTCTCCGGGAGGGAAAGCTGCAGCGCATAGACGCCGGGCTTTCCCGTGAGCTTCAGCTCAAGCGCAGCGGTATCCTTCTTCAGATCCGCATAGCAGGCCCAGGCAAAGCGCAGGGACGTTTTCGTGCTCGACAGGTCGGCAATGCCTTCGCTGCCCAGCAGGGAGCGGGCGCTTGCCAGCGTCAGGCCGGCAGGCATCGTCGCAGTCACGCGGCCGTGGGACGAGCCGCTGCCCGCCTTGACCGTGAGGACGACCGTCGCAGAGCCCTGCGCATTGGCCGTTACGGCTGCAGTCGCGGTGGGAGAGCCTGCGGCTGCCAATGCCGCCGGGCAGAGCCCGAGCAGCAGGAAGCAGACGAGCAGGCAGGAAATGATTCGTTTCATCATGACTTGCCTCATCCTTTCTTCAGCGTGCCGTCACGGGAAGCGCCTCGATCTGCGCCTCCTGCAGTGCAGGCAGGGAGTCAGTGCTTTCCATGGCGGAGGAGGTGGATGCGGAGGTGACGATCGTCACGCGGTCCGTTCTCAGGCCGACAACGGGCCAGACGTCCGCGTTGAAGCTGCCGAGGTCGGCAGCCGCGCCGGTCTTGAGGTCGAGGACGGCCAGCTCGGACTGCGAGCCGTTCAGGATCGTGGCATAGAGGTAAGCGCCGTCCGTCGCGATGGAGCAGAAGAAGGCTCTGCTTGCCTCGATGCCGAGGTCGGCAACGAGCTGCGGCAGCGTGCAGTGCAGGTTGTCGCCGTCGCCGTAGAAGCCCATGGCCCAGACCTTGCCATCTGCGTCAAGCACCAGGCAGTTGTCAGTCACGCCATTCGTCGTGTCGTTGACGGTGTTGAGATAGGTGATGCCGACGAGGTTCGCGGAGAAGAGTGTGGAGAGATTCCAGCCCGCAGTGTAAGCACCGGTTGCGGTGTCGACCGTGACGATGCTTTTGCCACAGGTTGCAAGCATCGTGCCGCCATTGAGCTTCTCGGCGAACGTCATATCGGTATAGCCAACTTCGGAATCGCCGATCTTCGTCAGGCTGTAATCCTTTCCGACCTGATAGAGAGTCGAGTAAAGATTGCCGTCCTTTTCTTCATAGGAGGCGGCGTAAGTAATACCGGCGGTATCGGTCGCCGCGGCCATGATCTGCTGGCGGCTGGCCTGCTCGGTCAGCTTCTTGTAATTCGGGATCGTCTTCGTGTTGAACGTGCTGAACCAGGACTGACTGTCCGCATCCCAGATGACGGCGCTGAGGTCATGGTCGACCTCCTTGACCGTCACAGTGCAGGTATCCGTGACACTCGGGTCCAGGACGGAGGCTGCCTTGATGGTGCAGGTGCCTGCGCCGACGGCCTTGACGACGCCGTTTTCCACCTTGGCGACGGTCTCATCGGAGCTTGTCCAGGTGCAGTCACGGTTCACAACCGTCCACGGCTTCGCGGAAACCTCCAGCGTGGCGCTGCTGCCCTTGATGAGGTCGAGGCTCTCCTGGCTCAGTGAGATCTCCTGAACTTTTTCGGACGGGCCGAACATGGAGCCGCTCTTGCGCGGGATAAACAGGCCGCACAGCTCTGCCTGATAGAGCTCATCAAGCACGGTGGCTTCGCCGGTCGTCAGGTCATAGGAAATGAAGGTGGTGTAGTACGTCTTCGCGCCGTAGTTGGCGTGATAGAGCTTGCCGGTGTTATGGTCGTAGGTCATGGACTGCAGGAATGCGACCTTCATGCCCGTCGTCTTCGGGAACGGCGTGACCGTGAAGCCCTCGTCCGTCAGGACGAACTTGTACAGGCGGGAGTTATAGTCGCTGTAGGTCGCGGCATAGAACGTGCCGTCTGTCGCGCAGGCCAGCGTCATGAAGCTCAGGCCGGCGGACATCGGGATGGTGCCGACCATCTCCAGTGTGCCCATGAGCGGGTCGATGGAGTACAGGCGGTTCTGCGTGCACAGGACGTACAGCTTGCCGTCTGCGTAGTTGTAGGCCATATCGAGCGCATTACTCGGCAGGCTGAGCGTTTCGATGTATGTCTGGTTCTCCAGATCGTTCAGCGGAGCGACGCAGAAGCGGGCGCTGCTGTCGATCGTAAAGACATGATCCTCGACGCAGTCGGCAGCATAGATCGCACCCTGCGCCACGGTCTTGGCAGTGTCCATCGAACCGGCCTTGAAGGCGATCCAGGAGGAATCGTAGGCGTTGTTGGCATAGAAGCTGTCCGCATCGATCTCCTCTTCCTCGCTGCCGTTGAGCTTGATCTTATAGCCTGCCATGTTGCCGGCATAGTCGACGGCAATGACACAGACCTCGGAGCCGGTGACGCCGGAGGTGTCGACCGTGACCGTGGATTCCACGCCGAGCTCGGTCTGATCAACGGCCTGACGGGCAAGGACCTGCGTCTGGCGGGCATTCGTCACGAGGATGGCCGCAACATAGCGGTTATCCTTCGCGGTGACCCGCAGGCTGGATTCGCCGGTCACGAAATCGCGGGTGTAGCTCGCGCCGGTCAGCTCCGGAGCGGTGTTATCGACCGTGAGCTCCGTCGTCCAGGAAGCGCCCGCGCCAAGCGTGCCCTTCACAGTCTTCGTGGAGCGGTCCCAGTTGTATTCCGGGATGGCATTCACGGTGACCTTGATCTTCGTGCCCTCGGGCAGCGGGCCGCCGTTCTTGTCCGTCACATTCCAGCTCAGCGGGATGGCGATCATGTTGTTGCCCCAGGCCGCTGCGCTCGTGTTGTAGTAAGCGCCGAACTGCACGCCCTGATCAACGCTTGCATAGACCTCGCCGGTCTCTGCATTGGAGATGACGGCATTCAGATCACCGCCCGCGTTGCGGATCAGGCTGGCGTATGCGCCATAGAGCTGCATGCCGGACGTGGAGCTGATGGCCGTGCGGTCGGTGAGGAATTCCGCAGCCTGACCGTAGGGGTTTGCCGTAAGGTAATAGGCCGAGGAGGAGCCGGAGCCGCGCAGGACGAGCGCGTTGGCGTACTGCGTCGTGGTGTAGCCGACGGCATCCGGATCGACGCTGTCGCGCAGGGTGATGTACTTATCGAACATGGAGGCATCCGTCCAGCTGCCGTAGTAGGCCAGGATCGGCAGAGACAGCTCGGCCTCGGCTTCCGTCGGATCGGAGGCGTAGACATAGCCCTCGACATAGCAGCCGTTCGGATAGTATTCTGCGAAGTAAGCACGGTCGGCCTCGCTGAGCTTCACTGTCGCCTTGACGGAGACGGAGCCGCTGGCGGGGACCGTCACGGCAGCCGCGTAGACGTTCGGACTCTCCGGCTCATTGTGCAGACCGGCCAGATAGAGTTGGGCGTCCGCCGTAGTGAGAGCGCCGTCGCCGTCGAAGTCGTACTTGGCGGTATCGGCCTCGGACAGCGCGTCATGCGTGCCGTTTGCGACCTGCAGGAGCACGAGGGCATCGTTCTCGTCGATGGCGCCGTCGCCGTTCAGGTCATAGAGGTAGCTCGTGCCGCCCTCGACGTCGAAGGTGACCTTCGGGCTCAGGACACGGGCCGTATCGGACATGTAGTTCTCACCCTCGATCTCCTCGACCGCCATGGTGTTGATGCCGGCATGGAGCACATAGGCAAGGGCCTTCTCCGAGAGATTGTTAATGGTGAAGTCAAAGGTATACTCGCCCGTGCGATCGGGATCGTCGCCGAGGTTGACCTTGACCTTGCCGTCGGTCACATCCTTGCTGTCCGTCAGCAGATAGGCCGGAGTCGTCACGGCATGATAGACGTTTGCAAAGCCGGAGCCCTGCTTTCTGGGCGAATATTCCACGCCGTTATCCTGCTTCAGCGGGCTGGACGTGGACATGAGCAGTGCCTGCGACAGGGCGCGAACCGTCATGCCCTCCTGCTCGGCAAGGCCGGTCTCACGCAGATACTGCGCAACGACTGCCGCCATGCCGGTCACGCTCGGCGCGGACATGGACGTACCGGACATGGAGCCGTAGGTGCCATCCGTCAGGGTGGACCAGATGTTGCCGCCGGGGGCGGTGATCTCGGGCTTCAGGTCGAGGTTGCCGGGAACGCCCCAGGAGGAGAAGTCGCTCGGCACAAAGCCGCCGGGGACATCCGTCACGGTGCGGACCTGATTGGCAACGACCATCTTTCCGCCGTACAGGCCGGTCGGCTCGTCCTTCTCGGAGGCGGCGAGAATGCTCTCGGCGCTGATCATCGGGATGAGGACGGCAGGGTTCTTGTACTCATAGCCCGTCAGGTTCATGTTGAGGTTGTTGGCGCTGTCATTATTATAAATGACGGTAGCGGCCGCACCGGCCTTCACGGCATTGTTCGCCTTGACATAGAACGAAACACCGCCGCCGCGGGAGATGAGGACGATCTTGCCGGTGAGGTCGAGGCCCTCAAAGCTCTCGTCCGCGCCGAAGATGTCCTCGCCCGTCGTCGGGTCGCCAAGGAAGACGTAGTCATACGTCGTGCCGGACTTGTCCGCCGAGGTATCGAGCGTCGTGAACGCATAGGCGCCGTAGTTCTCAGAAGTATCGTTGTAGGACGTGCCGACGCCGTTGAACACCGGCATCACGCCCGTCAGGCCGGAGTTGTCGGTCGAGGCAATGGTGAACGCATTGCCGAACGAGCCGGGAGAGCCGACCGTGTCGATCACGGTGTCCTGCGTGAGCTGCATCTTCGTGCCGGTATTGTTGTACTGCGCATAGCTGAACTTGTTGCCGGCGGAGATGGTCACGACGGTGTCCGTGTCCTGGAGGCTGGCAAACAGCTCGTCGTTATCGCTGAACGTATGGCCGGAGACGGACGAGCCGAGCGACAGGTTGACCGTGTCGCAGTCGAGCAGCAGGGCGTCCTCGAGGGCCGCCATATAGTCCGAATCATACGCGCCGCCGCCCTTGCCGAAGACCTTCATCGGCAGGACCTGCGCATCCGGCGCCACGCCGGCCACGCCGTTTTCCTGGCGGGCCGCGTGCAGATCGCCGTCGGCGTCCTTCGTCCAGACATAGGTATTCGCGGTGGCGATACCGGCAACGTGCGTGCCGTGGTCGCCCTGCGCGTCGTTGTCATGGGTGACGTCCAGATCCTCATCGATATAGTTGAACGCATAGGGGATCTTGGCCGTGCGGTAGAGCTCATCGGCCGTCAGGCCGCTCATGCGCTCCGATGCATGCAGACGGGGCAGGACCTTCGTGATGTCCTCTTCCGTCATCAGATCATAATCGGAGACCTGCTTGCCGAAGCGGGCCGCGGAGCGCTCGAGGCCATAAAGGAACGCGCTCTCGTCAAAGCTCGGGTGGTCGATATCCAGGCCGGTATCGATGATGGCGACCCGGCTGCCTGCGCCGGTGTAGCCGTCGGCCCAGGCGTTATAGGAGCCGATCATCGTGCCCGCCGTAGCCGTGTTGGGCTCGTCGACATCCGGCTCGTACTGATTTTCCACATAGACGCTCTCAACGCCGTCCATGGCGCGGATCGCCTCCACCTCGCCGTAGGGCACACTCGTGGCAACGCCGTTCACGCCGATGGTGAACTGGTAGCGCACGGGAAGCGTCACGCCGAGCTCCGCCGAAATGGCCTTGATCTGCGTGCGCTGCTTCTTCTGCAGGCGGTCACTGTAGGCCAGTGCCGCAGCGTTGCTGCCGAGGCCGCGGGTCGAATAGCCGTGCTCGGTCAGGGAATCGCTGCGGAAGCGGATGATCACACGCACCGTTTCCTCCGGCGCGGGCTCGTCCGCTGCGTCCGTTTCCACATTCTCATTTTCAGGAGAGATGGAAACAGGCGTCTGCTGCAGCTCCAGCTCCTTCGTCTGGTCTGCTGCAAACACTGCGGGAACGCAGCCGAGCAGCAGGCAGAGCGTCAGGAGGACAGCCAATAGCTGCCGAAGCTTCTGTTTTCTCATCGAATCAACCTTCCTTTCTTTTGTTATGACAATACGCCCGGCTTGCCGAAAAGGTCCCGCAGGCCCTTTTCGATAAACCGGACGTTAGGCCATACTTTATTGTAGCAGTGCCGCAAAGTGCAGTCAAGATAAAAATGCGCTAAAATTTGAATATATTTCCTTATGCTTTTTGCTCGTCGTGCATACTTGCAGGAATTCTTTCACGGTTTCCCGCATGATTATCCTTTCATATGCCGTAATATCAGCATAACCTGCATGATTTCATGCAAGACTGCCATGTGTACTGCTTACCTACATTTTGCAAACGTTTTCATCATATTCAGACCATCGGAACGGGAAAAAGCCGCATTCCGACATTGACAGAACGCCGAAATCGGGGTAGGATAATACCATAATCGAAAAATGAACGGCGGCGCAGCTGCGCTGCCGAAGGAGGCTGCCCATGGATCCCATTTACGTCACCGGCCATCGGAATCCGGATACCGACTCCATCGTCTCCGCCATGGCCTACGCCGCGCTGCGCAATGCACTCGGCGACCGGGAGTACCGCGCCGCCCGTCTCGGCCACGTCAGCGACGAGACGCAGCTCGTGCTCGACCGCTTCGGCTTCCCTGCCCCGGTCTGGATCAAGACCATGCGCACGCAGGTGCGCGACCTCGACTATGACACGCCGCCCGCGCTTTCCTCCGGCGTGACAATCAGCCGCGCGTGGGCTGCTCTGTCGACGGACACGTCCATCGCCGCCCTGCCCATCACAAATGAGGACGGCACACTGTTCGGCATGCTCTCCTCCGGCGACATCGCCGCCAGCGACATGCAGTCCATCGAGCATCCGCACATCGACGCCGTTCCGCTGTTCAATGTGCTCAGCGTGCTCGAGGGCCGTATTCTGAACGAAGCGGGCGATCTTGTGGATTCCATCAGCGGCGACGTGTGCATCGCCCTGCCGCAGAGCTGTGACAATCTGCTGTTCTCCGGCAGCGGCAGCATCATCGTCTGCGGCCACCAGCCGGACATGGTGCGTCGCGCCATTGAGCAGCACGCCCGCTGCGTCATCGTCTGTCAGGCCGAGCTGGACGAGCAGCTCCGCAATGCGCCGACGGACACCGTCATCATCTCCACGCCGTTCGATGCCTACCGCGCCGTCCGCCTGCTGTATCAGTCGCTGCCCATCAGCCGCATCTGCCGCACGAAGGACCTCGAGTGCTTCCATCTCGACGACTTTGTCGACGACGTCCGCGAGGGTATGCTGAAAAGCCGCTACCGCTGCTATCCCATTCTGGATGAAAACGACCGCGTCGTCGGCACGCTCTCCCGTTACCATCTGATCCGCCCGAAGCGCAAGCGTGTCGTGCTCGTCGATCACAACGAGGCGGCCCAGTCCGTGCCCGGCCTCGATCAGGCGGAAATTCTGGAGATCATCGATCATCACCGCCTTGCGGACATCCAGACGGGCAATCCCATCTATTTCCGCAACGAGCCGGTCGGCAGCACCACGACCATCATCGCCACGATGTATCAGGAAAAGGGCCTCATGCCCTCGGAAAAGCTCGCAGGCATGATGGCAGCCGCCATCGTCTCGGATACCGTCATGTTCAAGTCCCCCACCTGCACCCAGCGCGACCGCAGTATGGCCGAGCGCATGGCGCGCATCGCCAACGTCTCGCTCGAGGAGCTGGGCCAGCAGATCTTCTCCGCCTCGTGGTCGGATGACAAGACGCCGGAGGAGCTGCTGTTCACGGACTTCAAGGATTTCCACATCGCGGGCCACGATCTCGGTGTCGGCCAGATCACCTGCGTGAATTCCGCGCACATCCTCGAGCGCAAGCAGGAGTTCCTCGATATCATGCAGCAGACCATGCAGGAGCGGCACTACAGCCTGATGCTGCTCATGCTCACGGATGTCCTGCTCGAAGGCACGCAGCTCATCTACCTTGGCGACGAGGAGACGATCCAGCAGGCCTTCTCCAGCGAGGCCAAGAACAACGTCGTGTTTCTGCCGGGCGTCATGTCCCGTAAAAAGCAGATCATTCCCACGCTCTCCGCAATGTGGGGCTAAACCGCACCCGAACGGGGATCGCCGTGCCGCTCGGCAGGCTGTAAGGCACAGAAGCATAAAAAAACCGGCAGGGGCCTTTTCGCCTCTGCCGCATTGTTTTCCGTATTTATTTGGGCCAGCCCGCGCAGAGCTTGGCATTGAGCTTGGAATAGATGCGCTCGCGGAACCACGGCTCCGACGAGGCCGCCACGGCCTCATCCAGGCCGAACCAGCCCACGCGGCTGTTCTCATCCGGCTTGCAGCGGATGGGCAGCGCCGGGTCCGCCTCCAGCAGATATGTCACGTTCAGGTGCAGGTGAGACGGCACATAGTGCCCGCGCTTTTCGTGCCCGTCCACAGTCAGGATCTCCACGGAGAATAGCTCCGGGCTGACGGCGCGCACGGTGGAAAGTCCGCTCTCCTCCTGTGCCTCCCGCAGAGCGACAGCCAGAAGATCATGGTCGCCGTCGGCATGGCCGCCGAGCCAGGACCAGGAGTCATAGAGATTGTGATAGGCCATGAGCACACGGTCGCGCTCCGGGCTGACGATCCAGCCGGAGGCCGTCAGATGGGCCGAGCGGTTCTCCCGCGTCCACAGGTCCTCTCCCTGCCCGAGCCGCCGCAGCAGCTCCGCGCAGTCCGCCTCCTCCTGCTCGTTCCACGGGCAATAGGCCCGCAGCTGTTCCATGATCCGATCCATGCAGTTTCCTCCGCTTTCTTTCTGTTTTCTGTTTCTGATTTTACAGCGGCTTTGGCCCGCTGTCAACTCCCGAACGCGCCTGCGCGGTCCAGCAGAACAAGAAGCCGGACGCTGTCCTCCGTCAGGTCCAGCACCCGCTCCTCTCCCGTTCCGCTGCGGCCGCGCAGGATGTCCGCCGCGATCAGCTTGTCCAGCACGGTGCGGTAATCGCCCTGCGGCACGTCGGAGAGCAGATGATAGCACACCGTCTCCGCCCGCTGCGGCTCGTCTGCGGGCTTTTTCAGGCCGTAGTGCTCAGCGATGGCGGCCGCCTCCGCAGCTGCCAGCCGCTTGAGATTTTCGTCGTCCAGCAGCCAGGATGTCATACGCGTGTTCGTGTGGAAGCTGTGCTCCAGGATCATCCCGGTCACGCCGAAGGCTGCCGTGAAGCGGATGACCCCGTAATAATCGGCGTTGTGCGCGCTGTTCCAGCGGACGCGCGTCTGCGCGGGCTGCAGCGTTCCCATCGTCTTATGGATGCACTCCGCCAGCTCGGCAGCCAGGCCGATTCCCTTCCCGCTGACCGGATAAAAGACGACGGGATAATCCACGCTTTCGCAGACCCCGTTTCCCGCTGCGTTGCTGTGCAGGCTGAGGAACAGATCGCAGTCCTTCGCCGCCAGCGCGCGGGTATAGAGCGGCGGGTCGTCCTGCCGCGCGGCGCGCGTGCAGACCACGGTCACGCCGTAGGCCTCCAGTTCCTGCTGCAGCAGGCGCTGCAGCGTAAACATCCGGTCGCCCTCAAAGTAGCCGCACCGTGCGGGGCTTTGATTCTGGCCGGTCCCATGGCCGGCATCGAGACAAATTTTCATGCTGCATTGCTCCTTTCATGCTGTGTTCCGAAATAAAAACTGATGACGACCGTAAACACGGTCAGAAATTCCTGCGCCGAGACACACCGCTGCAGCGCAAGCGCGGCAAAGACCCCCGTCAGCGTCACCGTGACGAGCGACTTGACCGTCAGCAAAGCGGATAACCGATCCTTCATGTCTTCCCCCCTTCCAGACAGTCCATTCTGTGCGAGATCGCTGTGACCCGATCCTCCAGGACCGGGATGCGCTCTCCGAAACCGTTGTGACGGTCCACTTTTTTCTCGAGCTGCTCGATCCGATAATTTGTCAGCCGGGCCGAGGTCAGGATCCCGCCGAGGGTGCCTGTCAGCGTTCCGGCCAGCGACAGCAGCGCAATGAGAACGTCGTGTTCCATATTGCCGTATACCTCCTTTCACCCATACCGCGCAGCCGGTGAATTCTTAACGGGGAATGTTGTTTTTTCTGACAAAGTTGAAAAATTTTAATTCATGTGCTACACTGAATGCTGTCGAATGCCAAGGGCAATACCGCACAATTCAACAAGAGCATTCGACGAGAGATTTTTTGTTGATACAAGGTTTGAAAAGCGCAGGAATACTTTGTGTATTTCAAACTTTTCGAACTGCAGTATCGGCGAAAAATATCCGGCGAAGGCCGAAGAGGAATTATGCGGTGTTGCCCAAGATCTGCCGCTGCAGCCCGAAGCCGCGCGGCGCGGAAAGGAGAGTCCGGATGAAACAGCAGATCACAAAACGCGCCATCACCGAGTCGTTCCGGGCGCTTCTGGCCGTCAAGCCGCTGGACAAGATCACCGTCCGCGACATCGTCGAGGACTGCGGGCTGACGCGCAATACCTTTTATTACCATTACGAAGACATCTACGATCTGCTGAGCGACGTGCTGGAGTCCGAGATCGAGCGGGCGCTGTCCGTCCCCGCAGGCGGGGCCTCATGGGAGACCATGCTGCTTGATATGCTCAGCTTCCTCATCGATTCGCCGCAGATCGGCCGTCATATTTTCCAGTCGAAATGTCAGGATGCCATGCGCGTCTACCTCAGCAAGGTCATCTCCGAGCTGTCGGACCGCTATATCGAGCAGAACGTCCGCGATCTGGACTACAGCCAGCAGGACCGCAAGCTCATCTGCGACATCTGCTGCCACGCCCTCTACGGCCTGCTGGAGGAATGGCTGACGGGCCGCTCCGACGTCGCGCTCAAGGCAGAGCTTCGCCGCGTCGCCCAGCTGTTCGAGGGCACGGTGCGCCATGCGCTGGAATTCAGCGCCGCTCATCCGCGCACCTGAATGCCATACAAATATCCCGGAGTGTATGGATTTTGCACATCGCTCCGGGAATGAATGATGACTAGCAGAGGCTGACCCGCTATGCTATAGGGGTGGTTTTTTGAGTCTCGCAGAACACAGGAGGAGATCAACATGCAGGCTCTGCTGCTCAATGGCAGCCCGCGCGGCGCTGCCAGCAATACGCTGCGACTTTCCCGCGCCTTTCTGCAGGGTACAGGCTGGCCGTTTGAGACGTTTTCTCTGACAGAAAACCGCATCGAGCCCTGCCGGGGCTGCATGGCCTGCTGGCGCAGCGGCGCCCCCTGCACGATTGCGGACGATTTCTCTGCTTTTGTCGGACAGTTCCGCCGGGCAGACGTGCTGATTGCGAGCTTCCCCCTGTATTATTTTGGTCTTCCCGCTCAGCTCAAAGCCCTGCTGGATCGGACGATCAGCCTGATGGAGCCATACCACGGCCAGACGCCGGAGGGCGGGCACTGCTCGTTCCAGACGCTGCGGGACCCGGCGCTGCGGCGCAAGAAGCTCGTCGTCATCTCCTCATGCGGCTATACGGAGGCCGCGCCCATGTATGAAGCGCTGCTGGCCCAGCTTGACCGGCTGTGCAGCGGCCGGAATTATACGCCCCTGTTTTTCCCGCAGGGCGAGCTGCTCCCGGTGGAAAAGCTGGACGGGCCGCGGGCCCGCCGTCTGCAGGCCTTCGAGGCGGCAGGCCGGGAATATGCCGAAACGGGAACGCTCTCGGAGCAGACGCTTGCCGGGGTGCAGCGGCCGATGGTCGATCCCCGTGTCTATGAAATTCTCGCCCGCGCGCAGTGGCGCGGCGGTGCGGAAAGGAACAAACAGCCATGAAGCAAAACGACAATCTGGTCAAGCTGGCCAAAATCACCAATACGGCCGCCTCGTTTCTGATCTTTCTGGCGGGCCTGATGCTGATCTTCCTGCCCAGCACGGAGGTCACATCCCTGCAGCGGACAGTGCTTGCCGTTTTATTTCTGCTGACCGGCGCCGCCAAAATGATCGGCTACTACTCCAACGATCTCTACCGCCTCGCCTTTCAGTTTGACTTTGCCATCGGCATCCTGTGCGCCCTGCTGGCAGGGCTTCTGGCCTTCCTGCCGCAGCGCGTTCTGCCGACACTTCCGGTGTTGCTGAGCGTCTATGTTATTCTGGATGCCCTGCTGAAGCTGCAGATCGCGATGGATGCCCGCCGCTTCGGCATGGAGAGCTGGATCGCCATTCTCTGTTCCTCCCTGCTGCTCGGCTTCGGCGGCCTGTTCGCCCTTTCGGCGCTGTATTCCAGCTTCCTCACGCCGTCCGTCGCCATTGGCATCGCGCTGGGGCTCGACGGTCTGCAGAATGCCTGGATCACCATGCACACGGTGCGCGTCCGCGCACGCAAGAAAAATCTTTCCGAAAAGTTTGGACTGGAGAATCATGAAGAAGATCCTGATTGACGTATTCGGCAGCGACCATCCCGAGCAGCTGCTCGAGGGCTGCGCCCGCTGCACGCTGGAGGTCCCGGACGTCATGCTCGTCCTGCCCGGCGAGGAGGCCATGCTCCGTGCGGAGCTGGAAAAATATCCCTGCAATTGGGATGCGCTGGAATTCATGCCCGCATCCGAGATCATCACAAATCATGACGATCCCATCGACGCTGTCATGCACAAGCGCGACTCCACGCTCGTCAAGGGCATGCAGCGCCTGAAGCGCGACCCGGAGCTTGCCGGCATGCTCACCGCCGGGAGCACCGGCGCCGCCCTCGCAGGCGGCGTGGCCTATGCCGGGCGCATCCGCGGCGTGCGCACGCCCGCGCTTGCCACATTCCTGCCGTCCGTCCCCGGCCGCAGGCTGTGCCTTGCCGACTGCGGCGCAAACGTGGACTGCAAGCCCGAGCGCATGGAGCAGTTCGCTCTGATGGCCACGGCTCTCATGCAGAGCTGCGGCGTGGAGGAGCCGCGCGTCGGCCTTCTGTCCGTCGGCGTGGAGGAGAGCAAGGGCAGCCACTTTATCCGCGAGGTCTATGACCTGCTCGAGCGCCTGCCGATCCGCTTCACCGGCATGATGGAGGCGCGCGACGCCCTGTCCGGAGAGTACGACGTCATCGTAGCCGAAGGCTTCTCCGGCAATGTGCTGCTGAAGACCGTTGAGGGCACGGGCCTGTTCACGGCCGCCCGGCTGCGCGCCAGCACCGATCCCGCCGTCCGCGCCGCGGGCGACGCCATTGCCGCCGAGCTGGACTTTGCCTCAAACGGCGCGTCCATGCTGCTCGGCCTGCCAAAGCCCTTCCTGAAGGCGCACGGCAGCGCAAACGCCGCCACGATCCCAAACGCCGTCCGCCAGCTCCTGCAGCTGAGCGAGCTGGACTTCCCCGAGCGCCTGCAGGCCCTGCTCGCCCGCACGGCCGAGCTGCAAAAGGCCTGAAAATACAGCAAAAGCCCGAGGCTTCCGCCCCGGGCTTTTTGCCCATCGGGGAACCCCTTCGGGCTTTCCCGACGATTGGATCACAGTCCGCTGCGCGCACGGATCATCCGCCGTTGGCAGACGATCCGCACACTGGCGGACTGAGCGGTATTTTCTCCGACGTACACGCCGCCGGAGAAAATGATCTCACTTTCTTCGCCGCCTGCGGGCGGCGAACTCTGCGAGGCTTTTAACGAAACGCCGAATGGCTCTTAGGCGAAAGGTGAAAGCAGAAGCCCGGGGCTTCTGCCCCGGGCTAAGACTGTCGAAAAACCTGCCCAGCCGAAAGTTTCGGAGGGAAGGATCGTG
>OKSA01001918.1_pt1 | contig 17879 bp, 20 predicted proteins | sample 1601181 | NCBI WGS metagenome assembly OKSA01 (sample SAMEA3541538, study PRJEB24748) | human gut metagenome | biome: human gut; feature: human-associated habitat; material: faeces | place: China | collected 2012
GAAGTGCGCCCTTTAGTTCCTAAAGGGATTTTATCAGTTCGACAAATCGGAAGTTGTAGATCTTAAAAAATGGTTTTCAAGTAATTTATCCAGTCGGATAGTCCTTCTTGATTAAACTCCAACAAGGCTTTCGAATATATATGAAACGCTTCTGAATCGCTTTCTTCCATAAAACGTAATGCTTTTTTGGGACCATAATAGTGTATGCCTTTTATATCAAAGTATATTTCAAGGCTGTCACACAATGCCCAATGCCAACGATAGTAACCTTCAACATCTCCTCGCATTGTGCGTAACAGCATCTTTTCACACCATTTAATTTCCTGCGAAATATCTTCTTCCGTTTTTAATGGAATACGTTCTATATAGTCAAGTACATTCTTTTTTAGTCGTTCACCCATTCCGTTTTTATCCAGTATGATTTTCCCATCCCACACCTGTGCAAACTCAGCCGGGTCGTACTCCGACAGGAACTGATCCGGTGGATAAACAAATACATCAAGAACAACGCCATCAACAAAAGATGAATCATGCAGTTTTTCTTTTCCGGCAATAATAAGTGCATCAAAGTCACTATTCAAATTTGCACTTCCGTCAGCAAAAGAACCATAGACAATTATCGATTCCGGTTGATAAGTCTTTTCCAAATAGTCTATTATTTTACCCGTACTTCTCATTACATTCGCCTCTTCAAATTTCGATTTGTCTGCTCACTTTTCGTATTCAAATTATACCATAAAACTTGTGAACATTTCTACCGCAACTTTGGACTATATGAGAAAAGTCCGAACAGTTTTCTGCCCGGACTTTCTCGCTCAATCATAAATCAATTCCGCTTTCACAATCTCCTCTGCCTGTGCCTTGCAAGCGTTCATCTGCCGCACCCATTCCATTTGGTTTTCAGCTTTCAGTTGCTCGGTCACGCCGTTTTGCTCTGCCAGTGACCGCACGATCAGCTCCATGCGGTTTCGTGCCGCTTCGTCAATCTCGGCGCAATACTGTCTTACGTACACCCAGCTATCGCGCGGAATGCCTTTCTTTTGTTTTACAGCGCGGTCCCCTTTTTCGGCACGAAAAAGGACTTCATATCCGCCCTTTCAAGCTCGAGCAGCTTGATCTTTTTGTCGACGCCGCCCGCGTAGCCGGTCAGGCTGCCGCTCGCGCCGACCACGCGGTGGCAGGGGATGATGAGCGAAATATCGTTGTGCCCCACCGCGCCGCCGACGGCCTGCGCGGACATGTGCGTTAGGCCCTGCTTTTCCGCCAGCTTTCGCGCAAGCGCGCCGTAGGTCGTCGTTTTGCCATAGGGAATTTCCAGCAGCAGCGCCCATACTGCCTGCTGGAATGCCGAACCCACGGGGTGGAGCGGCGGCGTGAAGTCCGGCTCGCGGCCCGAAAAGTAGATATCGAGCCAGCGCTTGGCCTCGCACAAAACAGGCGTCTCGCTCTCGGCATACTCTTTTGGCAGCGTGCGGGCAAAATATTTCTGCCCGTCGAACCACAGGCCCGTCAAGCCCTCTTCGTCCGCCGCAAGCAGGATGCCGCCGAGCGGCGAATCATAATGCTGGGTGTAAGTCATCGTCCTCGCCTCATTTCTTCTCTTTCGGCGCGTAATCGTGCAGCTCGGGGATCGCACCGCCGGACACCGCCCAGAGGTACAGGCTCGCCACGCTGCCATAGGGCGAAAAGCGGCGGCGGTATTTTTCAAACAGCCTGCGGTCGATCTTTCGGTGGTGGTACACCATGCGCAGCCCCCGCTGGATGGCAAGGTCGTCGCAGCTCAGCACATCCGGCCGCTGCATGCAGAAGAGCAGGATCATCTCCGCCGTCCACACGCCGATACCCTTGAGGGACGAAAGCTCCCGGATAGCCTCCTCGTCGCTTTTTTGCCAGATACCTTCTAAATCGAATGCGCCGGTGTGGACCTTTTCGGCAAAATCCGTGATGTACTCCGCCTTTCTGAACGTCATGCCGAGTGATTGGAGCTTGGAAACACCCGCGGCGAGGACCGTCTCGGCGTTGACCTCGCCGAGTGCCGACAGCATCCGCTGCCAGATCGTCTCCTGTGCCTTGGTCGAGATCTGCTGGCCGACGATGTGGTGCACGACGGCGGAAAAGAGGTCAGTATCCACTTTTCTCTCGACATGGCCGATGCGGTCGATGACCTCGGCCATGCGCTTATCCTTCTTTTTAAGATAGTCGGTCTCCTCTTCCCCGTAGGCAAAATACATTGAGCTTCCTCCCCGCCGCGTCATCTAAAACGTATGTTCTATATATTATATGGTGCCATTTTCTTTCTGTCAAGCGTGCAAGCTTTTGTAACGGACTATCGAAACAATTTTCGAAGCCCTCTTGACTGAAAGTGTACTTTAAGTTGTAGAGTATCAGTGAACTTTAAGAACAACAGTTTTTTGAGGAGGAATATCCCATGATCAAACCTTATATCGTATGCCACATGATGACCTCGGTCGACGGACGTATCGACTGCGCCATGACCGAGCACCTACCCGGCGTGCAGGAATATTACGACACGCTCGACGCGCTGGACGCGCCCACACGTATCAGCGGCCGCGTGACCGCGGAGCTCGAAATGGCGCTGCCCGGAAAGTTTGAGGCCAAGACCGCCGAAGCACTTGGCAAGGAGGCCTTTTCCAAGGCCGCCGACGCCGAGGGCTATGAGATCGTCGTTGACACCCACGGTACGCTCCTCTGGGGTGAGAGCGCCGAAGACGAGCGTCCGCTGCTCATCCTGACGAGCGAGCAGGTCAGCAAGGAGTACCTTGCATATCTCAACGGCAAGCACATCTCGTGGATCGCCTGCGGCAAGGAACACGTCGACTTGAAGCGCGCGTGCGAAATTCTCGCCGCGGAGTTTGACGTCAAGAGAGCCGCCGTGGTCGGCGGCGGACACATCAACGCAGGCTTCCTCGCCGCGGGGCTACTCGACGAGGTCAGCATTCTGATCGGCGCCGGCATCGACGGCCGCGGCGGCATGCAGAGCGTGTTCGACGGCCTGCCGATGGAGCGCGGCGTCACGCCGCTCAAGCTCATGGGTGTGCAGCAGTACGGCAGCGGCGCGGTCTGGCTGCGCTACAATGTGGAAAAGTAAAGCAGAGGAGGCTTTTTAACATGAAGTACGAAAATGAAGAAGCATTTGAACAGGTCAACATGTTCGGCACCGGCACGCCGAACACCGCTTACGCCAAGTTTTTCATCGGCGATTCGTTCTTAAATCCTCTGACTGACCCGAAAGGCCGCCTCTTCGCCGCGAACGTGACCTTCGAGCCCGGCTGCCGCAACAACTGGCACATCCATCACGCGACTTCCGGCGGCGGACAGCTCCTTCTCTGCACCGCGGGCGAGGGCTGGTATCAGGAAGAGGGCAAGGACGCCGTCAGCCTGCACGAGGGCAGCGTCATCATGATCCCCGCGAACGTGAAGCACTGGCATGGCGCGAAAAAGGACAGCTGGTTCAGCCACATCGCCGTTGAAGTCCCCGGCGAAAACTGCCGGGACGAGTGGTGCGAGCCGGTCTCGGACGAAGAGTACAATAAGCTGTAATCGGAGGCAATTTCCATGATCTTGAACGAAACTTATACGCTCGAAAACGGCCTGAGCATCCCCAAGCTCGGCCTTGGCACCTGGTTCATCGACGACGATCAGGCCGCCGAGGCCGTCCGCACCGCCGTGAAGCTCGGCTACCGCCTCATCGATACCGCGCAGGCCTACGGCAACGAACGCGGCGTGGGCGAGGGCGTGCGCACCTGCGGCGTTCCGCGCGAGGAGCTTTTTGTCGCCAGCAAGGTGGCCGCAGAGCTCAAGACCTATGACGAGGCCAAAAAGTCCATCGACGAAACGCTCGAGAAGATGGGTCTTGACTACCTTGACCAGATGATCATTCACTCGCCCCAGCCGTGGAACCAGTTCCGCGTCGAAAAGCGCTATTTCGAAGAGAACAAAGCCGTCTGGCGCGCGCTTGAGGATGCGCAAAGCGAGAGCAAGGTCAAGGTCATCGGCGTGTCGAACTTTCTGCGCGACGACCTTGAAAATCTGCTCTCCGACTGCCGCGTAAAGCCGATGGTCAACCAGATCCTGCTGCACATCAGCAACACCGACCTCGCGCTGCTCGACTACTGCCGCAATCAGGGCATTCAGGTGGAGGCCTACTCCCCCATCGCCCATGGCGAGGCGCTCAAGAACCCCGCCATCGCGGAGATGGCGAAAAAGTACGGCGTCAACGCCGCGCAGCTGTGCATCCGCTATGTCATCGAGCTCGGCGCGGTCGCGCTGCCGAAGACGGCCAACCCCGACCACATGGCGAGCAACGCCGCCGTGGACTTCACCATCTCGAGTGAGGACATGGAGACGCTCAAGCTCACGGACCGCATCGCCGACTACGGCGAGTTCAACATCTTCCCCGTCTTCAGCGGCAAGCCGCTCGCGTAACGAACGCAAAAGGAAAAGGAGAGAACGCAGCAGCGTCCTCTCCTTTTTTTACAAAAGCATGCAGAAACCAATCTGCATACAGAGCCATCACTCAAAAAGCCTCTTATTTCTTCTCTTCCTCGCGCACAAACATCATCAAAAAGCTGACTGCGAGCAGCAGGCAGGACACCCAGATGCCCTTTTCGGCAAAGCGCGCCGTCAGGACGCTGCCAAGCCCCGCGCCGACGGCAAAAATACCGATGACGCCAAAATACGTCAGTGCCTTTTTCAGCACCTCGCGGTCGCGCGTGTGGAAGTAGACGCACAGCGCCTCGGTGCCGCTGCGCATGTTGCCGATGCACATGGTGCTCGCGTAGGCGTGGCCGCGCACCTTGCGGAAGGTCTGCACCTGCATCGCGCAGACGAACGAGACGAGCGCGTTTGCAAAGGTGTTGACCTCCTGCGGCAGGAAGCCGACAAAAAACAGCAGCACGATCTCGGCCAGAATGATGAGCTGGCGCCAGTGCACCTTTTCCATGCACTTATAGCGGCGGTGGACGCATTCCGCCACAAAAATGCCCGCCATAAACGAGATCACCGGCACAAAATAGCGGAAAACACCTGCCCAGTCACCTGCAAAAAGGTGTGTGCTCATCAGCACGATGTTGCCCGTCTGCGCGTTGGCAAACACCTTGTCGCGGCAGCAATAGGTATAGGCGTCCTGCAATCCGCCGGATAAAATGATAAACGCGGACATCAGGAACGAATCGGACATCTGCCCGTGCGGTCGATCAAGCTGCATGGTTACATTTTGGCTCCTGTTCGTTAAAATTCCGCTATGATTATACGGCGGTGGCCGCGCTTCGTCAAGCGGCTTTTGCGTCGAGCCGCGCGGTGTATCTGCGGATGCACGCCGCAGCGTAAACGGCGGTGACAAGCTCCGTGATGGGCATGGCGAACCAGAGCGAATCCGCGCCCGCAAGAAGCGGCAGCATCAGGATCAGTGCGCCGCTGATGACGAGTCCGCGCGCGACCGACACGATAAACGCCGCCTTCGGCTGTAAGATGGCCTGGAAATAATACGTCGAGAAGATGTTGAACGGCAGCAGCAGGAATGAGATCGCATACGCGCGGATGATGGCCGGGGCCATCGCCAAGATCGTCTCCGTCGGGCTCATAAAAATGCGGATGTAGAGATTCGGGCACGCCACGCTCAGCGCCGTCCAGAAGACGCCGAAAAATACGACCGTCCAGAGTGCATATCGCAGCGTCTCGCGGATGCGAGACGCTCTCCCCGCGCCGAAATTCGTCGAAATGATGGGCTGGGATGCCTGTCCGACGCTGTAGGCACAGCACTGGACAAAGGTGCTGACATTGATGATGGGGCCGTAGATCGCGAGCGCGTCCGAGCCGAGGTATTGCATGATCTGGCGGTTGAAGAGCACCGTCAGAATGCCCATCGCCACGTCGATAAAGAAGCTCGAAAAACCTGTGACGGTGATTTTTCCCAGCTTGTTCACAAGCCGCTTTGGCTTCACGAGGCACAGCGTGTTCTTCTTGCTCGCAAAGTGCGTCAGCATCACGAGGAACGACACCGCCGACCCCAGCGCCGTGGCAAGGCCCGCGCCGTAAACGCCCATATCGCATGGGAAGACGAAGAACCAGTCGCCGAACACATTGAAGATGCCGCCCGACAGCACACCAAGCGTCGCAAGCGCGGGCGCACCGTCGTTGCGCAGAAATGCCGCGAGCATCTGATTGAAGAGGAACAGCGGGAATACAACTTTAACAGGAATCATGTACCGCTGCGCGAGGGCGAGCAGCGTCTCATCCGCGCCGAAAAACATCAGAAGCGGACGCTCGAAGAGGATGAGCCCGATCCACGCGAGCGCCGCCAGAATGACCGAGCCGATGACCGCTGCGGTAAAATACTGCTCGTCCTCGCCGTCGGCGCTCATGTCGCTGCCGTGCTTCGTGCTGAAGATCACACTGCCGCCGATGCCCATGAGAAGGCCAATGCTGTAAATGACGTTCCACACCGGCGCGACCACAGCCAGCGCCGCCGTGCCATCAGGCCCCTGATACTGCCCCACCATCGCCATGTCGACGATGCCGTAGATGCTGGAGATCAGCGCGCTGCCGAACGCTGCGGACAAGTACTTAAAATAAAGCGAGCCAACCTTTCCGTTAAAAAGATCCATTCTGCGTTTCCTCCTTAATTGCAACAAAAAAGCCGGATAAGGAACAGGCATTTCAGCCTGCGCCTTATCCGGCTGCCGTTTCTTTCGAACAGCGCGCCCTCCGAGCGAGCACAGCAGACTATAGCACAAGAAAGCGGCAATGTCAAGCTGCGGCGATTCCCCTCCTTTTTCCTTTCTGAACATTTTCCGTGGACAATTTCTTCCCGATGGGGTAACATCATAGAAAAAACAGGAAACGGAACACTTTTTCATGGACAAGTACAGCATCTTAAAGCAATATTACGGCCACAGCGCGTTTCGCGCGGGGCAGGAGGCGCTGATCGACGCGATCCTCTCCGGGCGCGATGCACTATGCGTCATGCCGACGGGCGGGGGCAAGTCGCTCTGCTATCAGATCCCCGCGCTGCTCCTGCCGGGCATCACGCTCGTCGTCTCGCCGCTCATCTCGCTGATGAAGGATCAGGTCGCAGCGCTCAAGAGCGCGGGCGTTCCCGCGGCGTACATCAACAGCTCACTGACAGGCGAGCAGATCCGCACGGTCTACGCCCGCACGCGCAAGGGTGCCTACAAGCTCATCTACGTCGCGCCCGAGCGGTTGGAAACGAACAGCTTTTTATCGCTGATGCAGGAGATGGACGTGTCGTTTCTCGCTGTGGACGAGGCACACTGCATTTCGCAGTGGGGACAGGACTTCCGCCCGAGTTACCTCGGCATTGTCGATTTCATCAATGCCCTGCCGCGCAGACCCATTGTCGCGGCCTACACCGCCACGGCGACAAAGCAGGTACAGTCCGATATCCTGCGGCTCTTGCAGCTGCAAAGCCCGTACCGCATCGTGACGGGCTTCGACCGTCCGAACCTCTATTTCGACGTGCGCCGCCCGAAAAACAAGTTTTCCGCCCTCGCCGCACTCATTGACGAGCGAAGAGGCAGAAGCGGTATCGTCTACTGTGCAACGCGCGCGGCGGTCGAGCGCGTGTGCGACAGCCTGTGTGACCGCGGCATCGCCGCCACGCGCTACCACGCGGGCCTCACAGATGAGGAGCGGCAGCAGAATCAGGACGATTTTCAGTTTGACCGCAAGACCGTCATGGTCGCGACGAACGCCTTCGGCATGGGCATCGACAAGTCAAACGTCAGCTTTGTCATCCATTACAACATGCCGAAAAGCCTTGAGGCCTACTATCAGGAGGCGGGCCGCGCCGGACGCGACGGTGAGAATGCCGACTGCGTCCTGCTCTTCGCGCCCGCCGATGTGGAGACCGCGCGCTTTCTCATCGAAAACGGCGGAGCCGACCAGCTTTCGGAGGAGGACGCTGCGCTTGTGCGCAAGCACGACTACGAGCGCTTACAGGCGATGACGGGGTACTGCAAATCCGTCGACTGTCTGCGCGGGCGGCTGCTTGACTACTTCGGCCAGATACACCCCGCAAGCTGCGGGAACTGCTCGAACTGTAAAGCGACCTACCAGACCGAGGACATCACGCTCTCGGCGCAGATGATCTTATCGTGCGTCATGCGCATCCGCGAGCGGCTGGGCTACTACGTCGGCAAAACGCTCGTCATTCAGATCCTGCGTGGGAGCCGCGACCAGCGGCTTTTGTCGCTCGGTCTTGCGAGCTTGTCGACCTATGGTCTCATGGGCAAGACGTCGCCGAGCGTCATCGAGCGGTACATCGAATACCTCGAATCCGCGGGATATCTCGAGGTCGACCAGCGCTATTCGACGCTCAGGCCCACAAAAAAAGCATCCGCCGTGCTCTTTGACGGCGAATGCGTGTTGATGCAGAAACGGGTGGAGCCGAAGGCGGAGAAAAAGTACCCGCGCGGCGCGTTTTCGGACGAATTCGAGGAAAACAGCCTTTACGAGGCGCTGCGCGCCCAGCGCGCGGAGCTTGCCAAGCGCGAGAGCGTTCCCGCCTACGTCATCTTTTCGAACGCGACGCTCGCCGACATGGCGGAGAAAGCGCCGCGCTCGCTCTCAGAGCTTCTTGAGGTCTCGGGTGTCGGCGAGCGGAAGGCCTCCCGCTACGGAGAGGCCTTCCTGCGCACCATTGAGGAGTATATACAGCAGCAGGGGTAAAGCGGGCTCACTTCAGCACCGTGCCGTCTGCCAGCGTGATGGTATAGCCGTTGAAGTTGATGGTGTCGTTGTTGGTGAGGCTCGTGAGCGTGCAGTTGCCGGTCAGGTTCCACGTGCAGCCGTTCTCGATCGTGACGACCGCGTTGTCGCTGACGGCGGTGCCGCCCTCGGCATTGTCGATGATGTTGATGGTGCCGGTGAAGGTGCTGCCGTTTTTCATCGTCATCGTGAGATTCGAGATGGTATCGACGATGATGTCGCCAGAAAGCGTCTGGCCGTCCGCGGTGAATTCGACCTGCGCACCGTTGCTGCCGGCTGTACCCCAGCCGCGGCTGGCACTGTTGCCGACCACGCGCAGCAGCGCGCCGTCCGCGTCATTGTTGACGATATTCACGCCGGAGAGCGTCAGCAGGCAGTGGGTGTTCGTGATGTAGAACATGTCGCCGCTGCTGCCAACGAGGCTGCCCCTTGGAACGAGGTCATTATTGCCCGCCAACCTAAAAAAACTAAAGGAAAGTTTGAACATTTTGTTTTTCACAAAAACGCAAAAAGCAGTGCCGCCTGAAATCAAGCGGCACTGTTCCTATTGATATGATGTTCCCACCGGCGCGGCGCAAGCGGTTAGTTCGCTCTAACTTGCAGTCTTTTGAAAAGCCGCCGCAGGGCAGCTTTCCAATATATCCTGCTTTCCCGCTTGCCTTCGGGAAGGTGATCGACCTTGCGTATTGTAGCACAGCGATTTTCGCATTGCAAGAGCGGTTTGCAAATTTTTGCGATATTTTCTGTGCATTCTACGCGTTTTCGCCCCGCTTGCCGCGATAGGCTTTTCCCATTCCGCGTCCCGCGGCACTTGCATCCCGCGGCTCTCACTGGTATACTATGTCCAGATGTTAGATGCATTTAACAGAATTGATATTTCACACAGAAAAGGCAGTGAACGATATGGAAGCATTTTACGGCATTTTGATCCCATTTCTCGGCACGTCGCTCGGCGCGGCGTGCGTGTTCTTCATGAAAAAGTCGCTCAGCGACGCTGTGCAGCGCTCGCTAACAGGCTTTGCCGCGGGCGTGATGGTCGCAGCCTCGGTGTGGAGCCTGCTGATCCCCGCCATCGAGCAGTCGTCGGCGATGGGGAAACTCTCGTTTCTGCCGGCGTTTCTCGGCTTTTGGGTCGGCATTCTCTTTTTGCTGCTGCTCGACCACGTCGTCCCGCACCTGCACGCCAAGAGCGGGCAGGTCGAGGGGCCGAAGAGCCAGCTCCAGCGCACGACGATGATGGTGCTGGCCGTCACACTGCACAACATCCCCGAGGGCATGGCCGTCGGCGTGGTGTATGCGGGCTATCTCTCCGGCAGCACACAGATCACGGCGGCGGGCGCGCTGGCGCTCTCACTTGGCATCGCGATCCAGAATTTTCCCGAGGGGGCGATCATTTCGCTCCCGCTGCGCGCCGAGGGCATGGGCAAAGCAAGAGCTTTCTGGGGCGGCGTGCTCTCGGGCATCGTCGAGCCCATCGGCGCGGTGCTGACGATACTCGCCGCGTCGCTCATCGTTCCGGCGCTGCCGTATCTTCTGAGCTTTGCCGCGGGCGCGATGCTCTATGTCGTCGTCGAAGAGCTGATCCCCGAAATGTCGCAGGGCGCGCACTCCAACATCGGCACGGTGTTCTTCGCCGTGGGCTTCAGCCTGATGATGGTGCTCGACGTGGCGCTGGGATGAAATACGGCAGGAATGCAAGCAGGAGGCGATACCGAGCGGTACGCCTCCTGCTTTTTATGCTGACGCCAGCCTTGCGCCTATTTTTCCACCCGAATAAGATTGCTCTCATACGGCCGCTTGCCGGAGAGCACTTCGTCGTAAAAATTCTGCTTCCAGTCGATGTAGGCGACGCTGTCCTGCAATTCCCGAATGCCTGCGCGCAGCGCCTCCTGCTTCTGCGCCAGCAGGATCATGCGCTGCGGGATGGTGCGCTCGCCTTGCAGGCAGAGGGCGAGGTAGTCCTCCATCTCCTGAATGCTCATGCCGCATTTTTTCAAGCGCGTCAGGCTGCTGATCCACGCGACGTCCCGCTCGTCAAACACGCGGCGGTTGTTTTTGTCGCGCTTGACGTTGGGGACAAGCCCCTCGTTGCAGTAAAATTTTAAGGCCTGATAGGTCATGCCCGTTTCCTTGCAGACCTGCATCATGGTGTAGCGCATGGTAATCCCTCTCTGCTGCGTAAAAATTGTGTTTTTTCCTCAAAAACCTCTTGACCGGTTGTTACAACCGGTATTTATAATCGGCAGTATCAACCGGCAGTAACAATCGGAATAGTAGCACACTGCGGCGAATACCGCAAGAAAAACGGTCAGAGAGGATGCGTTATGATGAATAACTTTATTTTTGAAAACAAGACCAAGGTATCTTTCGGCAAAGGCGGCGTGAAGGAGTACCTCGGCGGCCTGCTCGCAAACTTTGGCGAAACTGTCATGCTGGCCTATGGCGGCGGCTCGATCAAGCGCAACGGCGTGTACGATGGGATCATGGGTATCCTGAACGCGCAGGGTAAGTGCGTTGTGGAGTTCTCCGGCATCATGTCCAACCCCACCTATGCCAAGGTGCAGGAGGGCGCAAAGCTGGCGTGGGCGTCCGCCATGGCAGAGAACGGCGTGCTGAAGATCGGCAAGGTCACGGATTTTCAGGCGCATCAGATCCAGCATCAGCTCGGCGCTTACACCGACTGCAACCACGGCGCGGGGCTGGCGGTCATCCACCCTGTCCTGTACCGCCACATCTACAAATCCGGCACGGCGCGGTTCACCCGCTGGGCGCAGAACGTCTGGGGCATTGCGCCCAAGGGCAGCGACGAGGAGACCGCGGCTGCCGGTATCGACGCGCTGGCCGCGTTTATTAAGGAAATCGGTCTGCCGACCAGCTTTGCAGAGCTTGGCATCCCCGCCGACACCGACTTCCGCGCCGTGGCGGATTCCACCAACGTCACTGCTGGCTGCTGCAAGAAGCTGACCCGTGATGAAATTTGTGAAATTTTGCAGGAATGCCTGTGAGTATCCGCGCTTTTCGCAGCAAAACAAAGCATTCTTTGCGCTGTGCTCCACTTTTGGCTTTTCTGCCTCTTGCATTTGGCTCAAAGCGTGATATCATAGGCCAGACAAATTGCGGAAAGGGGCAGTAGAGTTGAAAGCTGCATCGCAGAAAAAATCATTGGATATGCTTCACGGAACGCTATGGGATAAGATCCCGCGCTTTGCCATTCCGGTGGCGGCCACGGCGATTTTGAGCCAGCTGTTCAACGCCGCGGACATCGCCGTCATCGGCAACTTTACCGGCGAGCTCCGCACTGTGGCGGTCGCGGCCGTCGGCACAAACAGCTCGATCATCAGCCTGATCGTCAACCTGTTCATCGGCATCGCGCTGGGCGCGAACGTGACGATCGCGCACGCCATCGGCGAAAGGAACGACACGATGGTGCACCACGCGGTGCACACCTCTATCGTTGTGGCGGTGCTGGGCGGTTTGATCGCGGCGATCATCGGTGAGCTGTTCGCCGTTCCGCTGCTGAATCAGCTGAATGTGCCGGACGATGTGTTCCCGCTGGCGCTGCTATACCTGCGCATCTATCTTGCGGGCCTGCCGGTGATCCTGCTCTACAACTTTGAGGCGGCGGTCTTCCGCAGCGTGGGCGAGACGAAAATTCCGCTGATCGCGCTGACGGCCTCCGGCGTTCTGAACGTGATCCTGAACCTCTTTTTCGTGGCCGCGCTCCACATGAGCGTGGACGGCGTCGCGATCGCAACGGTGCTGTCGAACGCGGTCAGCGCGGCGATCTTGTGGGGTTTCCTGCTTAAAACGGACAAGGTCATCCGCCTTGAGCCGAAAAAGCTGCGCATCGACGGGCTGTGCCTCAAGCAAATTCTGCGCATCGGCGTTCCTGCGGGTGTGCAGAGCGCGATGTTCTCCATCGCGAATATCGTCATTCAGGGCGCGATCAACAGCCTCGGCACGGTCGTCATGGCGGCGTCGAGCGCGGCCTACAACATTGAGGTCATCACCTACGATATCCTCAACTCCTTCTCGCAGGCCTGCACGACATTCGTCGGACAGAACTTTGGCGCGGGCAAGATCAAGCGCTGCAAGAAAACGCTGCTGCTGTGTCTTCTCGAGGGCATCATCAGCCTCGGCGTCGCCATCGCTCTGATCCTCTTTTTCGGAAAGTCGCTGCTCACCATCTTCAACGGCGACCCGCAGGTGGTAGGGACGGGCTATATTCGCCTCATGCTGATCATGCCGTCGCACCTGTTCAGCCTTTGCTACGAGGTGCTTTCCGGCTACCTGCGCGGCTTTGAAATTTCACTGCCGCCCGCCGTTTTGACGATGCTGGGCGTCTGCGGCGTCCGCCTGAGCTGGCTGCGCTGGGTCTTCCCGCAGTACAAGACATTTATGAACATCATGCTGGTCTTCCCCATCAGCCTTGCGACCACGGCGCTTCTGATGCTGGCAGCGGTGCTGTACTTCCGCCCCTCGCGCCGCTATGCGCATCTGCAAAAGAGTGATGGCGCGGCTTCGGCAAAAATCGAAGGATAAGACCATTCCCAAAATCGACAAAGCAGGGCGCTTGCCTAAAAGGCAAGCGCCTTGCTTTACTTTTTTGATGGGGCAGCCGTTTCTAAATCGCGGATGGGAAATTTTCACATCAGCTCGCGCGTGAAATCAAGCACGCACTCGCGCAGACGCAGAATTTCCTCTGGCGTGTTCTTGCTCAGGTGCATACCGATACCGAGCTCCCGTCCCGTTTTCGGGCTGACCGGCAGCGTCTTTACGCCGTGCGTCCGCCCGCGCATCATGATCTCCGTCATCATTGTGATGCCAAGGCCCTTGCTGACCATGCGGATGACCGTTTCATCGTCCACATGGCAGGGGCGGATATTCGGCTTCACCTTTTTGGGACTCAGCGCAGCGTTCACGTCGATGTCGAAGCGCCCGTAAGGCATCAGGAATTCTTTTCCGTCGAATTCCTCGATGGGGAAGGTCTCTTCGCTGCCGGTGGGATAGTCCTCCGGCAGGATGGCGTACATCGCGTCGTAGTAGAGCGGTGTCCAGTCGCAGTTGATGTGGCTCTGCCGCGCGGCAAAGATGACGTCCGTGCGCCCCTCCTCGAGCAGCTCAAAGGGTTCGAGCTCGTGGTCCACCATGCGAAGATCCACGTCGGTCTCCGGACACACGCGGCGGAAGCGGTACAGAATTTCCGGCATCCAGTGCATGGCAAGGCTCGCATAAGCGGCGATTCGGATCGTCGCCGTCCGCTTTTGCGTGATGGTCTCGATCTGGTTTTCGAGCTTCGCCGTCGCGCTGAGGTATTCGCGGATCGCGGGCAGCAGCGCCTCCCCGTCCTCTGTCAGCGAAATACCGCTGTGGTCGCGCCGGATGAGCTTCATGCCGATCTCGCGCTCCAGACCGTTGATGAGGTGCGTCAGCCCCGACTGTGTGTAGCCCACGACCTCAGACGCTTTGGAAAAGCTGCCGAGGTTGACGGCGGTCATCAGAATTTCAAATTTTTTGCTGTCCATATCCCCACTCCTATAAAGGGTATTTTGATTTGTAATACACCTATTATAACCGAGCGTTTCTCTTTTTCAAGTGCAGGGTGTAGTATTTTCAACACAAAGGAGTTGATTATCCCATGACTACTAAAAAATTGACCTTCCGGCAGAAGATTCTCGTCGCCGGAACGCTGTTTGGAATGTTCTTCGGTGCGGGCAACCTGATCTTCCCCGTACATCTCGGCCAGATGGCCGGCCGCAACGCGGTCGTCGCCATGATCGGCTTTATCATCACGGCGGTTGGCATCCCCATCTTCGGCGTCGCCGCCATCGGCATCACGCATTCCGACGGCCTGCAGACGCTCTCGAGCAAGGTCGGCAAGGGCTACGGCATTTTCTTTACCTGCCTTCTGTACCTGACCATCGGCCCGCTCTTCGCCATCCCGAGATGCGCGACCGTTTCGTTCACAACCGGCATCACGCCCTTGCTGGGCGCGGATTCGCCGGAGTGGCTGTATCTGCTTGTCTTTTCGGCGGCGTTCTTCGCCTTCGTGCTGTTCTTCTCGCTGCGCCCCGGTAAGATCACCCTCTGGATCGGCAAGATCATCAATCCGCTCTTCCTGTTCTTCTTCGCAGTGCTGATCATCGCGGCGCTGCTCTCCCCCGGCGCAGCGATCTCCTCGGTCGAGCCGACGGAGGCCTATCAGAACGGTTCCTTCTTTCCCGCGCTCATTGAGGGCTACGGCACGATGGACGCCATCGCCGGTCTCGCCTTCGGCATCGTGGTCATCGACGTCATTCGCCGCATGGGTGTCGACAACGACGACATCATCGCCGAGGACGTGCTCTCCTCCGGCCTTCTTGCCGGTGCGCTGATGGCACTGATCTACGTGCTGTCCATTCTGGTTGGCGCGCAGTCGAGAGGCATTTTCGAGCTGTCCGAAAATGGCGGCATCGCCCTCACGCAGATCGCGGGTCATTACCTCGGCGGCGTGGGCCAGTTTATCCTCGCCTTCACCATCACCTTTGCCTGCCTCAAGACCTCCATCGGCCTTGTCACGGCCTGCTCGGAGACGTTTGTCAAGATGACGAACGGCAAAATTTCCTACCGCACCTGGGCGATCCTCTTCACGATGTTTTCGTTTGCCGTTTCCAACATTGGCCTCAGCGCTATCATCGAGTATTCCGTCCCGATGCTCATGCTCATCTATCCCCCGGCCATTGCGCTTATCCTGCTGGCCTTTATCGGCAAGTTCTTCGCTCATGACCGTGCCGTGTATGTCGCAACGATGATCGGTACATGGGCAGCCGCTATTTTCGACTGCATGAAGACGCTGCCCGCGTCGGTGCAGACTTCGCTCCGCCTCGATGTGCCTATCGCCTTTGCGGAAAAATATCTGCCGTTGTTCGACAAGAACCTCGGCTGGCTGTTGCCTGCACTCGTCGGCTTTGCGATCGGCATGCTCATTCGCTCGAGCCGGAAGGGCGCGCTCGTCCCCCATGCCTGACGAACCAAATTAAAGCAAAAACGCACCGCACGGCAGAGTTATTTCTGCCGTGCGGTGTCATTTTTTCAGCGGCTCCGAAAACGGAGAATCAGCAAGCTGCCGAGGTTCACCAGCAAAATCGTCGCGGCCCATGAAAGAGGGAACGCATGGTACAGCATCGGGAGCGTTGGATGCGCACGAAACAGCATGCAGATCCAGATGATGCGGAATGCACAGGTGCCGAGCATCGTGCTGACCGCAGGATACAGTACATGCCCGCTGCTGCGCAGAACGCCCGCCGGAATCTCGTACAGATTGCAGAGCGGTTCAAAGAGCAGGATGCACAGGATGCGCACGGCGGCCCTCTCGATCACGGGGCCTCCGGCGTAAAAATGGACGAGAAAAAGTCGCGGAACAGGAGATTGTAACAATCGGTACCGTGCTGCACACGGCCGAAAAGCCAAGGCACAGCCACAGGATGCGCCTGCACCGGTCGCGCTGCCCCGCGGCGTAATTCTGGCTGGTGAACGTGGTCGCCGTCTGGCTGAACGCCGTGATGATGTAGTAGGTGAAGTATTCAAAATTCATGGCGATCGTGCTTCCGGCAATCGCCGTCTCACCGAAGCGATTGACCGACGCCTGCACAAAGATGTTGGCAAAGCAGAACACCGCGCCCTGCACGGCAGAGGGAACGCCGGGTTTCAGGATGCTTCCCGCAATTTTCAAGGAGAATTTCGGCTCACGGAACGTAAGGCGAAACAGCTCGTCCTTTTTGAGCCGCCGTAGCACCAGCAGCGCCGAGAGCGTGGTGGAAATGTCGGTCGCGATGGCGACTCCGGCGACGCCCATGTGAAGCACGACCACAAAAAACAGATTGAGCCCGACATTTGCAGCGCCCGAGAGCATCAGTGCGAGGAACGGAGCACGGCTGTCGCCGCGCGCCCTCAAGACGGCTGCGCCGAAGTCGTACAGCAGCAAAAACGGATAGCCGAGCATATAGAACCGCAGGTAAAGCGCCGCTTCCTCAAAAATGCTGTTCGGCGTTTGAATCAGCTCAAGCAGCGGCGCCGCGGCAGCTTGCCCCAAAAGAAGTCCCGCCATACCGATCAGAGCGGCCAAAAGCATCGCCGTCTGTACCGCGGCGGGCAGTTCATCAATCTCATTTTGCCCGATGCGGTTCGCGATCAAAATGTTCGCGCCGATGGACAGACCCGAGGACAGCGTGACGATCAAGGCGATGATCTCGGTGTTCGTCCCGACCGCCGCAAGCGCGCCCTCGCTGCCAAAGTAGCCGACGACGGCGGTGTCCGCCGCATTGAACAGCTGCTGGACCATGCTGCTGAGTGCAATCGGCAGGGTAAAAAGCAGCAGCTTTCCGCTCAGCGGGCCGTGCAGCATGTCCATTTCTGAGGTTTTCCCATTCATATTCGCTCGCTCCTAATCAGTCTTGCAATATGATACAGGAGACATTAAAATATGAAAAGCGAATATGATAGATAGTCAAAATCGAAGAATGGAATAGATGCAATATGGATAATCCTCTATTGAAATATCTCGCCTTTATCAAAACGGTGGAACAGGGCAGTTTTACCCGCGCGGCACGGGAGCTCGATTACGCGCAGTCCTCCATCAGCAAAATGGTCGCAGACCTGGAAAGCGAATGGGGTATGACGCTGCTGGAGCGAAGCAAGAGCGGCGTCTGCCTGACCTCTGCTGGTGAGCAGGTCATGCCGTTTTTGCGCAAGGTTCTGAACGACCATCAGGAGCTTGTGGGGCAGATCGACCGGATGAATGGGATAGAGACCGGTGTGGTCCGCATCGGGACTTTTGCGAGCGTGGCGATCAACTGGCTGCCGAATATCTTTGCCGTACTGCAAAAGGACTACCCCGGCATCGAGTATGAAATGCTGCTCGGCGACTACGATGAAGTCGAGCATTGGATCGACGAAGGGCGGGTGGACTGCGGTTTTCTGCGCCTTCCGACGCTGCCGAAATTCGACACGCTCCTGCTCAAGCAGGACGAGTACAAGGCCGTGCTGCCGATGGGACATCCCCTTGCCGCAAAGGAGACCGTGGCCGTCGAGGAACTGGATTCTTCTCTTTGCAGAACCTGCCCTTTATAGATAATCTGAGGTATAATTCTTTT
>OKSA01001925.1_pt1 | contig 17834 bp, 16 predicted proteins | sample 1601181 | NCBI WGS metagenome assembly OKSA01 (sample SAMEA3541538, study PRJEB24748) | human gut metagenome | biome: human gut; feature: human-associated habitat; material: faeces | place: China | collected 2012
GGGACAGGCGCTCGATATCCGCCTGCGAGTACATGCGGGTATTGCCGCTGGTGCGCTGAGGCGTAACCAGGCCCTTCTGCTCGTATGCTCGAAGGGTTTGAGGGTGCACGCCTGCCAGTTCGGCAGCCACGCCGATCATATACAGGGGCCGGTTGCGATCGTTCCATTCGGGCATGCTTACCAGCTCCTCACGTCATCGGGCGACGCCTCCAAGAACGCCTCCATGGCCTTTTGCTGCTGCGGGTTCATGGACTTGGGAACCTGCACTTTGATGGTGATCTTCAGGTCGCCGTTGCCGGAGCCCTTCACCTTCGGCGCCCCCTTACCGCGAACCGACATGACCGTTTGGTCTTGGGCTCCGGCAGGCACCTTCACGCGCACCTTCGTGCCGTCGGGCGATAGCTGTGGCGTTTTTGGTTATGGAAAAGAGAAGAAAATGACGATATAATAAATAGCATATCGGATTGGATGATAATTAAAATGTTATATGGTGTAGAGGTGAACGAATGTCGAATAAAATTAATTCGGTTAAAGAAAAATTGATTAATGATTATATAAAGAAAATTGATATGGCAATTGATAATTATAATTTGTCAATAGAACCAGATGAAGAAATCGTTAATTTGTTAATTGAAATAGTAAATGTTTTTGAAAATGATATACCAAATTTACAAGGAAGTTTATTGATAAGGACAGGAACAGAAATAAGAGATGCAAACACTACGAGAGCAATACTGATAAAGTATTTGGCTGACAGCGGAATCGAATATAAAGGTAAAAGCATCGAAGAAAATGTAAATGAGAAAAGATTTTGGAATTCGTTTATTCATTGGTTTGAAACAGAATTACCTGGTTTGGAACTGTTGGATGGTAAATATTTGCGATGGGATAATTGGGATGGAGGAATATGGCTTTTAGATTTGGATTATGACCATGAATTTACCTTGTATAGAGGTACAGTTTATCCAGATTCGTTGAAAAATAATACAGGTGATTTTAATGATATAAAGGCATTTATAGAGATTGCATATAAGTATTGGATTATTAACTCCGGAGAATGTCATTACAAATTCACTATAGAAGTAAATGATAGATTTAAAATATTTAAATTACCATATAGATTACAAAGTGGGATTGTAATAAAGCAAGGGTATAAAACAACATTTCCTATTGATAAAATTATTAATTATAGGATGTTTGAGCGTAAAATACGGTTTTCGGAAGATATGATTAATAGCAAAGATTTGATGGAAAAGAAAAGTGCGTTAGATTTTATTATTGATGCACTGCAATATCTTATATCTACTCAAGGAGACAGTAGAAATGAGCAGTATAAAACATTGGCTTTGAGTGTGAGTGATAATATGGATGGCAAAGTTTATGCTGTTGTAAAAAAAGAGTTGGAAGAATTAATGAAATTGTCTAATGAGTATTTTGATGTAAGACACAATGATTATTTGAATGCGGCAAAAGAAAAGAGAGAGGCGTTAAATGATTCACTGTTTATCGAATACTTGTATAATCGTGCTTATGCAATGTTGTATTTGCTTAGATTAAAACATAAAGAGACAAACGAATGTGAATAATACTTTCTTATGATTGGAGATGAAAGATAAATGGAAAAGTATAAAGAACCACAAATATATATAGTTAATAACAGAGAAATAACAGAAAGGTTGAGTCAGAATTATATTGTTGCAACTGGTGATCTGGGAGTGGCTAAAACTGTTGAGTACGAAGAATATGTGAATAAGAGATATGTTGACCTAGAATATAGTATGATAAGTAATTTGCATGAATATAGTGTGGTCATAATTGATTTACAAAATGAGAATGATACAAGACACTGTTTAGAGGATGATGAACCGGATGGTATACCATACTTATTTGAGTTGAGTTTTCCTCAGAAAGAATTTAGACCTAGTCCTCTTGTTTTGAGCATTATGAAAGACAAGTTAAAAACAAAAGTACTGAAAATTATTTTTGCGGGAAGTAGTTATTCGGAAAAATATAATATTATAGAAGTGTTAAAACAAAATCAATATAGCTATCCGAGTAAAGAAGTACATAACATATATGAAACTATTCAAGCTAGTGCAACATCAAAATTCGGAAAGAAAATAATATCAGACAATAGCAATCTTGCAAATTTAATAGCAAAATATGTTAAAGGATATAATGTAATTTTTGAGTTACCAACAAAATGGGATAGAACTTCTCAAAAATCAATTGCAGATTCTAATTTCTTACCATTGTTAAAAAATCAAGATGGAGAGGTAGTTTCGTATATAGGATATTCAGAAAATTCAGGCTATGAACTGTTGCTTCCGTTTTGTGAAAAGAAGGATGAATTGATTGAAAGGTTAGTAACATCTGTATTGCCAGAAATATTGCCAGATTTTTTCCCTGAATCAAAAGAGTTTGAATGGATAAAAGAACAAGATTTTTTACCTAAAGAAATACTTGAACTTGAGAAAGAACGGATTTTAATTCAAGAACAATATAATTCGAAAATTAAGTCATTGAATGAGAGAAGAAATGCTATTGACCAGAAGTATAAATTTTTGAATGATTTGTTGATAGAAACAGGGGATAAGTTAGTCCAAGCTGTATGTACATACTTCAAGTGGCTTGGTTTTGCAAATGTAGAAGCAATTGATGGAAATGAAGATATTTTAAGAGAAGATATACAGATTTTGGAAGATAATAAATTATTTATTATTGAAGTTAAAGGTATTGGGGGAACATCTACAGATGCAGAATGTTCACAGGTAGCAAAACATAGACGAAGAAGAGAAAAAGAGCATCGTGACAAAGAAATATTGCCAATTTATATTGTGAATCATCAAAGGTATATAAGGCCTTCATTAAGACAAAATCCTCCATTTAGTGATAATCAAATAGATTATGCTAAAAATGATGAAAGAGGTCTTCTTACTACATGGCAGCTTTACAATCAATATAAGTTGATAGAAAATGGTATATTTACGAAAAAAGAAACAAGAGAATCACTAGATAAATGGGGGCTTATTTCGTTACTTCCAAAGAATTTAATTAGAGTGGGGATTTATGAGGAATATTTTAAGAAACCTAAAGCAGGTATATTGACACTTAACAATGTTAAATTGGAAGTTGGAAAAATGATATATGCAAAAAAAGATGGAAAATGGATTTGTACTTCTATTGTAAGTATACAGCTTAATGATAAGGATGTAGATCAAGTAGACAATGGTGAGGTTGGAATAGTGACCGATATTGAACTGGAAAAAGGATATGAGATTTTTGTCAAAATTGAGTAGTAACCCCACCCGCTTTTTACTCCGTTTCTACTACGATTACTGTACACATCTTGCAAAATTTTGCTAAGATTTGCATTTTATGTACAGAAATGACCAATACATAAAGAAAAATTAACACCGCGCAAAACGCTGCAAATGGCAGCGGGAAAGCGCCTTTTGAAAGGAGAAATTATGAGCATTCGAGTACTTTTCATCTGCCACGGCAATATGTAATAATATGGGGGCAAATGCCTATGATTATAATGCCTGCGTAACTGTACTATAAGAAATACACCTTTTTTACACCTTTTGCAATTCAAAATAGTTAAGTCCTAATATGATATAAAGATGCATAAGCACCTCGGTAAAACGAAGTGCTTTTTTTCAACCCTTTTTTAGATGGAGGTGAGTTAGGTGGTAAAAGTAAAATTGCAGGGAAAGAAAAATGAAGTAAGGAGAATGCTAAAGTTACTGCAGAAAAATCCAAGATGCAATATCAGCTACATATCGGATTTTATGAGATGTGACAATGAAAAATATCATCGGATATATCTTGGAGTATACCCAGTGAAAAAGACGAAAAATGTTGTACAAAGAATTAGTTAATGAATCTGAAGAATACGGAGGGTCAGAATTATGTGTAAAGTAATAGCGATTTGTAATCAGAAAGGCGGTGTATCCAAGACCACCACAACAGTAAATCTTGGAGTTGGAATGGTAAGAGAAGGAAAAAGGGTGCTTGTAATTGACGCCGATCCACAAGGAAACCTTTCCCAGAGTCTGGGTATTGAAAATCCGGACGAATTGGAGATAGCACTACCAACCATTATGGAGCAGATTATCATGGACGAGGAGTTTGAGGTGTCAGAGGGAATTATTCATCATGTGGAAGGAATTGACCTCATGCCTTGTAACATTGATTTATCCGGTGTGGATGTTTCTCTGGTTAATGCAATGAGCAGGGAGTTTGTGCTAAAGACCTATGTGGATTGCATGAGAGAATATTACGATTACATTCTCATTGACTGTATGCCAAGTCTGGGAATGATAACGGTAAATGCTCTTACAGCATCCGATAGTGTGTTGATTCCGGTGCAGGCTGCTTATTTACCGGTAAAGGGTTTGGAGCAGTTAATTACGACAATCTTCCGGGTTAGAAAGCATCTAAATCCTGGGATTCAGTTTGAGGGGATTCTTATTTCCATGCTGAATGCAAGAACTAATTATGCAAAGGATATTATTGAACTGATTACTGAATACTATGGTGAATCCATTCCAATCTTTGATAGCCGGATTCCTTTTTCTGTAAAGTACTTGATAGCTTTGATACCATCAGCAATACAAGGCACCTTGACAACGATATGCGGATTGAGTGCGGCAAGCTCTTCCCCTTCGCGGATCATCCCTTCATAATCCGTTGCTATTACTTCCGCACTTACATCAGCATTGACAATCTTACATATTTTAATGTAATGTTCACGCTGATTCTCCGTACCTTTAATGCCTTCTTTCGCCATCAGCGAAGGATTGGTAGTCACTCCGTCAAGTACTCCGAGGTCATACGCCTCCTGAATCTGCTCCAAATTGGCTGTGTCGATGAAGAATTTCATGGTTCGATAGGTTTTAGGTTTCCATAAAGATACGAAAATTCCATATAGGTTATACCGGATAATATCCGATTTTACATTGCGGAAATTCTTTACGACGCTGTCAGTGTCTGGAAAAAGTCCGTCGGCGGCTGTACGGCGGCATGCTGTCTTCCCGGATACCTCGGGCGGCGACATATCTCCGGTTCGGATTCACGAACCTTTGCGGGGATCGGAATTCTCGTTGCGATTTTCGGTTCTTCTCCCCGGGATACCGCATAGTCCTATACGCCGGACACATCCGTAGAAATCGGATGTTAGGACATTCGAACGTCCGGAATGTAGGCCGTGGGGATCGTTCCGTTTGCGGGCATCGTTTTTTTGCTTTACCTTTGCATCCCTGTAAGGAAAAGCCTTGTTTTTCCGGAAAATCCAGAGAGATAAAACTTTACCGAATCATGTATTGGACACTTGAACTGGCATCGAAACTCGAAGATGCCCCCTGGCCCGCAACGAAAGATGAACTCATCGACTATGCAGTACGTTCGGGTGCGCCGCTCGAAGTGCTCGAAAACCTGCAGGAGATAGAAGACGAGGGTGAAATCTACGAATCTATCGAAGACATCTGGCCCGACTACCCCTCCAAGGACGATTTCTTCTTCAACGAGGAGGAGTATTAAGAAGGAAAATCTAAGTTAATCACTTAAATATCAGCGGGATAAGCAAAAATAATTTGTTTGTCCCGCTGGTGTTTTATAGGTTTGAATGGTGCGGTTTGTTTGTCTAAAATGCAATTTTCCTTCTTGAAAATAGGGTTTGTTTGTCTAAAATACACTACCTTTGTGCATCCTCAGGAATATTAAAACGAAAGGAAGCGTATGGGAAGACCGAAGAGATTATATCCGTTGGGCAAATATCGTCTCCGTACTCCGAAGGAGTCTGACAAAAATAAAGCCTACCCTATTGAGTTGGAATATACTTGGAATAGACAAATTATACGTAAGACAACAAATGTCTTTGTTAAGGAAACCGACTGGAATCAGAACGGCAATCAAGGTCGTGGAGAAATTCGTGTCAGTTATGGATCTGAGTACAAACGTCTCAATCAACTGTTATTGGCACGTGTTGAGCGGATTGACTCTATGCTTGCTGAGTATAATGAAAAGCATCCCAATCAAATCACTGCTGACATTATTTCGGGATTCCTTGCAGATAAGCCATTGACACGCCCAGACCAAGGAAAAGATTTTGTTGAGTTCACATTGGAGCGTCTTTATTCAGAATACTCAAGAAACAAGATTGGCCGTAGTCGATATGAAAACGGTAAAAGCGGAATGAATATATTCCAAACCTTCCTTCGTTCTACGAAACAGGGTACATATCGTACCGATTCTATCTATGTCGGCGATATCACTCCTGAATTATTGGATGCATATATTTTGTGGCGTAGAGAGATAAAGCAGAATAGTGATGCAACAATCAATCACTCTTTAACACCAATATTAAAAGCATGTGCTTACGCATGTGAGATGGGTATGCTGGAACCTTCTGTCAATGCACGAATACAGGATATGCGTATTATTACTAAGGTATCTTTGTCGGAAGAGGAAAGTGAATTTGATGGGAAGAGTCTGAATAAAGAACAATTACTTGCTCTATTGGAATACTACAAAACCTGCCCTGAACCACGCAGGAAAGAGTTTCTGGAGATTTTCTTCTTTGCTTTCCATGCTTGCGGACTTCGTGTTGTGGATGTAATGACATTGCAATGGGGGCATATCAACTTTGAGAAGAAAGAGTTGAGAAAAATTATGATTAAGACAAACAAACGCCATGTGATTCCTCTTACAGAGCAAGCTATATCTATCTTAAGACAGTGGCAAGAAAAACGGGAAGGCTGCAAATATGTATTCAATCTTGTGAAAGAAGAATTAGACCTAGATGATGCTGAAGCCCTTTATAAAGCTCGTAATAATGCCACGAAATGCATCAATCAGTCACTTGTGGTAGTGGGTGAACAGATTGGGCTGCCGTTTAATTTGTCAATGCATGTAGCTAGACACTCATTTGCAGTGTTTGCATTAAACAAAGGTTTGTCAATGACTGTAGTAAGTCGCCTTTTAGGACATGGTAGTACCGATGTTACAGAGAAAGTTTATGCAAGATTTCTTCCGGAAACTCTTTCTACTGAGGTGGCACGTTTAAAAGATGAATTTAAAACTCTAGAAATAATTTGAATGAAGTATGTTGCAGATTATATTTCTTAATATTGGTCTTTGTGTTATCTTGTTGGCAATTGCCTTCGTCTTCAAAAAATACGCAAGAGTAATTCTATGGTCAAGTGCAATTACATTATTCGTAGGCACATTATTACTCGTTGGACTTGGAATTGTAAATCCTGTCAGCGATAACGAAACTGGCTCATCAGAGTTTTGGGGCACAATTATGTTTCTGATTTCAGCAGCTGCATTAGTTATTGGTGCAGAAATTCTTCGTGAGAAAAATATTATGAATGTGGAAGAAGTTGTATCTGTTGATGCTGAAATTATTCTTTCTGAAACATTGGATACAGAATTGGCTCGTAAAGTTTTTGCAAAGGCCATAGAAGCTGGTTATATGAAAGAAGATGGCACACACTATAAATGGAACGAATCAAAAGTTCTTTTGGCGTATATGTGTGGGCGTATTTATTGTGGGGACAAACCAATACCTTCAAAATTTGATGATAAAGGATCCTGGAAGTTTGGAGAAACTTTTTTCCCGGACACAGAGCTAAATAATTTGTTTGACATCTCGGGGCTAGGGCAATCCCGACAAAATAGGAAAGACCTAGCAGTCCCAGTAAAATCAACAGAGATTGATAAATTTTTTGAGTAGCTAAACGGCTACTCTTTTTTATTTATAATCAGATAGTTGCGTCTCAATCATAACTTCAACATAACTTACCCTAACATTATTCATAACACACTAACTAATCTACCATAACATTCGAGGTCCTAAAGGTTCGCTACTTTCGTGGCAGCTATGGACGACGTGCACAATCGTACCATAGCGAAATAACCCGGCTTAAAGTCCGAGTGTGCATCAGGACCGTCAAGCCATAATTGTTTAAGTATATGGCTAAAATTAAGAATGTAGAGTCCCTATGTGAACGGGAATTGCTGGAGAAAATCCTCCACACTGTAGAGGAGCAGGAAAAGGCTTTGGCTCAACATCAAATGCCCCAAAATCATCTATATGATAATAAGGCACTGATGGCAAAATTGGGTATAAAGGAGAAATACCTAAAGAAATTGCGTGATAATGGTTACCTTGGATATTCACGTCAAGGAGACAAATATTGGTATACTCAAGAAGATGTAGACCGATTCCTTCGTAATTTTCACTATGATGCCTTTGCGGCAAGTGATGAACTACCCCAACGGAGAGGAGGTGGCTATGGTCGATAAGTTGCATTTAACCAATATGCTCCGAGCAAAGGTAGAGCATAATCTTGATGGAGGATTGCCGTTGGATGTTTTCCCTGATAAAATTCAGGAAATTATTCTGAACCTTTCTCGACATGAAAATTTCAATGTTGAGTATGTGGCATCCATTATTATATCTGCGATGGCGGCTGCCATAGGCATCATACCAAATCAATATCAGAAATGAGTGGAAAGACAGTCCATCTCTTTATATGATGCTTATTGGGCGACCAGGTTTAGGCAAAACTCCTCCTCTTAACTTCCTCTACAAACCTATTAACGATTTGGATGATCGTCTTGACGAGAAATATAGTGAGGAACTTGAGAAATATGAGCGTGCCAAGCAGGCGAACGGAGGAAATGATAAATTGAAAGCGCCCAAGTGGTTGACCAATATTATATCAGACTTCACACCAGAAGCAATGGTAGAAGCTCATTGGCGCAATCCACGAGGGATAGCTATAATTGTCGACGAGATTATTGGGCTATTCAATTTTGCAAAGAGATACAATGGCAATAATAATCTTATTGAACTTCTGCTAACAGCTTATAGTGGTGGTACGATTAAAGTTCTACGCAAGTCCTCATCACGTCATATTCGTGTTAAAACGCCGTGTATTAATGTAATAGGAACGGTACAGACCAACATGTTACATGAGGTGTTCAGAAAAGAGTTCATTGCTAACGGATTCCTTGATAGGTTTATCTTTATTTTTCCAAAAGACAGGAAGATTTCAAGATGGAGAAGAAATGATAATAGTATCCCAAAACCTGATATAGCAGGGCAATGGGCGACTATTCTCAACAAAGTACTTGAAATTCCCTGCACGATTAATGAAATAAGGAATGTTGCAGAACCAAAAGTTTTGGAAATGACAGAGGAGGCAGAGGTGTATTTTTATGATTGGTATAACAATATCATTGATAATGTTAATAGCATCGACGATGATGCAGATGTGGAGAGTCGCAGTATGAAACTTAATGGCCATGCAGGACGTTTATCCTTGATATTTCAGATAATGAAATGGGCTGTAGGCGAAGAAGATATGCAGCCAGTAAGCCTGTCTTCTGTGAAATCCGCTATTCGTATGGTTGATTACTATGAAGATACTTACCATAGGATACAAGAGATACTTTTGTCTAATACTATCGGTGATGTAAAAGAAGACTGGTTATCTCAGTTGGGTAATACATTCACAGCAAGCGATGCTATCGCTGCTGCGAAAATATATGAAATACCCAGAAGAACCGTATTCTATGCATTAAAGAAACTCTGTCAGACAAAGCAGCCAATTCTGGAAAAAACCAAGCATGGCGAATATCGAAAAATTCAACACCAAACATCAAATGCATCTTGCACTATTGCACTTTCAACCCAAGTTGAGGAATTACAGACAAAGCATAGTGCAAAAGTGCATAGTGCAAACGAATAAACTTATCTATCCATGAGCAAGTATAGATTTCATTTGCAAAAGTATAGTTTGGGAAGCAAGATTGCTTGCCCTAGTTGTGAGAGACCTCGATGTTTTGTGAAATATGTTGATGAAGAGGGAGTTGTAAGTTTTTCCAATGAGGTTGGGAAATGTGACCATGAAATCAGTTGTGGTTATCATTACACTCCACGTGATTTCTTTCGTGATAATCCCAATGCAAACATCAAGGAAGAACGGTCTAGTGATTATGTACAGCCTGTGAAAAGTACTCATGAAAAAGAAATTATTGTGCCACCCTCTTTTATTCCCTTAGAGTATTTTAATGCGAGTCTTGCTCATTTTGAGAAGAATCCCTTATACAAATACTTATGTAGGGTGTTTGGTGAAGCTGAAGCCCAAAGGGTATTCCATTTATATCATGTTGGTACATCGGCTAAATGGGGAGGTGCAACAGTTTTTTGGCAAATTGATGCTAATGAGCAGGTACGTTCTGGCAAGATTATACTTTATAATTCTGAGACAGGGCATAGGGTTAAAGAACCCCACAGCTATGTAAGCTGGGCGCATCGTGAACTACAACTTAAAGATTTCAATCTGAAGCAATGTCTATTTGGCGAACATCTATTGATAAGATATCCGGATGCACCGGTCATATTGGTGGAAAGCGAAAAGACGGCTATTGTCATGAGTCACTTCATTCCGAACTATGTTTGGGTGGCAACTGGCGGCATTAATGGATGCTTCAAAGAAGAATTTGTTCACAGTCTTAAAGGTAGGGATGTAACTCTAATCCCTGATTTGGGAGCTACGCAATTGTGGAAAGAGAAATCGATAATTCTGACAAGAATCTGCAGCAGAGTTGTAGTCTCGGATATGCTTGAACAGATAGCAACTGAAGAAGAACAATCCAAAGGACTTGATATTTCTGACTACTATCTATTCTCTCCATCCAAACACCAGATTCTACAAATGATGATTGAGAAGAACCCTCTTTTACAAAATCTCATTGATGCTTTAGGCTTGGAGTTGATAGATGCTCAGCAGATGACAGAGTCCACTTAGATTGTACAAAACTTAAATAACAAAGGAGCTTGGTCCAGGAGTTAAAATAAAATCCATAACACAATAAGGACTTTTTGCCTTGCAGCAAGAAACTCCCATTTGTGGTTGGCAAACACAACTCTAAATGAGCAAGCTCAAATGTGTAACTTTTAAAACATTAGATCTATGAATGAAAGTATTAAACAAGCCATGCATTTAGATGCATGCAAATCTTTTGGCGCAGCAGAAGCCAATGAAAACGAAAGAAGATGGGACGATAAGATGATTGATTCTAAGAACAACGATTCTATTAATAACTACGACAAAACCAGAATGAGGCTTAATTTTGAGATTGGCCCCGATGGTAAGATTCACTCTTTGGGCTATCAGGATAAAAGACTTGATGTTCGTTTGCAAGAACGGCTAAATGAACTTGGTTGGCGTCCATTCAAAGCGGATAGTAAGATTCAACCCAATTGTTGTGCTCGTCTCATCTTTGGTGGCAATCGAGAGCGTACATTGGAAATGGCATTTGGCACTCAGGACCTAAAACTTGATAAAGATTCTGATAATAGCCATATACATAGATGCAAAGAGGTGGAGCAATGGGCTTTGGATGTATATAATTGGTGTTGTCGTAGGTATGGGAAAGAAAATATCATCGGCTTTCAGGTTCATCTTGATGAAACGTCACCACATATTCATGCACTTATTGTTCCTGTTGGGGTACGTCCTAAAAGTGGTCGTGAATGTGTGATGTGGTCTGCAAAATTCGGAAAGAATAAATATGAGTATGGTTCAATACTCAAGGAAATGCATACCTCACTCTATGAAGAAGTTGGTAGTAAATACGGTTTGGAGAGGGGTGACAGCGTAGAAGGTCGAAATATCCAGCACCTGAATAAGCGAGATTATATCCGTAAACTCGCAAAGGAGCAGAAGAAGATGGAAAAAGCCATCAGAGGATTGCAAACCATGAAGGATAATATCGAGGCTGAAATGCAAATGTTTTCCGATGAATTAAAAATCTTGGAGAAAGATTTGGCTGCAGGACGTGTTGTATTGGCAGAATATCAAAACAAGAAAGCGTGCATTGAAGATTTGATACATGATTGCCAAGAAAGACTCGATGATAAGGAAACCAAGTTGATGATAAAGCAGCAGGAGTTGGACTCGTTGCTGAAAGATATCCAAAACATTCATTCTGTGAATAGACCTTTCAAGAATTACAAGATTGAGTTTAATGCTCCACAGATTACAGAGAAACCGCCAATGTTTGGAACCGATAAGTGGTTGGAACGTCAAAATACGATTATCGAGAAGCAATTTACCGCTATGGGGCGTAAATTGGAGGAACTTTATAGAAATGAAGCCGCTAATCAAGTTGAAGCTGTTCGCCAGAATATTTTGGTGGATATGAAAGAAGTTCATACGTTAAAAGCAGAAAACAAGACGCTGACGGAATGCATGAATTACTGGTCTAATTTGGCATTGAAGACTTTTGACTACCTCTCGATACCATCTTTACGTGATGAGTTATGTGCAGTAGCAACAGCTCTTATAGGTGGAGATTACGTAGTTCCAACTGGGGGTGGAGGCGGAGGAAATGAATCAGACCTACGTTGGGATGGTCGCAGACCTGATGAACCTGATTTTGCATTCCAAAGAAGATGCTTTTCACATGCCGTCAAATACATTATGGCCAAATACAGTGTGAAGCAGAATAAGGGGCGCTCCCGATAGCTTTTCAAAGACCGCTATCACCAAGAAATATGGTGGTAGCGGTGAGTTGATTTTATACAAATAAGGGTTAAATCCATTTTTAAGAAAGATTTATCATAGGAATTGCTGATTTTTAATAGACTTTTAATTATCTTTGCGTTCAAAGCAATAAAAATTACGTCATGAACGACATGAATAGAATAAAAGTAGTTCTTGTAGAAAAGAAGAAAACTAGTAAATGGCTTGCGGAAGTTTTAGGCAAAAACCCTGCAACCATTTCTAAATGGTGTACTAATACTTCCCAGCCCGATGTGGCAACACTCCGAGAAATAGCTCGAGTACTCGATATAGATGTAAAAGAGCTTCTTAACTCTACAAAATAGTTCTCTATCTTCATATGATAGCAATATATTATGGTAAAAAAGAAAAATAAAGAAGAATCTCTGGTTCCCAAAGACGAGAAAACCCTTAAAATGGAAGGCGTGCAGAATCTGTACAACTTCCTGTTTGAGGCATGCAACATATTGCGTGGTCCTGTGAGTCAAGATAACTTCAAAGATTATATAACACCTATCCTCTATTTTAAGCGTATATCTGATGTATATGACGAGGAAACTCAAACTGCGCTTGAAGAAAGTGGTGGCGATGAGGAGTATGCATCCTTGCCTGAACAACATCGTTTTGTAATTCCAGATGGTTGCCATTGGAGTGATATTCGCGAACGCTCTGAGAATCTTGGTGCTGCAATTGTTGGAGCAATGCGAGGTATAGAGTTGGCCAATCCGGATACATTATATGGTGTATTGTCGATGTTCAGCGCACAGAAATGGACAGATAAGAAAAACCTTTCTGATGGCAAGATTCGTGATTTGATAGAACATCTGTCTACCCGCCGATTGGGCAACAATGATTACCCGGCTGATTTAATGGGTGATGCATATGAGATATTGCTAAAGAAATTTGCAGATGACAGTAAGGCTCAAGCTGGAGAATTCTATACGCCTCGTTCGGTCGTAAGCTTGCTTGTACGCATTCTCGATCCGAAACCAGGTGAAACTGTCTATGACCCGGCATGTGGTAGTGGCGGTATGCTGATTGAGGCGGTACAGCACATGAATCATTCAAGTCTTTGTTGTGGAAGTATATTCGGCCAGGAGAAGAACGTTGTCAACTCTGCCATTGCAAAGATGAACTTGTTCCTGCATGGTGCCAGTGACTTTAATATCATGCAAGGTGACACACTTCGTTCACCTAAGATTTTGCAGAATGGAGAGATTGCTAAATTCGATTGTGTTATAGCTAACCCGCCCTTCTCTCTTGAGAAATGGGGTTCAGTAGAATGGTCATCCGATAAATATGGTCGTAATGTTTGGGGAACACCCAGCGATTCTTGCGGAGACTATGCCTGGATTCAACACATGGTGAAAAGTATGGCATCCGGCAATGGCCGTATGGCGGTTGTTATGCCTCAAGGCGTATTGTTCCGTGGTAATGAAGAAGGCCGCATTCGTGAGAAACTGGTAAAGAGCGATTTGATTGAAGCTGTTGTGACATTAGGCGATAAACTATTCTATGGCACAGGTCTTTCTCCCTGTTTCTTGATATTAAGACGCTTGAAACCAGCTGCACATAGTGCGCGAGTACTGATGATTGATGGAACAAAGATTCTCACCGTAAAGCGTGCACAGAATATACTTTCTCCTGAAAATGTAGACCGCCTTTACGAACTTTACATCAACTACGAAGATGTAGAAGACTTTGCTAAAGTGGTCACTCTAGATGCTATTGCCGCCAAGGATTATGACCTTTCTCCTAATAAATACGTGGAATATCACAAAGAGGAAATCCGTCCATATGCCGAAGTGCTTGCTGAGTTCAAGGCAGCATACGAGGAGGTAAAGAGATGTGAAGAAGAATTTAGAAAACTGATAAACTTATAACCCTATGGAACAACTTGTAAAATATTATAGAAATCCCGATGAACCTATTTCATTGGAAGACTTGAAATCGTTCCTTTGGGGAGCAGCCACTCGCCTTCGTGGTCAGATTGATGCTGCTGGTTACAAAGAATATATTTTCCCTTTGCTATTCTTCAAACGAATTTCTGATGTGTACGATGAGCAGTTTGAAGGTTATGTTTGCGAAGGTGGTATAGAGTATGCCAATGCCCAAGCTCAAGAATTGGTAATTCGTATTCCTGATGGTGCCCATTGGCGTGATGTACGCGAGTGTACAGAAAATGTAGGCCAACGCTTGGTGGAAGCCTTTATTGCTATTGAACAGGCCAATCCAGGCGAGCATGCAGATGGTCGTGTGATTGGAGGTTTGGAAGGAATCTTTGGCCCTAAAGACGGCTGGACCAACAAGGCGAAGATGCCCGACCATATCATAACGTCTCTGATTGAAGATTTTTCACGATACAATTTGTCGCTTAAAGCATGCCCTGCAGACGAAATGGGACAGGCTTACGAATATCTGGTTGGTAAGTTTGCCGACGATGCTGGCAATACAGCACAGGAGTTTTACACCAATCGTACTGTAGTAGATTTGATGGCAGAGATTCTTCAGCCACGTCCAGGTGAAAGTATCTATGACCCTACATGTGGTTCGGGTGGTATGCTTGTGAAGTGTTTGGACTTTCTTCGTAAAAAGGGTGAACCATGGCAAGGTGTAAAGGTATTTGGCCAAGAGATTAATGCACTCACCAGCGCCATTGCCCGAATGAATCTTTACCTGAATGGTGTAGAAGACTTTTCTATTGTTCGTGAAGATACCTTAGCACACCCTGCATTTGTAGACGGAAGTAGGTTGCGTAAGTTTGATATTGTGTTGGCTAATCCACCATATTCTATTAAGACTTGGAATCGTGAAGCTTTTATGAACGATAAGTGGGGACGTAATTTCTTGGGAACTCCACCTCAAGGGCGTGCAGACTACGCTTTCTTCCAGCATATCCTTGCATCTATGGATGATAAGACAGGTAGATGTGCAATACTTTTCCCTCATGGTGTTCTGTTTAGAGATGAAGAACAAAGTTTAAGAGAAAAACTGATAAAGAGTGATGTTGTAGAATGTGTTATTGGCCTTGGTGCAAACCTTTTTTACAATTCACCCATGGAAGCTTGCATTCTGATATGTAATAATCAGAAACGTAGCACCTTGAAGAACAAAATCATTTTTATCAACGCTCTTAAGGAAGTTACACGAAAAAACGCAGAGAGCTATCTGGAAAAGGTACATATTGAAAAGATTGTATCTGCATATTTTAATGCTTCTGAAATTCAGAATTTCAGCACCGTGGCATCTCTTGAACAGATTGCAAATTACAACTACAATCTCAATATCTCTTTATATGCCAATGCTTTGAATAATGAAAATAACTTTAATGTTTTATCAGTTTCAGAAACATTGAGCAATTGGAAGAGTGTTCATGCAGAGATGACTTCTTCAATAACTGAAATGTTTACATTAATCGGCAAATGAGTATGAAATTAGAAGAATTTGCAAGAGAAAGTAGGGCAACTCATAAAGGTGATAAATCGGGTGTCCCCATTGTAGGATTAGAGCATCTTATTCCTCAAGAAATCAAGTTCTCTGGATATGATGTAGACACCGAGAATACATTTACGAAGACTTTCAAGAAGGGACAAATCTTGTTTGGCCGAAGAAGAGCATATCTAAAAAAGGCCGCTATTGCTGATTTTGATGGTATTTGTTCTGGGGATATTACTGTGATAGAGGCTATACCTGGTAAGGTAGACCCTTTGTTGCTTCCGTTCATTATTCAGAATGATAAGTTTTTCGATTATGCCGTTTCTCGCTCAGCTGGAGGTCTATCTCCTAGAGTAAAGTGGGAACATCTGAAAGACTACGAATTCGATCTTCCCCCCATCGAAGAGCAGCGTATCTTAGCAGATAAATTGTGGGCTGCATACAGACTAAAGGAGTCATATAAGAAACTTCTCACTGCCACCCAAGAAATGGTGAAATCGCAATTTATCGAGATGTATTATAATACTCATAATAAGCAAACCCTTGAATCGGTTTGTCCAATCATGAATAAGGGGATAACGCCAAAATATGTTGAATCTTCTTCTGTCTTAGTGATTAATCAAGCATGTATCCATTGGGATGGTCAACGTTTGGGTAATATAAAATACCACAACGAGGAAATCCCAGTTAGGAAGAGAATACTTGAATCAGGAGATGTTCTCTTGAATGCAACTGGAAATGGTACTCTTGGACGATGTTGTGTATTTATTTGTCCTTCAGACAATAATACCTACATAAATGATGGACATGTGATTGCCTTGTCAACAGATAGAGCAGTGATTCTTCCAGAAGTGCTTAATACATACCTTTCTTTAAATGATACGCAAGCAGAAATATACAGGCAATATGTAACTGGTTCTACAAATCAAGTTGATATCGTATTCTCAGATATCAAGAAAATGAAAGTTCCTGTTCCTAGTATGGATGAACAAATCTTGTTTGTTGAGGTCCTCACACAAGCCGATAAATCAGAATTTGAACTCCGCAAATCGATAGAGGCAATAGACCAAGTAATAAAGAGTTTGATAAATAATTAATAGAATACATTATGGATATACAAAGAATTAATCAACATAAAGCCAACTTTGATGCAATTGGCCAAATCATCAAGAGTGATGACGGTAGTGAGAATGTGGAAGTTTGGTTTGCGCGAGATTTGCAAAAATTATTAGGCTATGCTCGTTGGGAAAATTTTCAGGTTGCTATAGGTAGAGCAGTAGAATCATGTAAACAACAGAATGTCAATGTAGATGACCATTTTCGTGAGGTCACGAAAATGGTATCTTTAGGTAGTGGTTCACAGCGTGAGGTCATAGACTTCATGTTGACCCGATATGCTTGTTATTTGATTGCACAAAACGGAGATCCTAAAAAAGAAGAAATTGCTTTTGCTCAAGGTTATTTTGCGGTTCAAACTCGAAGAGCTGAGATAATAGCAGAACGAATCCAAGAAATATCAAGACTTGAAGCTCGAGATCGATTGCGCTCGTCCGAAAAACAACTATCTCAAAATATTTATCAGAGAGGAGTTGATGATAAAGGATATGGTAGAATTCGTTCAAAAGGTGATACTGCACTATTTGGAGGGCATACAACTGAAGATATGAAACACAGATTAGGGATTAAGTCAAATCGTCCATTAGCGGATTTTTTGCCAACATTAACTATTGCGGCAAAGAACCTGGCAACAGAAATGACTAATTTGAATCAGTAGTTGAAAATAAGATATAAAAATGCGATGGCTACCTTTCCCAT
>OKSA01001930.1_pt1 | contig 17802 bp, 16 predicted proteins | sample 1601181 | NCBI WGS metagenome assembly OKSA01 (sample SAMEA3541538, study PRJEB24748) | human gut metagenome | biome: human gut; feature: human-associated habitat; material: faeces | place: China | collected 2012
ATTACAATGAAAATGCTGTATGGGATGCCGCTAAAGAGCATGAATGTGTTATCGGTGTGTACCGCTTGACTATGAAGTCTAACTCTGACAACTTCCGCCAGTCTGCAATCCAGGGTATCATGAAGCGTATCAAGGCCAAAGGCGCAGAGGTCATAATCTATGAGCCAACTCTTGAAAATGGTACTTCATTCTTCGGCTCTCTGGTAATCAACAATCTTGAGGAGTTCAAACAGAAGTCAAAGGCCATCATCGCCAACCGCTATGATTCCTGTCTCGATGATGTAAAAGACAAAGTCTACACAAGAGATTTGTTCCGGCGGGATTAGTTTTATACAAACTCCTGCCGCATCGGGGTAAAGATGTCTAAGAGGATGCCGTCTTCCAGGCAGACGCAGCCGTGCTCAATATCGTTACGCTTTAACAGTGCGTCGCCCGGTTTGATGACTCTTCTGACGCCGTCAATCTCGAATTCAAAGCTTCCCGACACCACATATGTGATCTGCGTATGCGGATGATGATGCAGGGCGCCGACCGCTCCTTTTTTGAAGTGGTTTTCCACACACATCAGTTCATCCGTGTACGCTAAAATCTTGCGTTCCACACCCTCGGCGCACACCTCGGCATCAATCCTGTCATTAAAGTTCCACACCTGATTTTTTACTGTTTTCTCCATTGCTCCATCTCCCTTTCTCTTTTTGTTTTATCTGTATGCAGCATTCTTCTTCGCTGTTTTCGCATTCTGCCCGCCGCATTACGATCCTTCTTTTAAAATTTCTTTGATGAGTCCCATGTCATCCCCGCAGTATTTTTCATATACCCCGTACACGGCATTCTGGAACCGCTTTTTTTCCTCAGCGGAAAGCTCCACCACTTTCGTGCCATTTTCAATGGCAATGCTGCGCGACTGCTCCTCGCGCTGTGTCCACACCTCACGTTCGTAGAACGCCGATTCTCTGGCACATTCCGCGATAATTTCCCGATCCTCCGGCGACAGCTTCTGCCAGGTATACGCGGAGCAGATCTGCATTTCCGGCACCCTGGTATGTTCGTCCACTGTATAATATTTTGCAACTTCATAGTGACGCATCGCCTCATAGGACGGCCAGTTATTCTCCGCACCGTCGACTACCTGCTGTTCTAAGCTGGCGTAAACATCCCCGTAGGCAATCGGAATCGCTGTGGCTCCAAGTGCCTCCACCATATCAGCGGCAAGATCCGACTCCTGCACACGGATCCGCATGCCTTTCAGATCCTCCAGACAGGTAACCGGTTTTACAGAATTATAAAAATTTCTGGCTCCGGCATCATACCAGGACAGACCGATGACATCATCCGCGCTGACACTCTCCAGAAACGCATCCCCGATCTCCCCGTCGAGCACTCTCCACATATGGTCGGAATCCGTATAAAGATAGGGCATCTGCAGCACATTCAGGCTCGGAATATATTCCGCAAGCTGCGCCAGCGACACACGCGCAAAATCAATCCCGCCGTACTGCATCTGTTTGATGACTTTATTCTCTGACCCTAGCACCCCGACCGGCTGCACCAGAATCCGGATTCTGCCGTTTGTCCGCTCCTCCACGAGTTCTGCAAAATACTTGGCACCGAGTGTCGTCGGATAGTCCTCCGGCTGATTTTCCGCATAGGAAAACACATATTCCGGTTCCATCTCTGTCTTGGAGGGATACGTGTGATTTTTCCAGGCAGACAGTGTGAGCAGTATCGTCATTCCTGCCACAACCGCCGCCGCGCATATCCGTCTCATCGCTCCCCCGCCTCCTTTAATACCTGCGTCCGGTATTCCGTCGGCGTGACGCCGGCAATCCGTTTGAATACTTTCGCAAAATAGTTGGAGTCACGGTAGCCTACCTTCTGGCTCACATCCTTTACATTGATAAGGACGTCACCCAGCAGCTCTTTTGCCCTCGCCACACGATACTCCGAGAGATAGACAATAAAGTTCTTGTCAAAACACTGTTTGAAAATCTTGCAGAAATAGGCGTCGGAGTAGTTCATGGCCTCTGCCACTGTCTGTAGCGAAATATCGTCCATATAATTGTGTTCAATAAACGCCTGAATATTCCCGGCAACCGCCTGCAGCCGGATTCTTGAGCGCTCTGTATCCGCCGCGTCCTCATGACAGTCCCGTTCGACAAAAACCGGCTCATCTTCCTTCTTCTCTCCTGCCTCCCGGTCATCCGTATGCTCATCGGCAATCCGTATAGCCTCCGCAAGCACTGCCTCCAGTTCCTGATCCACGACAGGCTTTAGCAGATATTCCATGGCGCGGACGGCAATCGCTCGCTTGGCATAGTTAAATTCATCAAATGCCGTCAGAAAAATAATGCTGCAGTTTTTATCTCTCTCGCGAATCTGCTCCGCTGCCTCCAGTCCGCTCATTCCCGGCATCTCAATGTCCAGCAGGGCGATCTGGCAGTTCTCGGCAAAAAACTGTTCCACCGCCTCTCTTCCATTGACCGCACTCACAACCGCAAGCTCCTCCGGGAAATATTTCTGGATGGTTCTGGTTACAATCATTCTCTCAATCGGTTCATCATCCGCTATCAGCACTCGTTTCATGTCATATCCCCCGTTTCCTCTCTGCATGGAATATCTATAAAAATTACTGTTCCCGCATTCTTTTTACTGTATATCTCAAAATTTCCGTCCGCATACATGGCAGTGATCCGCCGGTACACATTGCCGAGACCGATTCCGCTGTGTCTGGCATCGTCCGTCTTAAGGCGGCTCTTTAACTGCTGCAGTTCCTCTTCCGTCATCCCGATCCCGTCATCCCCGATCACTATGTGCAGCCGCATTTCCTCCTGTCTGACCACAATGCGGATGCTTCCGCCTTCCTCCTTCGGGGAAACTCCGTGGATAATTGCATTTTCCACAAGCGGCTGAAAGGTAAATGCCGGAACCATGACCAGTTCCTGTTCCACCTTACAGTTTAATTCATAACGGATCCGCTCCCCGAAGCGCATCTGCTGCAGGTACATATAATCTGCAACCACTTTCAGTTCCTTTGCCAGCGGAACGGACTGTTCGGGTGTCTTTAAATTGTAACGGAACAGGGAACTGAGCGCCAGAATCATCTTTTCGGTCGTCTCTGCCTCCTCAAGCTTTGCCATTCCGCTGATGACATTCAGTGTGTTGAACAAAAAATGCGGATTGATCTGGCTTTTTAACAATTCCAGCTTTATCATCTCCAGGCGTTTCTCCGTCTCCAGCTTTCCCAGCTCCTCCTCGTGCAGAAGATCCAGCGTCTTGCGCTTTTCTTCCAGCGCCATAATATATTCGCCTGTCGCGTATTTCATCTTGTTGAACGCATGCACCAGTTCTCCCAGCTCGTCCTCATTCTGCACCTGCACATCTTCCACGAAAAAGTCGTTGGCGGCAATGCGCTGTGCCGCTTTCACAAGTGCAACAACAGGTGAGATAATCGTCTGGTTCATCAGTGCTGCCAATTCCATCATGCCGGTCACCAGAATGATTCCGGAGACCACAACCACAATCGGCATACACACGAGCATGGGCACCTTCTTGCGGTACAGGCTGTCGCCATCTTCTATCGTCTCATTCATCAGCGTTGCCGCATATTCCTCGAGATAGTCCTGCATCTCGTAGACTTCATACAGACTTCTGATATAATCCGGATAGTTTTCACCCAGCACCAGCATAATATCCCGTTTCTGGCAGTACACTTCATAACAGCTCTTGATCGACCAGGTCTTTGCGTAGCGCTGCTCTCCAATCTCAGAATAGCGGAACGGAAGCTTTTCCACCGCTCTTCCGGTTCGTTCTATCGCAATATCCAGACTTTCTCTCTCCTCGCGATTGCCCTTTATGTATGTCTCAAACTGGATACTCTCTTCCTCGAGCGCCTGTGCCAGTTCGCTCACCGCTGCGTTATCCTGTAAAATCCGGTTAAAGTCGATCAGGGAAAACTTGACAACCCATACATTAAAAAGAACAGAGACTGCAATGATGAGAAATACTGTCCCGGTAAACGTCGCTATTTTCTTTTTGATCGTAAGTGCCTGCCAGAACTGTTTTATCCTCTTTCTCACGCTTGTTTTTCCCATGCCTCTCTGTTCTCTCTATAATGCGGCAAAAGCAAAGCCGTAGATACACACTCCGTAAATACAGCTTTGCATATTTGCTTTATCTATTCTGTTCCACTTTGCTCTGTACAAAGGACCAAAACGCCTCCCGGTCGGCTCCCAGCACACGGTTGGTCAGCATATAGCCGCTTCCGGCTCCCGAAAGCACCAGCACCATCCCCGGCTGTTTTGTAACCCGCAGCCGGTTCCACGGCAGATGCTGTCTCTCTCCTCCGGTTGTAACGAGCAGCCCCTTTTCATCAAAGGTAAGCTGTACATCCTGCGGTACAGCCGCCGCCTGACGCCTGGCTTTCGCATAGATTGCCGCCGGCTGGATGACCGGGAACAGCAGGCATCCGATCAGCATCAGAACCTGCAGGACTTCCCCCGACTGACTCCAGAACTTTGCCGTAAGAAGGATCATCGCCACCGTAAAGACTAGATTACACATCCCCGCCATGGAGCGGTAGGTCTGACGCATCGTAAGCCGGAAAAAATCCCATGCCGTAATTCTGCATTTATATTGATATTCCATATGCCATCTCCTCTGTATTCACAAACTGGCTCCCTTTACGTTCCAAGTAACATCGGAAGTCCGATACTTAATTCCGGTATAAAGGTCAGAAGTAATAATACAACGATCATGCACAGATAGAACGGGAGGGTTGCTTTTACCACGCGCTCCATCTTTACACCGCTGACTGCAGAACCGATGAAAAGAACTGATCCAACCGGCGGTGTCAGAAGGCCGATACCACAGTTTAATACCATGATGATACCGAACTGTACCGGATCGATACCGATGGAGGTTGCGATCGGAAGCAGGATCGGTGTCGCGATCAGGATGATCGGTGCCATATCCATGATACATCCTAAAATGAGCAGAATCAAATCCACTAACAGTGCAATCACGATCGGGTTGCTCGAGAATCCGATGATTGCCTTTGCAGCCAGATCCGGCACATGAAGTGTCGTCAGGCAGTAACCGAAAATACTGGATGTCGAAATTAAGATCAGGACGATAGACAATGTATCAATGCACTGCTCCAGGCTCTTCCAGACACCCTTCCAGGTAAGACCCTTGTAAATATATACACTGACAATCAAGCTGTAGAATACTGCGATCGCAGCGGACTCTGTCGCGGTAAACCATCCGGCTACAACGCCGACAACTACGATTACAACTGCTGCCAATGCCCAGAAAGAAGTTCCAAGCTGTTTTAACAGTCTCTTACCACTGAACTTATCCCCCTTCGGATAATGTCTCTTTTTCGAGATAATGTAGGATCCGATCATTAAGGAGATCGCAAGCAGTGCGCCCGGCACATATCCTGCAAGGAAAAGGCTTCCTACCGATACACCGCCGGCGGACATTGCATAGATAACCATGTTATGACTTGGCGGAACCAGCAGTCCCTCACAGGAGGAAGTGATCGTAACCGCCGTCGAAAAATCATCATCGTATCCCTGATCTACCATCATCGGGATCATGATACTTCCGATGGAAGCCGTATCTGCAGATGCAGATCCGGAAATACCGCCGAAGAAATAGGATGCAACGATATTTACCATCGCCATTCCTCCGGTCATCCAGCCTACGCAGGCATCGGCGAGTGCGATCAGTTTATCGGATATACCACCGGTACCCATCAGCACGCCCATCGTGATGAAGAACGGTACCGCCATCAGGCTGAAGGAACTGATTCCCTTTACCATCTGCTGACAGATCGTTGTCAGCGGAAGTCCCTGCGATAACAGGCACAGAAGGGAAGATAACGCTACTGCATATGCAATCGGGAAACGCAGCAGAATCATGACAAGAAAGCTTACGAGCAACACTGCGATTGCCATACTCTGTACACTCATTATTTCGTCCCCTCCTTTACAAAAATACTCTTAATGTGGTTGTAAATTGCTTCCAGTTCAAAAACGACCATCGCTACGCCGGCAAGCGGAATCGGAAAGTACATCCAGAACTTGGACAGCCACGGCATGCTGACATAATTACCTTTCGCACCAATGCCGGTCGCGTAGCTGAATCCAACGGTAATCATCACGATTGCCAGAATAAATACTGCGACATCCGCCAGAATGTCCAACACCTTAATCACGTTCTTCGGCAGGTATGCGTCAAACGCCGTCATACGGATGTGTGCATTTCTGCGGATTGCAAGTGCCGCCGAGAGCACTGCCATGTAGGACATCAGGGTCAGTACCACTTCCTCGCTCCATGCCGGATCCGGCACGAACGAAACATATCTGCCCACAACACAGACGCTCGTGATCACGATATCAGCCGTGAGCAGCAGCTTGCACACAAACAGTACAAACTTATATGCCACATCATATGCCGGCTTTATTTTATCTAAAGTCTGAAAAATCTTAGGCATTTTTTCCTCCTTAAAAAAGTCGGGGCACGGGGGAGCAGCCATTCTCCCTGTGCCCCTTGAAAACGCACTTACATTATTGCGGGTTTTCCTTCTATCAAACCTATAAGTATCAATCTTTCTGTCGATTACTGCATATCAACGATCTGCTGATATAACTCTTTGTTATTCTTGGTTGCCTCTTCGACGACATCCTTGCAGGCATCCTGCCACGGTGTGATATCGTCTACTTCAATAACATTAACGCCGTCTGCCTTTAACTCCTCAAGGATCTTATCCTCTGTCTCCTGGGAGATCTGACGGTTGTACTGGGAAGCATACTCGCCGGCCTCGGTCAGCACATCCTGCTGCTCCGGTGTCAGGGAATCCCATGCCTCGTCTGTGATAACCACCTGGATTGCTCCTAAGGTATGTCCGTCAAGAATGATGTTCGGTGCTACTTCCGGGAATGCATTTGCCTGATAGTTTGCGATCGGCTGTTCTGCTGCATCTACCACACCGGTCTGTAATGCGGAATATAACTCACCCATGGCAACAACGGTCGGGTTTGCTCCAAGTCCTTCCACCATACCTGTCATGATCGGGTCGTTGGATACACGGATCTTCATGCCTGCCAGATCATCCATTCCCTCGATCGGATTGACGGTGAAGAAATGACGGAAACCTTCCTCGCCGTAGAACAGTCCGCGGATACCGGTTCCGTTCTCATGCGGCTCAAGCAGGAACTCCTGTGCCAGATCAGAGGTTGCAAAGTTCCAGAAATGATCGCGGCTTACGAATGTGAACGGTACGGATAAGAGACTGGATTTCTCTCCGCCGTAGCTTGTGAGTGCGAATGCGGAAATACGTGCCATATCGATGGTACCGCCGCCGCCGAGCATGGTGTCGAGCACATCGGACTCTGCACCGAGAACACCGTTTGCCTGAATATCAATCGTAATGCTTCCGCCGGAAAGCTCTTCTACCTTCTCCTTGAACGCGGTTGCTGTCTGTCCTACAATGGTTCCCTCCAGCGGGTTTACCTCTGCGTATACCAGAGTCACTGCCGGTCCGACCGGCTCGGTTCCTGTGGAATCACCGGCTTCGGTCGCCGCTGCGTCAGCCGCTGCATCTGTCGCTGCCGCTGCATCTGTGGTCTGGCTTGTCGTTGTGTCTGCCGTCTCCGGCGCTTTCAGTCCACAGGCAGTCATGGAAACCACCATTGCTGCACATAACAGTGCGGATAAAACTTTTTTCTTCATGTAAAAATCCTCCTTCTTCTCCTCCCGCCGCGCTTTATCCGGCGGCTTTGTTTATGTCTTAATTATAAAGTTCTATCCTCACAATGGAAACCGTACATTTTTATTAACTTTAGCACATTTTTAACAGTTTTAATAGTTTTTTTATATTTATATGGTCAAAACATTCTATTTCTTTTTGAAATTCTAGCAATATACGGATGAAATGCACAAAAAGAGCCAGTCGAAAGACTGACTCTAATCTCTGTGAAATATCTTACAGTTTATTTTAATAATTCCCGCACTGCTGCTCTGGCATCCTTCACCTGTCCTTTTTCAACTTTTTTATTCCATCAAACCTGCATAGCCAAACGAACAGAACTCCATTTACTCCGCAAATGTCTCTGCCACCTTCACAAGCAAGTCGCGGATCGGCAGATGCTGCGGACATTGTCCCTCGCACTTGCCGCAGCGGATACAGACATCCGCACTGCCGCCGTCAGCGGTATGCCGCCGGTAACTGCCGCGGTTTGTCTCATTGATCCCGAACTGCACAGTCATATTGTAATCCTCAAAGACATCCGGAATCGGTATCTTTTTCGGACATCCCTCCACACAGTAGCGGCACCTGGTACAGGCGATCGTCGGCATGGCGGCAAGCTCCTCCACCACCCGGGCGATCGCTGCGCGTTCCCGCTCATCAAGCGGTGTGAACTCTCTCATGTAAGCCGTGTTGTCGGTGAGCTGCTGCTCATCCGACATACCGCTCAACACCAGCATCACATTTTCCAGTGACGCCGCGTAGCGGATCGCGTAAGAGGCAAAGCTCGCCTCCGGTGAAAGCTCCCTTAAGATCTCTGCCGGTCTGCCGGTCATGTTGGCGAGTGTTCCGCCCTTTACCGGCTCCATCACGATCACCGGTACACCATACTTTTTCGCAACCTCATAGCATTTGCGTGACTGCACGTTCTCCGACTCCCAGTCATAATAATTGATCTGAAGCTGCACAAACTCCATCTCCGGGTGATTTTTCAGGATCTCCTCGAGCGCTTCTGCCGTATCGTGGAACGAAAATCCGATATGGCGGATGCGCCCTTCCGTCTTCATTCTCTGCACAAACGCAAAGCCGCCCGTTTTCTCTGTCTCTTCCACCCGTGTCTTGTTCATGGCGTGAAGCAGATAAAAGTCAAAATAAGTCACGCCGCAGCGCGCCAGCTGTCTCTCAAAGATCTCGCTGTAGTCCTCCGTATTTTGCACCAGCCACACCGGCATCTTGTCTGCGAGAAGGAAACGCTCTCTGTCATAGCGCTCCACCAGACAGCGCCGCACCGCCTCCTCCGACTTCTGATTGTGGTAAGGGTACGCCGTGTCAAAATAGACGAATCCCTGCTCCATATAGCGGTCAATCATCCTGCTGAATACCACATCGTCAATCTCTTCGCTATTGCCGTTTGCGACGGGCAGGCGCATACAGCCAAACCCGAGCTTCTTCGGCATGACCTGTTTTAAATCTTCCATAACATATCTCCTTTTACATTGCGCAGAACTGCTCAATCTCTTCCGCAATCTCAGAAAGTCCCGTTCTCCAGAAATCCTTCTTTGTGAGGTCGATTCCCATCATTGCGCCTGCCTCCTCGATCGTGCAGCACGGGGTTGCCGAAAGCATCGCCTTATATTTCTCAATAAAAGCCTCTCCCTCTTTTTCAAACTGGCTGTAAAGTCCGAGTGCAAACAGGTTACCGAACGCATACGGGAAATTGTAAAAGCTCAGTCCCTCGCTGTAATAATGTCCCTTGCACACCCACATATACGGATGCATGCATTCTGGGTCCAGCCCGTCGCCATACGTCTTCTTCTGCGCGTCCAGCATGATCTGCTTTAAATCGTCCGCCATGAGGAACTTATTCTGGCTCTGTTCAAATACCGCCGTCTCAAACAGATAGCGGGAGTAAATGTCCACGATACACTGTGTCTGCTCCTTGATGTCGTTCTCAAGCAGGTTCAAAAGTTCCTCTCCGGATGCCTCTGTGCGCGCTGCTTTTCCGAGATGCACCTCGTTAAAAGTCGATGCGGTCTCAGCCACCGGCATCGGATAGTCCTGATTGAGTGGCGCATGGTTCTCGATCTGGCGGTTATGGAATGCGTGTCCGAGCTCATGTGCAAGCGTGTCCACCGATCCGAAATAACCGTCGTAATTGGTCAGAATCCGGCTCTGTTTTAACCACATGGCTCCCGCGCAGAAAGCACCGCCCTCTTTTCCTTTTCTCGGGTAGAAATCGATCCACCCGTTCTCAAATGCTTCCCGCATCAGATCTGCCATCTCCGGTGTCAGCTTCGTGAACGTATCGATGAGATACTGCTTCGCCTCCTCGATGCTGTAGGTCTTATCCGCCTTGCCGAGCGGCGCAAACAGATCGTACCACGGCAGACCGTTGGCATGTCCGAGCATCTCACCTTTTTTCCGCAGATACTTGCGGAATACCGGCAGGTATTCGTCGATCGCCGCCATCATGGCGTCTAAGGTCTCGCGTTTCATGCGCGACTGCTCTAACGTCATGGCAAGCGGTGAGGCATAGCCTCTCTTTTCGCTGAGCATCGTCACCTGGTTCTTAATATAATTCAGGGAAAACGCAATAGCATCCTCCACCTTCTCATAAGCGGCAATCTCCGCCTCATAAGCGCTCTTGCGCACGGAAGTCTCCGGGCTGTACGCTAAGTTTCTCACTTCTGACAGTGTAATCTGCTTTCCCTGATAATCCACTTTTACCGTGGAGGTCAGATAGGACTGCAGCTTCGACCACGCCGCGCCGCCGCTCATGTTCATGGAAGCTGCCATCTCCTCCACTTCATCGCTGAGCAGATGCTTTGCCTCTTTCTGCTTCTCTTTCAGGTAGAATGTATGCTCACGCACAAGCTCACTCTCTTTTGCCAGCGCATCCACGTCCCGGATTCCCGCCAGAAGCTTTCCTGCTGCGGCCTCTAACGGTGCCATTTTTGCCTGAAGCTTCATCAGCTTCGCATTTTCTGCCATCACTGTGCCGTCCTCTGTATTGACGGACTGTCTCAATTCCACATAGAGCGATAACTGATAGAAAAGCTGCGCGATCCCGCTCTGCGCCGCAAGCACCTTCTCTGTCCTTTCCTTTTCCTGCATCCCTCCGGCATCTGCAAGCAGTGTGGTAAGCGCATCAATCTGCGCCGTAAGCTCTGCCACATCCTTCCCGTATGCCGGATCATCAAATCCTTTATAAAGCTCGTCTAACGACCATTCTGTTGTCATTGTTCCCCTCCTGTAATGTTTTTGCTTCCCAGGACACCTCTCCTGTGAAGCGAAAAAGTGTCCCACCGCTTGCATGCGGCAGAACACTTTTATTATAGCATGGATTCTATTTCTGGTAAATCTGAATAAAATTTGTGACCACTTCCACAAGCTTTTCGTAACTCATGGACGTCGTGTCCAGGCAGAAATTATAATTTCTGGCGTCGTTCCAGTCTCTTCCGGTATAGTAACGGTAATATTCCGCGCGGTACTTGTCGATTTTCTCAATCCGCTTCTCCGCTTCCTTCTCCGAGAGACCGTTCTGGTTCATCACTCGTGCGACGCAGTCCCTCTTCGGCGCACAGAAGTACAGCTTGATGACATCCGGATCATCCCGGAGCACATAATCCGCACAGCGGCCGATAATCACGCAGGATTCCTGCTCTGCCAGCTCTTTGATGACCTTCGCCTGATAGTTGAACAGGTTATCATCGGACACAAAATCCGAATTCTCCGGTGGGATCACACCACCCTTGTACGGATTTTTCTTCAAAATTCCAAACAATGGAGATCGCTTCAACCGCTCGTCTGCCTGTCCGAACAGCGCCTCGTTGATGCCGCTGGCATCCGATGCCATTCTTAAGATTTCCCTGTCATAACAGTTGATTCCAAGCTGCTCAGCCAAAAGCTTTCCCAGTGTTCTTCCACCACTTCCATAGCTTCTCGCAATGGTAATGACTGTTTTTTTCATTCCATTCTACCTCCCTGCATTTTCCGTCTATTCTCCCAGATATGCCTTCTTAATAGAATCATTGTTCATCATTTCCTTCGCGTCACCGGAGAGAACAATATTTCCGGTCTCAAGCACATACGCGCGGTTTGCGATTGCAAGTGCTTTCTTCGCATTCTGCTCCACCAGAAGAACCGTCGTACCGCTCGCTGAGATCTCCCGGATGATGTGGAAAATCTCCTCCACAAAAATCGGGGAAAGTCCCATGGACGGCTCATCCATCAGAATGATCTTCGGCTTGGACATCAGGGCGCGCCCCATTGCAAGCATCTGCTGCTCACCGCCGCTTAACGTTCCTGCAAGCTGGTTTTTTCGTTCTTCCAGACGTGGGAAACTCTTGTAAACCTTTGCCAGTGATTCCGCAATCTCGTTTTTATCTTTTCTGGTATAAGCGCCCAGCTTCAGATTCTCGTAGACGGAAAGTTCCGCGAACACGCGCCGTCCCTCCGGCACATGCGCCATTCCCATCGATACGATCTTATGTCCCGGCACCTTCACGATATCCTGTCCCTCAAAAAGGATCTCGCCCTCGGATGGCTTTAACATTCCCGTTATCGTCTGAAGTGTCGTCGTCTTCCCCGCACCGTTCGCTCCGATCAGCGCAATGACTTCCCCTTCGTTTACTTCAAACGAGATCCCCTTAATTGCCTGAATGACACCATAATGTACTTTCAGATTTTTTACTTCCAACATTGCCATAGTCGTTCCTCCATCTATCTCATGTCATTCTCCAAGATATGCCTTGATTACCTGCGGGTCATGAAGTACATCACCCGTCGCGCCCTCCGCAAGTACCTGACCGAAGTTAAGCACCGTCAGCTTCTCACAGATACCGGACACCAGTTTCATATCATGCTCGATCAGAAGGATTGTCATGTCAAACTCATCCCGCACAAAATGGATCGTTTCCATCAGCTCTTTCGTCTCGTTCGGGTTCATGCCTGCCGCCGGCTCGTCGAGCAGCAGCAGCTTTGGATTCGTTGCAAGTGCACGCGCAATCTCAAGCTTTCTCTGCTTTCCGTATGGAAGATTGGAGGACAGGAAACCCGCCTCGCGCTCCAGATCAAACACTTTTAATAATTCCATTGCCTTCTCATCCATCTCCGCCTCAACCTTGCGGTATTTCGGCAGACGTAAGATTCCGCTCAGCGTCGAGTAGGACATCTGGTTGTGCAGTCCGATCTTTACATTGTCAAGCACGCTCTGCTCCTTAAACAGACGGATGTTCTGAAACGTACGCGCAATGCCCGCCTTGTTGATGTCGATCGTTTTCTTTCCTGTGATATCCGCACCATCCAGGCTGATAGTTCCCTCATCCGGCGTATACACACCGGTAAGCATATTAAATACCGTCGTCTTGCCGGCACCGTTCGGTCCGATCAGACCGTAAAGCTGTCCCTTCTCGATGGAAATATGAAAATCATCTACCGCACGAAGTCCTCCGAAGGAGATGCCAAGATTCTTTACCTCTAACATTGCCATAACTATACTGCCTCCTTCTTTGTGTTTTTGCGGAACTTCTGTGCCATTTTCTGTCTCCACTCAATGCACTTTGGAGCCCAGTTGAAAAGCATCATGACGATCAGCACGATCGAGTAGATTAACATACGGTAATCCGACAATCCTCTTAACACCTCCGGGAGAAGGGTCAAAAGAACGGCTGCAATGATGGAACCGCGGAAATTACCCATACCGCCAAGTACGACGAATACCAGAATCATGATGGACATATTGTAACCGAAGTTCGCCGGCGTCGCCGTAACCGTGGAAAGGTTGTGCGCATAGAGCACGCCGCCCGCTCCCGCAATCGCCGCAGAGATCGTGAATGCCATCAGCTTGAACTTGGTGATGTTAATGCCGACAGACTCTGCCGCAATACGGTTATCACGGATTGCCATGATCGCACGGCCGCTTCTGGAATTGACCAGATTGTATACAACAAATAAAGAAATCAGAATTAAGATCACGCCCGCTGTAAAGCTGGAGAGATGCGGAATCTTTGCGATTCCCTTCGCACCGTTGATCAGCCAGACACCGTCATCTGCGAGATCGATCGCGTTTCCGTTCGAGATTGCAAAGTGGAATCCGCTTCCGTCTTTTGCGATGTAGAGAACGTTGATGATATTTTTGATGATCTCACCAAACGCCAGCGTCACAATCGCAAGATAATCGCCGCGCAGACGTAAGACCGGAATACCGATCAGGAATCCGAAGAATGCCGCCATCGCAGTACCCACGAGCAGCGCAATAATAAAGAGCACAATCTGGCTGCCGATCACACCTTCCAGCAGCTTAGTGCAGAAGGCACTGGAAAAAGCTCCCACACACATGAAGCCCGCATGACCGATACTCAGCTCTCCGAGGTATCCCACGCACAGATTCAGACCGATCGCCACGATAGAGTAGGTGCACATGGGAACGAGCAGTCCCTGCATCAGCGAAGAAATTGCTCCGGCAGCTACCATGATCTGAACCACAATATATACCGCAATCACCAACACAAAGGTGATCAGCTGGTCTTTTGTTTTTTTATTCACCGTTTTTAAATTTAACTTTGCCATAGCTGTTCTCCCTTTTGCATTATACTTTCTCATGAATCTGTTTTCCAAGAATTCCGGTCGGTTTTACAAGAAGCACAACAATCAAAACCGCAAATACAATCGCATCCGAAAGCTGGGAGGATATGTAGGCACGTCCCAGAATCTCAATAATTCCAAGGAGAATTCCGCCGATCAGCGCTCCCGGGATCGATCCGATTCCGCCGAAAACAGCCGCCGTAAATGCCTTGATACCTGGCATGGAACCGGTGTACGGTGTCAGCGTCGGATACGCGGAGCAGAACAGCACGCCTGCGATCGCCGCAAGTCCGGAACCGATGGCAAAGGTCAGGGAAATCGTTGCATTGACATTGACTCCCATGAGCTGTGCCGCATCTTTATCCTCGGATACCGCGAGCATTGCCTGTCCGGCTTTCGTCTTCTTAATGAACAGCATCAGCGCGATCATAATCACCACGCATGCCAGCACGGTGACAATGGTTGTGCCGGAAATGGTCAACGCGCCGTCTGCCAGCTTTAAGGAAGGCAGGGACACAACGGAACTGAATGATTTCGTATCCGCTCCAAACAGCAGCAATGCCGCATTCTGCAGAAAGTAGCTGACACCGATCGCTGTAATGAGCACGGCAAGCGGCGTTGCTCTTCGCAGCGGCTTGTAGGCAATTTTTTCAACAACAATTCCGAGAACGGTACATACGATGATGGAGAGAACCACCGCCGGAAGCGGGCTGATCCCCTGGCCGCTCATTGCAAGGAACACCACATAGCACCCGATCATAATGACATCGCCATGTGCAAAATTCAGCATTTTCGCAATACCATATACCATGGTATAGCCGAGTGCAATGATCGCATATACGCTTCCCAGACTGATTCCATTGATCAGATAGGATAAGAAATTCATAACAACACCTCTGTCTTTCCTTGTTTAATACGTTAAAACGTCAGCAGTTTCACTTATTATAACATGTTACATACCTGTATACAACTTAAAACCGAAAAAAGAAGAGGTTCCGCGCCGGCGGGTAGTCGCCCCCGCCAACGCGCCAACCTCTTTATTGGCCTTTCCTGCCTGCTCTGTTACATTGCTGAATAAGCACCGTCTTTGATTACGACTGCCTTCGGCGCCTTGCTGACCTCGCCGGTTGCCTGCCATGTCATGGAAGCACCAGTCAGACCGTCAACACTGATCTCTGTCATAGCCGCCTCAAGTGCACTGCCAATATCTGCCACGCTCATATCCGGTGTCACGCCTGCCTGCTCTGCCGCTGCTTTGATAATGTAGATTGCATCGTAAGCGTCTGCTGCGAACTGGTTCGGTGTATCCCCGTATGCTTCTTTGTACTTTGTAACAAAGGACTGTGTCTTCTCATCATCTGCATCTGCTGCAAACGGTGTCAAGAGCATTACGCCCTCTGCCAGCTCTGTGTTAAAATTCTCAACACCAAGCAGTCCGTCCAGACCGTCGCATCCAAAGAATGTCGGAGCATACCCCATGCTGTCTGCCTGTGTCAGGATGATGGATGCCTCTGTGTAGTAGATCGGAAGAAATACAAGCTCTGCACCTGCGCTCTGTGCCTTCTGAAGCTGTGTGGAGAAGTCTGTCTTGGAATCTGCGGTAAACGCTTCTTCTGCAACAACTTCAAGTCCCTGATTCTGGGCTTCTTTTACGAAGTTCGCCTCGATACCGGAAGAATATACATCGGAGCTGTCGTAGATCACTGCAACCTTGGCTGCCAGCTTGTTCTCACCGATATACTGTGCGGATGCCGTACCCTGGTTCGGGTCGGTAAAGCATACCTGAAATACATTATCATTATCGATTACATCCGTGGAAGATGCGGACGGTGTCAGTTCATACATGCCGTCCTCTGCGGTCTTCTCAACAACTGCCACACAGGGAGTCGTTGTAACGGTACCCATCAGCATCTGCATCCCCCAATCCTTTAAGGAGTTGTAAGCATTGACGGATTTCTCGGCATCATGCTGGTCATCCTCAAACTTATATGCGATCTGATATCCGTTGATACCGCCCGCTGCGTTAATCTCATCAACAGCAATCTGTGCTCCGTTCATAACTGCTGTACCGTAGATCGCTGCTGCTCCGGTAGTCGGTCCGATACCGCCAATCTTAAATGCCGCGCCATCTGCCTCTGCGGCTCCTGCGCTCTCTGTACCTGCCGCTGCGCCGTTATCTGTGGTCGTACCGGATGCTGCTCCGTCGGAAGAGCTTCCACAGCCTGCCATCATACTTGCAGCCATCGCTGCTGTCAACAATACACTCAATGCTCTCTTCATAATATTGTCCTCCCTCAAGTGCCTTTATCTTTTCTGAAATAATAGCAAAATTAGAGAGGATTCACAATGTTAAAATTACACCAAATTCTTGATTTATTTTATCGTATGATTATGCAATTTGACTTTTCCGATAACCCCTAGTTATATTGCGTATTCCGGACGGCTATATTGTCCGTTTTTCTGCTTTTTTTAACTGTTTGATGTGCTTTCTTCCGTGTTGTAAATGTACTTGCGCGTCATAAAACGCACCGTCTGCTCCGCCTCTGCCCGGCGGCACAGTTCCAGGAACCGGTTCCAGAAATGTTCACCGCAGTAATCCACCACATAGCTGTTGCGCTGCGCATTCTCCATCTCCCGCAAGGATCCCCGGTCCTCATGACCGATATAATATGCCAGTGCAAAAAAATCCGGTTCCTCCCAGCCTGCCGCATCCTTTAATACCGCCGCCACATTCTCAAGCTCGCTCCGAAGCATGATCGCTGCCAGCTTACTCCCCGCCTCGGTCTGTGCCTTCGCCGCGTGTCCCTCATACTCTGCCACCATCTGCTTTAAGTTCTGAATCGTGGACTGAAAATCGAGATCGTCATCCCTTATGGAACAGTCATGATAGACCTGATCCAGATCCCCCATCAGCCCCTCCAGACTCTTTTTGACTTCACTCACCGGGCTTTCCTTCATACACTCCAACAGCCGGTCAATCGCCGCCCTCGACTGCGCGAGGTGCCTTCTCGCCTCCTCATACTGTTCCCGCAGGGTATCCCCCTGTTCCAACGCCGCCTGGTAATCCCGCAGCGCCTCGTTCACATACGCCTTCTCGCCCCCCGCATTCAGAAGACTCTTTTTTAAGTCCTTCAACTCCCCTTTTAGCTCTTTGGACTTCTTTCCTTTCGCTGCTCTGTCAAACAACATTTCCCTCTCTCCTTCTCCCGATCTGACATTTCTATCCTTTATTATATAAAACCCCTCCGTCATCTTCAAGCCAATTTCAAGCGAAAAGGCTGACGCTTCAAGCGGCAGCCTCCCCGGATATGATAAGTAATAGGATAAAAAGATCACCCCCCGCGATTTCGATGGAATGTAGATGGAAATCCGGATCAAAAAAAGCGGCATTTCTAGCCAGCCGAATGTCTGCATCTTCGATGATCCGTGTCTTTCCAAGTTTGGAGCACTCCGCGGGTCATGTC
>OKSA01001932.1_pt1 | contig 17768 bp, 14 predicted proteins | sample 1601181 | NCBI WGS metagenome assembly OKSA01 (sample SAMEA3541538, study PRJEB24748) | human gut metagenome | biome: human gut; feature: human-associated habitat; material: faeces | place: China | collected 2012
GGTCGCCGGTGTGGTTGGCCAGGCGTTCGAACTCCAGGCCCATGCGCCGCAGCAGCTGGGCGCGCAGCGGCACGCTGACGCCCGCCAGACGCTCCAGCACCACGCTGTAGGCCGTGCAGTGGCCCACGCTGGTGTCCCCGGCCACGCATTCCATGAGCGCGGCATCACGCAGGTGCGGGCCGCCGGCCAGCATCTTTTCCACGCCGCGGTGCTGGAAGCCCAGGCTGATCTCCAGATTGAGCACGTTCTCGCCGTAGCACTGGAAGCGGAAGTGACCGGGTTCGATGATGCCCGCATGCACGGGGCCCACGGCCACTTCGTGGACCTGGCCGCCTTCCACGCGGTAGTGGTCGCACTGGGCCGGGCCGGGACGTTCCGCGCCCGAGGCGGGCGTGGTGTAGCGCACGGGCTTGAGCCAGGGGTGGCCCTCGGGCACGATGCCCCAGGCCTCGCAGACTTCACGCTCGAAGCGCTGGAGCTGCGGGCATTCCTGGCTCATGGACGCATAGCGTTCCAGCGGCAGGCAGCGGGAGGCCCACAGTTCCTGCCGCTGGTCATGGGCCATGACGCAGCACAGGCCGGCGGCGGCCGTATTGCCCGCCACCAGCGCCAGTTCGCCCTGGGCGTACAGGGCCCGGGGCAGGCCAAAGAAGGCCAGCACGCGCCAGCCGTGCGCCACCTGCGTCAGGATGGCGGCCCGCAGGGAGGCCGCGTCAAGACAGGGGATGTCGGCCAGTCTGGCCGGGGAAGCATAGGAAAAACGCATGGTCTAGCCTCCAATGAGGGCCGCGCTGGCGCGCAGCAGCTTTTCGACGCCGTCGGGCATCCAGAAACCCAGCAGCAGCACGCACAGACCCAGGGCCATGGGCGGCAGCACGCTCAGGGCGGACTCACGCGGGCACTCGGGCATGTCGGTGGGGCGGGTGCCCTGGAACATGCGCAGCACGGCCACGGACATGCCCACGAAGATGATGGCCAGGGCCAGCATGTACAGGGCGGCCACCAGCCACTGGCCCTGCTGCAGGATGCCCTTGAGGATCAGGAACTCGCTAACGAACAGGCCGAACGGCGGCGAGCCCACGATGGCCAGGAAACCGCCCATCCACAAGGCGCCGGTGACGGGCATGGTCCAGCGCAGGCCGTGCACGTCGTAGCTGGAATAGGTGTGGTAGCGGGCCAGGATGTTGCCGGCCAGCAGGAAGAGCATGCACTTGGTCAGCGAATGGCACATGGCGTGCAGCATGCCGCCGAAGGCCGCCGCACCGCCCAGGCCCACGGCCAGGGCCAGGATGCCCATGTGCTCCACGCTGGAGTAGGCCAGCATGCGCTTGTAGTGGCCCTGTCCCACGATGAAGATGGCGGCCACGAACATGGAGACCAGGCCGAAGAAGACCAGCAGCGTGCCGCTGAACCCGCCCAGGCCCGCGCCCAGCATGATCTGGTGCCCGCGGAGGATGCCCAGGAAGGCACAGTTGAGCAGGGCGCCGGACAGCAGGGCCGAGACCAGCGAGGGGGCCTGGCTGTGGGCGTCGGGCAGCCAGTTGTGCAGGGGCGCCAGGCCCATCTTGGTGCCGTAGCCCATCAGCAGGAAGATGAAGGCCGCCTTGAGCCAGGGCAGATAGGTCGCCGCGCTCTGGGGCGCATCCAGCACGGCCAGAGCTTCGGCGCGCTGCCGGGCCAGATGGCGGAAGGCCTCCACCTGATCCATGCTCTCCACCGGCAGCACACCGGGCTCGTAGAACGCCACGGAAAGCAGGATGTTGCCCAGCAGGGCCAGGGCGATGCCCACGGAACAGATGATGAGGTATTTCCAGGTGGCTTCCAGCGACTGCTTGTGGCGGTGGAAGTAGATCAGGGGCGCGCTGGACAGGGTGGTGATCTCGATGCCCACCCACAGGGCGCCCAGATGGCGCGTGGTGGTGACCAGCGTCATGGCCGAGAGGAAGAAGCACAGGCAGGCCGTGAATCGGCGTTCCGGAGCATTGGTGAAGGCCCGGCCGTCCAGGATGCTGGTGCGTTCGGTGATCAGGGCCTCGTCGCGCAGATAGCCCACGCCGTAGACCGAGGCCACCAGGAAGAGCACGCTGGCCAGCACGAGGAAGAGCGTGCCCAGCGCGTCAGGCGCCAGCAGACCGGCCAGGGCCTGCGGATGCAGGCCGCCGCTCACGTCGGCAGCCAGTTTGACGGAAAGGGCCGTGTGCAGCACGGCCGTGAGCAAGAGCAGGCCGCGGCAGACGGTGGTATTGCCCAGCAGCAGCATGAGCAGTCCGGCGCACAGGGGCGCAAACAGCAGACATTCCAGCATGGTCGCCCCCTAGTCGCGCAGGTCGTGGAAGCCCACGTCGATGGATTCGAACGTGTGGCTGATGTGGTTGATGGCGATGCCCATGACGAAGACCGCCACGAAGATATCCAGCAGCAGGGTCAGCTCGAACCAGACGGCACCGGCCGTCATGAGCGGGATGCCCAGCAGGAAGATGCCGTTTTCGGCCACCAGATAGCCCATGACCTGCGAGAGCGCCGTGGCACGGCCCACCACCAGCAGAAGGCCGCAGAACAGCGTGGTCAGGCCGGCGGGCAGGAGCAGGGGCGGGAAAAGGCCGGGCGTCATGGGCAGGCGGCCTTCCAGCCAGAGCGAGAAGACCAGGCAGGCCAGACCGGTGAGCACGGCCAGGCCAAAGCCCAGACGGGGCTTGATGTGCGGATCGGCACCGATCTGGCGCCGGGTGCGGTGCAGCAGCCAGGGCAGCAGGCCGCCCTTGATGAGCAGCACGGCCACGGCCAGCAGGGCATGGTCATGGATGAGCAGCAGGCCGCCCAGCAGGATGCCCTGCGCGGTCACCAGATTGATGAGCGTGCGCAGGCGGCCCATGCCCAGCAGGGCCAGGTTGTTGAGCGTCAGCAGGAAGAGGAAGAACTGGAAAAGAGCGCTCATGATTTACCTCACCTGGGTCAGGATCAGGGCCAGGGCCGAAAGCACGGCCGCGCCGCCCAGCAGCACGGGCACCTTCTGCATGCGCAGACGGGCCATGACGGATTCCACGATGCCCACCAGCACGGCCACGGCAAAGATGCAGGCCAGCCAGCACAGGCTCTGCTGCCACAGGGGCAGGTCGGGCACCAGGATGCCCGCGGGCAGGGCCGCGAAGAACCACAGCTTGAGGGCCGCGCCGTACTCGATGAAGGAGAGGCTGGGGCCGGAGTGGTCCAGGATCATGACCTCGTGGATCATGGTCAGTTCCAGATGGGTGGTGGGGTCATCCACGGGGATGCGGCTGTTCTCCACCAGCAGCAGCACGAAGAAGACCACCGGCACCAGTAGCAGCTCGGCACGTCCCAGCAGCCATTCGTGGGCCGGACGGCCGCCCAGCATGCCGGACAGGGAAAGCGCATCGTGCATGCCCAGGGTGGAACCCACACCCACCAGGGTCAGCAGGCAGAGGAAGAGCACCGGCTCGGACAGGGCCGAGAAGGCGGCCTCGCGGCTGGCGCCCATGCCTTCAAAGGACGAACCGGTATCCAGGGCGGCCAGCATGGTCAAAAAGCGGCCCAGGCCCAGCAGGTAGGCGGCCAGCAAAAAGTCGCCGGAAAAACGCAGCGGCGAGGCCATGCCGCCCAGGGGCAGCAGGGCAAGGGCGCAGAGCACCGTGGCCAGGCCCACCACCGGGCCCAGGGTGAAGACAGGCGTGGTCACCTGGCTGATGACCTCGCCCTTGCGCAGGCCCTTGAAGATGTCGAAGTACAATTGCAGCACAGGCTTGCCGTGCCTGCCTGCCACCTTGGCCTTGATACGGGCTATGATGCCCGGCAGCAGCGGCGCCAGCAACAGGGCCAGCGCATACTGGAAACAGTAGAAGGCGAGATCGCTCATGCGTGCAGCCCCCAGGCCAGCAACGCCACCAGCGTGGCGAGGATGTAAAGGATATAGAGATGGATCTTGCCGTGTTGCAGGATCTTGCACATGTTGCAGAGCTTTTCCACCCCTTCGAACAGCGGCGTGAACAGGCCCGTACGCAGACGGTCAGGGGCGGAGATGGCCACGGACGCCTTGCCGGGGAAGTAATGGGCATCCAGCTCCTGATGCACCTTCAGGCCCATGGCGCCGCCGAAGATGCGGCCCAGCGGCTCGGAGAAGGAAGCGTCCGTGTACTGCACGCGCGGGGTCCCGTACTGGTAGCCGCAGCCCCAGGTCTCCTCACGGCGCAGGCGGCCGGCGATGCAGACCTTGCGCAGCAGCCACAGGGCGGCCACCAGGGCCAGCAGCACCATGCCCACCAGCGAGACCGTGCCCAGCATGTCGGCCACACGCAGCATGACCTGCTGCCCGGCTACCGGATCGGGCAGGGGCGCGTTGACCGTGCTGATGAGCCAGCGGAAGCAGTGGCCGGAGGCCAGGCCGCCGGCCACGCAGAGCAAGGCCGGGATGGCCAGGGGCCAGAGATCGCGGGGACGGGGGCGATGCGCCTCTTCCACACAGCGGCTGCGCGGCGCACCCAGGAAGGTGATGCCGTAAGCCTTGGCATAGGTGGCGGCGGCCAGACCGGAGACCAGGCCCAGCACCACCAGCGCCATGAGCAGGCCCAGCTGCTGTTCCACGCCGGGCAGGCTGGAGCCGTCCAGCAGGGAAAGGGCCAGCACGAACTCACCGGCAAAGCCGTTGAAGGGCGGGAAGCAGGCGATGGAGACCGCGCCGATGCCGAAGGCCGCGCCCACCAGGGGCATGCGCTGCTGCAGGCCGCCCAGCAGTTCCATGCGCACGGTGCCGGTGGCGTGCAGCACTTCACCGGCGGTGAGGAAGAGCAGGCCCTTGAAAGCCGAGTGGTTGAGCATGTGGAACATGGCACCGGCCAGACCCAGAGTGCCGATCCAGCTGTTGCCGCTGTGGCTGCCGATGAGCCAGGCGCCCACGCCCATGAGCATGAGGCCCATGTTCTCCACGCTGGAGTAGGCCAGCAGGCGCTTGAGGTTGCTCTGGGCCAGAGCCTTGAGGATGCCCATCAGTGCCGTGCCCAGACCCAGGAACAGGGTCAGCCAGCCCCACCAGGCCGGGGCGGCGCTGAGGGGGGCCACGAATTCGCAGCTGCGGATGATGCCGTACAGACCGGCGTTGATCATGGCGCCGGAGAGCAGGGCCGAGATGTGGCTGGGCGCGGCCGGGTGGGCCTCGGGCAGCCAGACGTGCATGGGCGCGATGCCGGCCTTGGCGCCGAAGCCCAGCAGGGACAGCACGAACAGGACCGAGGCCAGCGGCACCACGGGGCCTTCCTTGAGGGCCAGGGTAGCAAAGGCCGTATCGCCCGAGTTCTGCCAGAGCAGGCCGAAGAAGGCCAGCAGCAGCACGGCACCCAGGTGGGCGGCCACCAGATAGACCCACGAAGCGTCGCGCACGTTGCGGTCGCTGTCGTTGAAGTCGATGAGGAAGAAGGGCGACAGGGACATGACTTCCCAGGCCAGCAGGAAGAGCACGGCGTCACGGGCCATCATGACAACGGCCATGCCCAGCACCAGCAGCAGATAGAAGAGCCAGTGGGCGGCCAAGTTGTGTTCGCTGGCGCGGGTATGGCGCAGCGAGATGCCCCCGGCACAGGCACAGACGAAGCCCAGGCCGAAGACCGGCAGCAGGAAGACGCGGGAAAGGGCGTCCAGCCCCAGACTCAGACTGCCCACGGGCAGGCCCCAGGCCTGGGTCCACAGCAGGCTGCCTGTCCAGCTGTCCGTGAACAGGCCCGCCATGCCCAGGGCACAGCCGCAGGCGGCCCCCAGAGGACCGAACAGGTCGGCCAGCCGGGTCGTGGCGGGCGTGGGGCGGGCAAAGGCCAGCAGCCCCAGACCGGCGGCGCTGACCGCCAGTACACACAGAGCCAGTAAAATCAGAAACATGAGCACACTCCGACATTCAGACCGTCAAAGTACACGATGCGGCCCTGCCGTGGGCAGGACCGCATCTGTGAAAACTTTTCTGGCGGCATGGTCCGAGCGCTCCTTCCCCGGAGACTTGCAGCGCCCATGCCGGACGGACAGACGGACTCCCTGTCCGTCAAGGGTTATGGTTGCGCGTCCGTACCGGCCGGTACGGATCCCCCTGCGTCGCCTTCCCCGGGCGGCGCATCCATATATGAATTCGACCGGAGCGGGGGCGGCGGCGCGCTGCATGCGCAAAGGCGGCTGCGTGCTCGCCGCTATCCCCTGTTCCGGACACGGACATCTAGGCCAGACCCTTGCGGATCTGCTCGTCGAAATAGGCGATGGTCTTTTTCAGGCCTTCTTCCAGCTGGACCTTGGGCTCCCAGCCCAGGACCTCGCGGGCCAGGCTGATGTCGGGACGGCGCTGTTTGGGGTCGTCGCCGGGCAGGGGCTCGCAGATCAGCCTGGAGCTGCTGTTGGTGAGCTCGATGACCTTTTCGGCCAGCTCGCGGATGGTGAACTCGCCGGGATTGCCCATGTTCACGGGGCCGGTGAAGTCGTCGGGCGTGGCCATGAGGCGGCACATGCATTCCACCAGGTCATCCACATAGCAGAAGGAGCGGGTCTGGCTGCCGTCGCCGTAGATGGTGATGGGTTCGCCCTTCAGGGCCTGCACGATGAAGTTGGAGACCACACGGCCGTCGTTGGGATGCATCTTGGGACCGTAGGTGTTGAAGATACGGCCCACCTTGATGTTCACATTGTTCTGGCGGCGGTAGGAGAAGAACAGGGCCTCGGCGCAGCGCTTGCCTTCGTCATAGCAGGAGCGGATGCCGTTGGGGTTCACATGGCCCCAGTAGCTCTCGGGCTGCGGATGCACGTCGGGGTCGCCGTAGACCTCGCTGGTGGAGGCCTGGAAGATGCGCGCTTTCAGGCGCTTGGCCAGACCCAGCATGTTGATGGCACCGTGGACGCAGGTCTTGATGGTCTGCACGGGGTCGTGCTGGTAGTGGACGGGCGAGGCCGGGCAGGCCAGGTTGTAGATCTCGTCCACTTCCACGAACAGGGGGAAGGTCACGTCATGGCGCAGCAGTTCGAAGCGCTTGTTGTCCATGAGCTCTTCCACATTGGAGCGGGCGCTGGAAAAGAAATTGTCCACGCACAGGACTTCGTGCCCCTCGTCCAGCAGACGCGCGCACAGATGCGAGCCCAGAAAACCCGAACCACCAGTGACAAGAACCCGTTTTCGCAAATGCATGATAGCCTCTCAACGTAAAATGACCAATAGGCGCAGAGAGTGTACGCCCTTGTCCCGGGACTGGCAATGCCTGAAACGGGGCTTTTTCGCGGCGGGGCAAGGGCTTGCGTCCCGTGTCTGCCCCTGCTAGAAGCCATGCCAGACGGACGCCCTGCCGGGGATGGGGCGGTGCCCGTCCACGGGGCAGTGCTGCCCGCATCCCGCATCCTCTCCATCCCGGATCCGCCATGAGCCACAAGAAAGTTGAACGTATCGATCCCCTGACCCAGGCCCTGCCCTGCGTGGGCTGCGACAGCCACGCCCATCTGGACGGCGAGGAATTCGACGCCGACCGCGAAGAGGTGCTGGCCCGCGCCCGTGCCGCCGGTGTGGCCACCATCGGAAACATTTTCCTCGATCCTGACCGCTGGCGCCGTCGCCGCGGCTATTTCGATGCACATCCCGAGGTCTTTTTCGTGCTGGGCATCCATCCCTGTGACGGACAGCAGTGCACGCCCGAAGTCCTTGCGGACATCCGTGAAGCCTTTGCCGTGGATGACCGCCTGCGCGCCGTGGGCGAGATCGGGCTCGATTTCTACTGGGACGACTGCCCCAAGGAGATCCAGTACCAGGTCCTGCACGATCAGCTGCAACTGGCCCGCGAGCTGGAAAAGCCTGTGGTCATCCATTGCCGCAACGCCGAGGCCGAGACCCTCATGACCCTCGAATCCCGAGGTTTTGTCGGCTATCCGCTGCTCTGGCACTGTTTTGGCGGCGATGCCGACATGGCCCGGCGCATCATCCGCAACGGCTGGCACATCTCCATCCCCGGACCGGTCAGCTACCCGGCCAACAAGGCCGTGCGCGAGGCCCTGGCCGTCATCCCTGACGACCGCCTGCTGCTGGAGACCGACAGCCCCTACCTTTCGCCCGTGCCCTGGCGCGGCAAGCGCAACGAGCCCGCCTTCACGGTCTTCACCGTACGCCATATGGCGGCCGCCCGCGGCATGGAGCCCGAAGAGCTCTGGCAGTTCTGCGGCGACAACGCCCGAAGGTTCTTCGGCCTTGAAAAGGCGGCAAGGTAGAGGGCAGGTGCGTCGGGAAGGCAAGCAGCCCCGTAGAGGAAAAAGAAATCATCCCTTCTTCAATATCCAGGCCCAGAGAGATGATAAAGCCAGGTGTGACGGCAGTATGCACGTCATACCTGGCTTTTTTGCAGGCTTGTCGCCTGTGGGAGGAGAGTTTGCGGCGAGGCCTTTTCAGGCCTTACAGCTTCAGCAGCTTCCTGGCATTTTCAGATTCGATCTTTTTCCTGTCCGCATCGGACAGGTCGAGGGCATCAAACCATCCACACGCCTCGGGGAGATATTCGAACGGGTAATCCGAGGAGAACAGGATTCTGTCGGTACCAAGGATGTCGATGGCGTTCTTGAGGGCTTCCGTATTGAAATGTCCGCTCGTGGTCACATAGAAGTTGTTTTTGAAGTATTCAAGGAGCGGACGCTTGCCTTCCTTCATGCTCAGGCCGTAGCGCTGCATGTAAAGGCGGTGCGTTGTTCTGGGGAGCAGGAAAGTCAGCCCTTCTCCCAAATGCCCGAGGATGACTTGCATCGTGGGATTCCGGTCGAAGACATCGCTCATCATCAGGCGGACGGCAATGGTCGCCGTTTCGATGGCGAATCCCCATGCGGAACCGATGAGGGCGGGATAATCCTGATAGATACGTCTTCCGGGGCCCGGGAGAGGTTCGCGGGGATGCAGGTAGACAGGAACGCCCAGCTCTGCAGCACAGTCCCAGAACTCTGCAGCCTGCGGTTCGTCGGGATAGATGAAGCCGTCATCCAGATTGGACCATCCCCGGATGAGCGCGCCGGGCATGCCGAGCTTTGTAACGGCATATTCAAGTTCTTTGGCCGCCAGGTCGCCACGCTGCATGGGGATGTTGGCAAAGGCGCTGAACCTGTCGGGGTAGGCTGCATGATAATGCTCGGCAAGGTATTCGTTTTCGACACGCGCGATACTGGCCGCCTGGACAGGATCGGATACGAACTGTGCCCCGCCCACGGTGTGGGAGATGACCTGCCGCTCGATGTTGTTCTGGTCCATCTCTTCCAGGCGCAAGGGGATATCTGTCCAGCGCCTGACGATATCCTTCATATATTCTACACCATTACGTGCAGATTCAGCAGAAAAATTGGCAACAGCATTGTTTGAGGGGGTCGTGACATGACATTCGAGATCGATTTTCATATGTCCTCCAAACAGTTAATGTTTGCAGTGAATGAAGCATAAAATATGCCATATCGTAACATATTTATTTTATTGAATATCAATAAATAGTCGAAGATATTTATTCTAATTTTTAAAATTTTGTATTGTATTTTCCAGAATGCCGGTGTGTGTGAACAGTCCTGTCCTGAACAGCCTGCCATTTTGTAACGTGTGATTTTGGACAATAGACAGGGTTGGAGCGTCTGAGGCCATCAATATCAACATCCCAGACGTCGGATCTTCTTCCAAAGGCTAACGGTCGGCCCCTTTCATGACGTCCGCATTCTTTTTCGTTGTTTGCAGATGCGGGAGGCGTTGATGGATCCGGATGGCAGGGCATAGCCCGGGATCACCTGCAATAAAGAGGGCGTCCGGCATTCTTTCGTTCAGGCAAAGAAGTTTTGCCTTTGTCCGCAGCGAAACAGACTGGAGTCGCCTGCAGGGAACGCGCGGCTGCGGCTGCATATGCCGGGAACAGGGAAGGATACCTGTTCCCGGCATTTTTTCATTTTTTTTGTCGGGGCATGAGGAGGCCCATTTCCTTCATCCGGGACCGCAGCGTCATGTAATTGATATTCAGGATCTCAGAAGCACTATTTGGTCCTGTCAGTTTGTAGCCTGTCTTGTCGAGCACCTTCTTGATATACCGGTATTCATATTCGAGAAGTGTTGGCCATTCCTTCTCCATGAAGTCTTCATTCGTATTTTCTAGAGGCATAAAATGAAATTTGAATTTTGATTTGAGAGAATTTTTTTTACTGAGTATCAGTGAACGTTCAATCACAAATTCAAGTTCACGCACATTTCCCGGCCAGTTATAATTGTAGAGCCGGGACATTTCCTCCTGAGTAATATTGACGGGAGTGTTGATATTCAGTGTTTTCATTTTTAAACGTAAAAAATGGTTTACAAGGTAAGGAATGTCCGCTTTTCGCTCGCGTAACGGCTTAAGCAGGATGGGAAAAACAGAAAGCCTGAACCAAAGGTCTTTTCTGAATTTTCCCTGCTTTACCTTTTGCATCAGATCATCCTGCGTCGCAGCGATGATACGGACATCGATGGGGATGGCTTTGTGGTCACCTACATGCGTGATATATTTTTTTTCTATGACGCGCAGAAGATGTATCTGCGCCTCAAGGGGCATTTCGCCAATTTCGTCAAGAAAGAGCGTCCCTCCGGATGCCTGTTCAAAATATCCTTTTCGGGAGCTGACAGCGCCTGTAAAGGCCCCTCGTTCATGGCCAAAAAGTTCACTTGTAAGCAGGCCTGGAGCCATGGCTCCGCAGTTTATTTTTAAAAAAGGCTTGTCGCGGCGGTTTGAAAGTTCGTAGATGGAGTCGGCAACAGCTTCCTTTCCTGTACCTGTCTCTCCCATGATAAGTACTGTGGAAAGTGTGGGTGCGACTATTTTTATATTTTCATATATATCATTTAATTCAGGACAAAGTTTCAATTTGTCCTCTCCAGAACTTACAGTAAAATTTGTATAGTTATGTTTTTCTGTAAGAAAAAACACATCTCTTATCTCATTTGAAAGTGGAGACAGTATTTTTTCTAGTTTGTGAAGAATATCATCAGTAAATATATTGTACTTATTTGACCAGAAATTTATCAGTAACGTATCACTTTCTGTTTTTAATAAGGGGACACGAAGAAGAGAGTTGTGCTTCCAGAAAGGAATATGTGCCAGTTCCGGAATGGCGAAACTTGGCTCGTGCTTGAAGCTGTCTAGATTATTCATGTAGACAGCTTCATCTTTTTTTTCGCTCAAAATGATGGCGACACCTTCCTTGTCATTCAATGATATTGTGTCGAATGAGTAGGTTTTATCTGTATCATAGATATGAAGAACGCGCCTGTTGTTGTGCGAAACAAGGATAAGATTGATTCTTGATATGGCGATATCTTTTTCAATTATATTTAAAAGTCCATCAATAGCGCCATGCAATCCGTTTGTTTTATACAGAATGAGGCATGCCATTGCGCTGGAGTCAACAAAATTTTCATTGGAAATGTTCATATTTCCTCCGATATTTTAAATATTAAAATTTATTTTATAAAATTTAGAATTTTATTGTCAATGCTTAATTTTAATTTACTGAAATTATTATATATATTTTTTGGAACGCTTATTGCTAAATATTTTTCAAGCGAAAAAATTCGCAATCGCAATATTTTATCAGGAGTAAATCATGCCTCCTTATATCGATCCCCAAAAATGTGTTGGCTGTGGAATATGTAAGTCAATTTGTCCTATGCAAATATTTTACCAGAAAGAAGTAAAGCAGGTTCCTGAGATCATTTATGGTGAAGAATGTTGGCATTGCAATGCCTGTGTGCTTGACTGCAAGACTTGTGCGATAACGTTGCGCATCCCCATCAATTATATGTTGCTGCATACAGACGTCTCGACGTTGCACCGATAGGGAGATCAAGATGATTTCAATAAACAAGGTAATCAATACGGATGTCGTTGTCGTCGGTGGTGGTATCGCTGGTCTTTGTGCTGCTATCGCTGCGGCTGAAAATGGTGCGAAAACACTTGTCCTGGAAAAAGCGAACTCGAAGAGGAGCGGTTCTGGCGCTACCGGCAACGACCATTTCCTGTGCTATTATCCTGCCAAGCATGGCAATGACATCTCGGTAATCCTTCAGGAGCTTCTCGACAGTCTTGTGGGCCTGTGCCATGATCCCAAGCTTTCGCTGGTCTTCCTCAACAGAACGCTGGAAGTTGTGCAGAAGTGGGAGCAATGGGGCATCAATATGAAGCCCTTTGGCGATGATTATGAGTTCATGGGGCATGCCTATCCCGGACGTCCCCGTATCTGGCTGAAGTATGACGGGCACAACCAGAAGGAACTCCTTACGCGTCAGGCCATCAAGGCCGGTGCGCAGATCCTGAACTATCATCCTGCCGTGGACCTGATCCGGGATGAAGCGGGGATCGCAGGCGTGCTCGCGCTGGATACGTCGTCTCTGGAGCCTTCTTTCACGCTGATCAAGGCCTCCCGTGTCATCCTGTCCACAGGAACGGCCAATCGCCTGTATCCTGCTGCCGGTTCGCCGGGATGGCCGTTCAATACGGCCTTTTGCCCGGCCTGCACAGGAGCGGCCCAGGCCCAGGCCTGGAGGATTGGGGCGACCATGGTCAATATGGAATTCCCCAACAGACATGCTGGCCCCAAGTTCTTTGCCCGGGCCGGAAAGTCGACCTGGATCGGACTGTACCGTCGTCCTACGGGCGATCTGCTTGGTCCTTTTGTGGACAAGGCGACGCGAGAGGTGGGCGATATCACCTGTGACGTTTGGAATTCAGCCTATACTGACGTCCTCATGGATGGATCCGGCCCTGCCTATATAGATTGTTCGCAAACGTCCAGGGAAGATCTGGAGTTCATGCGTGAGGGGATGATCAGCGAAGGTCTGACTGGTCTTTTGAATTATATGGATGAAAAGGAGATCGATCCTGCGCGGCATGCTGTCGAGTTCATGCAGTATGAACCTCATATCATCGGCAGGGGGCTGCAGATCGATGAACATGCAGAAACAAGCATCCCCGGCTTGTATGCCGCCGGTGACATGGTGGGCAATTTCAGAGGGGATATCGCCGGAGCTGCCGTCTACGGCTGGATCGCCGGTGAACATGCAGCCACCCATAACCAGCGCGACATCGCTGCAGATATGGAACAATCGCCCTGGGTCCAGGAGCGTGTAGCCTTTTACAGCCAGTTCATGGAGCGGGATCATGGGGCACACTGGAAGGAAGCGAACCTCGCTCTCCAGCAGATCATGAATGATTATGCTGCCGCTGGTCCGCACAGGGTCCGGTCTGCCAGCCTTTTGAAGGCCGGCCTCAAGTATCTGGCTGATCTGCGGACGTATGCGGAGAAGGAACTGTTTGCCACCAATGCGCACCTGCTGATGCGGACGATAGAGATCTTCGACCTCATGGATAATGCCTGCATCCTGATGCATAGCGCCCTGGAAAGAAAGGAGTCGCGGGGGATGCATCAGCGTGTCGATTTTCCTTTCACGAATCCGTTGCTTGCCAATAAGTTCCTTATGGTACGCCAGGAAAACGGCCATGTGATCACGGAATGGAGACAGCGCTGGCATTAGCATAAATGCGACCGGCCTGATGCAACATGACTCGGGCCGGTCGCATAAAGGGGGGAAATATCATGACCGATTCCTTGAAGCGCGGACTGTATATACTCGGCACCATATGTCTGTATTTTATCCTGACCATGCTCCCGACGCCGGAAGGGTTGAGCCCTGAGGGGCAAAAGGCGATAGCCCTTATGCTGTGTGCGGTCATCACATGGAGCATGAAGCTCCTGCCGATTGCCGTATCGTCCATCCTTTTTACGTGCCTTACCGTTGTCGTCGGTCTCGTTCCATTCAAGAAAAGTCTGTCGCTTTTTGCGACGCCGCCCATTTTCTTTGTCTTTGCCATGTTTTGTAATGCCATCGCATTTCAGAATTCGGGATTGAACAAAAGAATCGTTCTATGGACCAGCATCAAGTCCAAGGGAAATCCCCGCAAGCTTATCCTGTACCTGATGATGGCGACAGCCCTTATATCCTCTTTCCTTGCCGATATCCCGGCCATCGCCATGATGTACCCGGTCGGCTTGCTGCTGTTGCAGGAAAACGGCTGCGAGCCTGGAAAAAGCAATCTTGGGCGTGTCCTCATGCTCGGGCTTCCGCTTGCAAGCCTGATCGGCGGCGCCGGAACCCCAGCCGGGAGTTCCATGAATGTCCTGACATTGAGCCTGCTCCAGAGCACGTCGAATATTCATATCTCCTTCTTTGAATGGTCCATGATGGGGATGCCTATCGTCCTCCTTCTGACGCCGGTCACATGCTATATCCTTCTCAAGTTCTATCCGCCTGAGATCGATACTCTGGTAGGTATCGAAAAGGTGCATGAGCAATATGAAAGCCTTGGTGCCCTGTCCAAGAAGGAGTACATGTATCTTATTATATTGATTATAAATATGGTTTTGTGGATGACGGACAGCATCCACAGGATTCCTTTGCCGGTCATCGCGGTCCTGGGTATTTCCCTGTTCTTCATTCCGGGCATCGACCTTGTTTCCTGGAGCAAGGACAACCAGAAGATCGGCTGGGACATCCTCATGCTCGTGGGTGCTTCGTCTGCTCTGGGCATGATCATTTGGGAAAAGGGCGGCGCCATGTGGATCGCCAATACCTGCCTCAGCAGCATTGCCGATTTCCCTGTGTCACTGATCATTGCCTCTATCTGCCTGTTCACTATCGTCATCCATCTCCTCATTCCTGAAAATACCGCCATCGTCGCCGTATTGCTGCCTACATTGACGACGTTCGCGACCATGCACGGCATCAATCCGGGTTTGCTGACGATCCCGATGGGGCTCAGTGTCTCTGCCAACCTGCTCCTGCCGTTGGGACCGGTTCCGCTGATCACGTTCCCTGCCGGATATTACAAGATGTATGACCTTTTCCTCCCCGGAAGCGTCATCTCCATTGCGTGGATACTGCTGGTGACCATCATCATGCTCTTTATTGCCATCCCGACAGGGATCATTTCTTGATATCACGATGCATCGATTGTTTTACCTTTCTACTTCTGTGCTTGATGAAACATCTAACACAGAGAAATAGCAGGTTTACTATGAGAAAAATATATTTCATTATAGCAATATCAATATTGTTGATGCATGATATTGCTTATGCTGTAGACTTCAAAATAAAAGGACAATGGCAATTCGCCATCAGCAGTGGAGAGGTCAACCTCGTCCAAAAGAAAGACGGCAAGAATGCGGATGCAAAGGACCAGTTCCATGCCCGTCAGCGTATCCGCCTCCAGATGGATGCCGCAGTCTCGGAATTCCTTTCCGGAACCCTGTTCTTTGAAATCGGGAACCAGATGTGGGGCAGCTATGGCAGCGGGGGCGCGCTGGGCGCTGACGGTAACGTGGTAAAACTCCGCCAGGCGTATCTGGATGCGATGCTTCCCCATACGGATATCAAGCTGCGCGCAGGGATCCTGAATCTGAGTCTGCCGAAGAAGGCCGGTGGCGGTCTTGTGATGGATACGCTGGACGTGGCAGGTATTGCCGCAAGCCATCAGTTTAACGAAGCACTTTCGGCCACAGCTTTTTGGGTGCGTCCTTTCAACGATAACTATACGGAAAACGGTTCAGCGTGTTATCTGGACAATATGGATCTTTTTGGCCTCGTGCTGCCGATACGCATGAAGGATATCGAGGTCTCGCCGTGGGTCATGTACGGCATTCGCGGAAAAAATACTTTTCCTGTCGACAGCAATGGAAAAGCAAAAAAAATCTGGAATGACGGCATGCCCAATTATACCTTGAGCTCGCACCCGTTCTCGGGGACAGATCTCGTAGGGGATACGGACAAATTGTATGGCAACATGTTCTGGGCGGGGCTGGCCACGAGTATCCGTACGTTTGATCCCTGGAATATCGAACTTGATTTCAACTACGGCTATGTCGAGGAAATGGGACGCTACTCCACGACGGTCCGGGGGAGCAGCACAGAACGGGCCAGCACCCGCAGGGAAGGCTGGCTTGCGAAAGGTCTGATCGAATACAAGACAGACTGGGGCATCCCCGGGATTTTTGGCTGGTATGCATCTGGGGACGATGGCACGCTCAAGAACGGATCGGAGCGCATGCCGAGTATCGCTCCCTGGGCAAAATTCACGAGCTTTATGGGGTCCGCCAATTTTTATCCTACGGGATTCAACGATATCGGAACAAACTATCAGGGGACTTGGGGGCTGGGATGTCAGGTCCGGGATATCTCCTTTGTGGATGACCTGACCCATGTCTTCAGAGTGGCGTACTGGAGGGGTACCAACAGCACCTCGATGGCCAAGTATGCCTCGTCGCGGGATTCCTGGAATTATGGCGTGGATCAGATCCCCAACAAGGCAGGGATATATCTGACAACAGAAGATTCGTTGATCGAGTTCAACTTGGACAGCTATTATCAGATGTATGAAAATCTGAAGATAGGACTGGAACTGGCCTACATTATAAATAATATGAGCCACGATGTCTGGCAGGACAGCGACAAGACATATTTCAGCAATGCCTCGATGGCAAAGCAGGATGTGTGGAGAGTGACCTTGTATTTTGGCTATTCGTTCTAAGGGATCCCCTTTGAGAGGCTTTGGGTGATCCCGCTGTTTCGTGGAGAGGACCTGGATGCCAAAAGGGCAGGCATGATGCGGATATCATGTCTGCCCTTGCTTTTTCGCTTACCGGAGCCTGCAGGCAGTCCCGGCATTTGGTATGTCACCAGCTGTAGGGGATGTCCTTCGTATCGGCGGGCAGGCGTTCGCCTTCCTCGGGATCGTGGGGCAGGTCGGCGCAGTTGCAGATCAGGGCCGGTTCGTCCGTGGCGGCGGTGAAGCCGTACCAGACCCCCGTGGGGATGCGCAAAAGGCCGTAATGGTCGGGGCGGCCCAGATACAGTTCCCGCAGCACGCCGCAGGTGGGCGAATCGGGGCGGGCGTCATAGAGCACGAGTTTCAGCAGGCCGTGGGGCACGGTGTAGTACTGGGTCTGGCGGCGGTGGCGTTTCCAGGCCTTGATGGCCCCGGGCAGGACCTCGGAGAAATAGACCTCGCCCAGATGCAGTTCCCCGTCCGCCGTCTCGGCGTGGGGGCGCAGGGGAGAGTCGGGGCGCAGCATGTGCATCACCGGGCCGCCGGGGGTAGTGATGACCTTCAGGGGCTGGAAGCTGACACCGTCGATGCCCATGTCCGGGCACGGATGTTCGGAACGTTCCATGGGGATGTCCTTTCTGGACGGCGGATCCGCCCGGAAGACCGGGCGGGCGGCCTTATTTCGTCCAGAGCTGCTCGCGCTGTTCGGCGGCGTTCACATAGGCCGCGATCTGGCCCAGGCTGAAGTCCAGCATGGAGCCCTGCTTGGCGCCGTCGCCGCGATAGAAACGATGGTACCATTCGGCGGTGAAGCGGATGGTCTCCTCAAAGGTCAGGGTGGCTTTCCAGCCCAGATGGGCCAGGGCCTTGTCGCAGCAGAGCTTGAGCAGGGTGCATTCCTTCATGCCCGCCTGTCCGGCCTTGTCCATCTCGCTGCGGAAGCCGGGCCAGTGCAGGGCCAGGGCCTCCACCACTTCCGCCACGGTATTCTCCTGCACCTGCCCCATCAGTATGCAGACTGTGCTCATCTACACGAATTCCATAACGAGTCTCAGCCATCTCTACCGGCACATTATAAGTTTCTCCATCGCCAACACAGAAAAGTCCTACCTGACCATCATGGCCTTTGCAAGCTCCCCATCCGCCAACAGTTGGCTCAATAATCAGATA
>OKSA01001941.1_pt1 | contig 17721 bp, 16 predicted proteins | sample 1601181 | NCBI WGS metagenome assembly OKSA01 (sample SAMEA3541538, study PRJEB24748) | human gut metagenome | biome: human gut; feature: human-associated habitat; material: faeces | place: China | collected 2012
ATGGAGCCGGCTCAGTGGAAAGAAATCAACCGGTGAGGTGAGCAGCGTGGAAAAAGAGACACTGGCAGTCCGCTGGGTTGAACACAAAGAGGAAAGCCTGCCTGAAAGAAGGCACAACCGCGGCCACGCCGACCCTACGGCAGATGCCGCCATCGGTCATGTGCTGCTGGAAGAACGCCGGAAGAACAAAAAGAAGCGTCCGCGCACCGGCGTGTGGCGGGCAGAGGAGGTGGAGCGGAATGAGGGAAAGTGAAGTCGAGCGTCAGTTCGTAGAAGCTGTGAGGGCCGCCGGAGGGCAGGCCCTTAAGTTTACGAGCCAAAGCGTGAACGGTGTACCGGATCGGCTGGTTCTGCTGCTGGGCGGAAAGTGTGCATTTGTGGAGCTGAAAGCTCCCGGCAAGCAGATGCGGCTGTTGCAGCGCAAGCGTCGGCAGCAGCTTGAAGCACTGGGCTTTCCGGTGTTCTGCGTAGACCGCCCGGAGCAGATCCAGCCTGCCATTGATGCTTTGCTCCAATGGAACCCCGGAGAACCTATTCCACAAGGCATTGGAGCGAAGATCCCGGAGATGCCGGCGGTCGCGTTGACGCAGAGCAATACACAAGGCGCAGAGTCGGAAGTGAGGTGATGCCAAAATGAAGTTCATTCCCCATGATTATCAGCGGTTTTGCACTGAGTATATCAAGACTCACCCCATTGCAGCTCTGTTTCTGGATATGGGCCTGGGTTAAGGCAAGACCGTCATTACCCTGACCGCAATCCAAGACCTTATGCTGAACACATTCGAGGTCAACAAGGTCCTCATCATCGCGCCGCTGCGTGTCGCAAGAGACACATGGCCGGCTGAGATCGAGAAGTGGGATCACCTGAAAAATCTGGACATTTCAATCGTCGTGGGCGATGTGAAGACACGCATTGCCGCCGTCCACCATCCGGCCATGATCTATGTGGTCAACCGTGAAAACGTCAAGTGGCTGGTGGAGTATTATGAGAAGAATGGGATGCGCTGGGACTTCAGCATGGTGGTCATTGACGAGCTATCCTCGTTCAAGAACTACCAGTCCCAGCGGTTTAAGTTCCTGCGAAAAGTCCGTCCGTATGTGAAGCGGTGGGTCGGGCTGACCGGCACACCGTCCTCCAATGGTCTTATGGATCTCTGGGCAGAGATCGGAATTCTGGATGGAGGAGAGCGTTTGGGTAAGTTCATCGGACGCTACCGTGAAGCCTATTTCAAGGCTGCGTCCATGAATCCGTCCAGCGGCGTGGTGTTCCAGTACAAGCCCAAAGAGGGAGCTGAGGAACTAATCTACCAGCGCATCTCGGACATTACGATCTCCATGAAGGCTTTGGACTACCTGAATATGCCGGACTGCATCCCGACACGGTACGAAGTCGAAATGAACGCCGAGGAGCGCAAGCTCTACGATATGCTCAAGCAAGACCTCCTGATCCCCTTGAAGGATGGGGATATAGATGCTGCCAATGCTGCATCGCTGACTGGAAAATTGTTGCAGATGAGCAATGGCGCGGTCTATGACGAAAACGGCAAAGCGCGAATCCTGCATGACCACAAGCTGGAAGCACTGGAAGACCTGATCGAAGCCGCCAACGGCCAATCGGTACTGGTGGCGTACTGGTTCAAGCATGACCGAGAGCGCATCATCAACCATCTGGAAAGGCTCAAGGTCCCTGTGCGGGACATCAAGACCAGCATAGACATCAAGGACTGGAACGCCGGCAATATCCCGGTTGCCCTGATCCACCCGGCATCTGCCGGACATGGCCTGAACATCCAGCAGGGCGGACACATCCTGGTCTGGTTCGGTCTGACATGGAGCCTTGAACTGTATCAGCAGACCAATGCCCGCCTCTGGCGGCAAGGCCAGACACAGGTGGTCACCATCCACCACATCATTACCAAGGACACGGTGGATGAGGACGTGATGGCTGCTCTAGAACAGAAGGACATGACACAAGAAAAGCTGATTTCTGCCGTCAAAGCACGGCTGGAAGCATGAAAACACGAGGAAAGAGAATGGATAAGATTTTGTTTTTGAAGGAAACCGACCGCATGGCGGCATTGGAGACGAATACGGCACTGAGCCCGGATAAGGCATCGAACACAAAGGAGTACGTCTACAAGAAGGCGGCTCCCGTGACGGGCACAAAACCCAAACGAGATGAGGCGGGGTTCTTTGTTCCGTATGCGATGTTCCGTCCCATCCGAGAGCCGGGCCTGCTCTGTGAGCTGCTGGGTGATAACCCGGTGCGCCGCTGTGCAGACCTCAAAATGAACCTCGACTTCCTGATGAAGGAAGCCTATGAGCACACGATCGAGCAGATGATGTGCAGCGCACGCCTGAACGAGATTCGCTGCCAAATGCACATGTGCAAGGAGGACCGAGCGATGGAGCACTACGCCCGGATGACAGAGAAAGGCGTGGCGGTCGATGCACCCAAGGTCATCACGCAGGAGCAGCGCAAGGCCATTTTGAACGCTGTTACCTGGAAATACGACTGGATCCAGCAGAACAAAAAGCGATGCTTCCGGTTTGCCGAGGTCATCATTGCACGCCAGAAGAACGGCGGAACGAAGAACCTGCAGGAATCCCAGTTTGTGGAGAACTTCATCCAGTATGCTGCAGCCCTGCCGGAACCCAACCGCAGAGTGCTGGACATGATGTACGAAGCTGCATGGTACATCATCTGCATCTATCGCTTCGGAATGACCAGGGATCAGGTGCCGGAGCCCTGGTATGACACAGTCGGTGAGGTTCGCAAGAACGGCAAGGAGCACGCCGATGGGAAATATTGAGTACGCCGAGTGCTATGCAGAGCTGGCAAACGCCATCGTTTTGCAGGCATTCTAGGATTATCGGAAGACACTGTTCAAGCTGGTGCAGGAGCCGGAAGAATGGAAACACCGGTCCAGCAAAAAGAAACTGGAGCGATTCTTCCACTCGAAGTGGTATCGCACCTTGACCGATTTGGACCCTGCGATCCTGATGCAGGAGGCAAAGCGGCAGGCAGATATCAATGTTGAACGCTGGAATCGAGGCAGGGCAAAGGCACGGGAACGAGCCGAGAGAAAAGCTGCTGAACAAAATCTCTCGGCTGCGGCAGCTATGTGATACAGAACATCGGTCAGAAAGGAGGGCTTGACCATGAGCGAAGAAACACATCCCACTGAGGTGCAGACCTCTGTTGGGGCACCGGACTATATGGAAAAAGCCAGAGAACTGGCCGATTCCTATCCACAGCTTCTGGCGAGAAAGCAGGAACTTAAGAAACAAATCGACGAATCCCACGCCTGGTTTTATACCCGGGACGAGGTCATCTACAAACTGTCGCAAGGAGCGCATGAGCAGGGAGAATGGGTCAAAACCAGCGGCACATCCAACCCGGTGGAGCGCACTGTCCTCAACTGCGACAAGGTGCTGGCATCCATGAACCGGGAGATCCAGAAACGGCGGGAGGAGGAACTGTTCGCTCCGTACCGCCGGGTCTGTGAGGCGGTCGAGCTGTTTGACATCGGGCTGCGGAGCCTGCGGGGACGGACACAACTTGTTGCCCGGCAGCTCTTTGTGCAGCGGAAGGCCATCTCCACAGTGGAGGATGATGCCGGGAAACCACTGGGTCGGAAGACCGTGGAGGCTGAACGGGAGAGGGCACTTACTGGAATCGCCCAGACGTTGGAACGATTGGAGGGATGATGTTGAAGAACACAGAGGAAGTCACAGAGAAGATGATCCAGCAGGTTGTTTCTGCCTGCGAGAAATACCGGCAGGTACAGGCAACAGAGCAGAAAGCCAAGGCTGAACTCCACGAGCATGAGAAGGCGGAGGCTGAGGCTGTTTTCCCGAAGGAGAAAGCGATGTACGAGAAGTTGGCGGCAGATGCTTCGACACGCTGCCTCATGGCGTACCAGTGGCAGCGAGACTTCTGCATTGCGCTGCAAAAGGTCGAGCCGTTCAAAGCCCGGATGGTGCTGGAGCAGCATTTTATCCGGAGTCAGCCACTCAAGGCCATTGAGGTCGGGTACGGCAAGACTATGAGCCGCACGACCGCCACCCACTACAAAAAGGTCGGAATCCGGGGCTTCGCCAGGGAACTGGATAAGATCCTTTCGGAGCTTGAGAGCAAGGAAAAAATTATTTTTGGAAAGTGAACACTTTCCGAACACGGTTGTGCGCTGACCGTGCATGACTGAACATTTTTCTTCTTTACGGTACGCACTCAATTTGGTATAATTTATACTGGAAAAGCTGGATAGAGAAGCGTATTGCCGAGGTGGTCAGAAATGACTTTGCTTCGGCTTTTTTGTTGCAGCGATCGATTCGCTGTCAAAGCTGTGACTTCTCTGTCCGGCTTTTTACTTTTACATCAACCTAAGGTCTATCGACCGGGAAAAAGAGGTGAGTTTTCATTGGGTCGCAAGAATAAAAACGGTCGTTCAAGACCTCATATGAATAAATACATCAACCAGAAAGGGCGGCTGCTCCGCAAGCAGCGCACAGCCTGGTCTGAAAAGTCCGCCCCGCAGGAAGCGTTGCGGCAGGACACACAGCAGCAGGAGACTCCGCAGCAGATCGTGCAGCGGTTTGAGATCTGGTTTGCCGAGCTGGGCGACCACTACGGCAGTTCCGTGCAAAGCGGCAGTCGCCCGGTGCTGGTCATCAGCAACGATGTGGCAAATCGGTTTTCCAGCACGCTCACAGTGATCCCCCTGACCATTGTGCAGAAGAAGCTGGGTCTGCCCACGCACATCCAGATCGCAGAAACAGACCGCAAGATGCTGAACAGCCATGTCTATCTGCGCAACTCTGTGGCACTGACAGAGCAGGTCACGACCATCGACAAGAAGGCTCTGCAAAATAAGCTGGGCTGCCTGACCTCGGATGCTAAGCAGAGGAAAGTGGAGCAGGCCATTGCGGTGTTCTTCAGCATGAACACTGCTGATATCGCTGACACCACTGACACAGGCAGTGATACTGACTTTACCAAGAAGGAGGCGAGAACGTGGTAGACATCAAAAATATCCCTGCGAGACTGAAAAGCGACTGCCAGTTCTGCGTCTGGAAGTTTGAAAAGCGAAGCGGTCAGAAGACCAAGATGCCATATAACCCTGCAAACGGGGAACGTGCGAAGATCAACGATATGCGAACCTTCACCGATTTCAAGACCACTCTCATGACCTATACCATGGGCGGGTACGATGGCATCGGCATTGCGGTCGGCAACGGCATCGGCGCTTTTGATATCGACCACTGTTTCAGAGAGGATGGGACGCTGAACGACACAGCAGCGACCGTCCTTTCCATTTTCCCAACGGCATACGTTGAGAAGTCTCCGTCCGGTAAGGGACTGCGAGGCTTTTTTGGTGTGCCGGAAGATTTTGTCTACGACAAGACAGTCTATTACATCAATAACCGCAGCAAAGGGCTGGAAGTGTATATGCCCGGTGCGACAAACCGCTTCGTCACCGTGACGGGAGATGTTTACCGCACAGGGGAGATCCCTAACGATGAAACCGCTATGACCACCTTGCTGGACTCGCTGATGAAGCGCAACAAGCAGGTGCAGAACACACAGCTCCGGCATCACTCGTATCTGGACGATGACGCAGTCATTGCCCATGCGGAGGAAGCCAGCAACAGTGACAAGTTCAAGAAGCTCTATGCCGGTGACTGGGAAGAACTCTACGATAGCCAGTCGGATGCGGACATGGCACTTCTGTCTATCCTCGCATTCTGGTGCGGCTGCGATGAAGAACAGATGGACCGCATCTTCCGAACCTCCGGCCTGATGCGTGACAAGTGGGATCGCCGGCAGGCCGGTACGACTTACGGCGCAATCTCCATTCGGAACACCGTCAACACCTGTGCAGCGGTGTATGTCCCGGTCAACGCACAGGACATCGTGGACGAGGAGTTCACAAATCTTGACCCGGAGTCTAAATCCCCAGAGTTCCAGCCGGACATCACCAAGCTCACCCTGTCACTGGATGAGATGGCTCCGCACACGAATCCCAGATACGGCAGAGATGAGATCGGCATGGGCAATATGTTTGCCGATTTCTTCAAGCCCATCGCCCGGTATAACAGTGAGCGCGGCATCTGGTATGTCTATGACGGGAAGGTCTGGCAGCCAGACACGGAAAACCTCAAGGTGGCGGAACTGGCAAAGCTGCTGGCAGACAAGCTGTATGTGTTTGCCCTGACGATCACAGAGGAGGATGCCCGAAAGCGATTCATCGACCGGGTGCGGAAGCTCCAGCTCCGAAAGCATCGGGAAACCATGCTGAAGGATGCAAAGTCTGTGTTCCCACTGTCCATGAAACACTACGACCGGGATATCTACCTGTTCAACTGCCAGAACGGAACGCTGGATCTGCGGACGATGGAGTTCCGGGAACACCGCCCGGACGACTACCTCACAAAGGTGTCCCCGGTCATCTATGACCCGAAAGCAGACTGCCCTCGCTGGCGGACTTTCATCACAGAGATCATGCAAGGGGATAAGGCGAGAGCCGACTATCTGCAAAAAGCCATCGGATATGCCTTGACCGGTGATACGAGGATGGAATGTCTGTTCATCCTCTATGGCCCTACTTCCCGAAACGGCAAGGGCACTACCATGGAAAGCATCCTGCGGATCATGGGCGAGTACGGCAAAAACGCCGACCCCACCATGCTGCAGGCGAAGTTCAATGCCCAAAGTGGTGGACCGTCTGAGGAGATCGCTCGTCTTGCCGGCTCCCGGTTCGTCAATATCTCGGAGCCGGAGAAGAAGATCACGCTGGATGCTGCCCTGACCAAACGCCTGACTGGTAACGACACCATCACGGCCCGATATTTGCATGAGAATAGCTTCGAGTTCCGTCCGAACTTCAAGATCTTTATCAACACGAACCATCGTCCGAACATCACGGACCTGACCTTGTTCGAGTCTGGTCGTATCAAGATCATCCCCTTTGACCGCCACTTTGATGAAAAAGAGCAGGATAAGGGTTTGAAGGGCTTCTTTGCGGAACCGGAAAATATGTCTGGTATCCTGAACTGGATGCTGGAAGGGTATAAGCTGTTTCGCAGTCAGGGTCTGGAGATGCCGGATTCTGTCGTGCAGGCCACCATGGACTACCAGATGTTCTCGGATAAGATGGGGCAGTTTTTCAGTGAATGCCTCCAACCGAAAGCAGATAGTGAGCTTCGCCGTGCTGCCGTTTATACACGCTACAAGGAGTGGTGTGCCGAAAACGGGTACAGAGCGGATTCTGCCAAGGTGTTGAATACCGAGATCGACAAGAGGTACACCGTTCAGAAAAAGCGTCCGGCGGATGGCGTCGGTAGTACGACACAGATCGTTTTGGACGTGGAATTCTGCCTCTCCGAAACCACAAAAGGCGACTTCAATGTAGTGCCGGAGTGACCTCAGAGCGACCACAAGGGCGGCACAGCTCAGTCGTGAAAGCGGCTCGTCCTGACCACAAAAGTAAGGATTTGCAGCTCCGCAAGGCCACTTCTGAGCTTCGACCAGCAACATCGGCAACAGACCGGCAATGGAAAAACGCTGATATATCGTCATTTTTTGACGTGTTGCTGATGTTGCGACTCAAAACCCTATTTTTTTATTATTCTTTTCTTTTATATGCGATTTACTTTTTACCAGCAACATTAGCAACAAAAGATAAAAAGAGTAGAATGAAAGCCTTAAAAACATCGTAATAACAATGCTTTTTAAGAATCTGACCCCTCATTTTGTGAGGGAAGAACCGGCAACAGACCAGCAACAGAAAAATGGAAGCCACACGATACTTAGCTGGCAGCTTTTGTGGGAGCCTACGTCTGTGGGCAACGGCAAAGGCGGCCTACTTTGTGATACATGAAAGCGAGGAACAGCTATGAGCAAGATTATCACCTGTGAGCAGGTCAGCAATGGTCATCCGGACAAAATCTGTGATCAGATCGCAGACGCCATTGTGACCGACATCCTCCAGCACGACAAGAACGCCCGTGTGGCAATCGAGTGTCTGCTGAAACGCAGCCAGCTCTTTATTGCCGGCGAGGTCACCACCGATTACCAGCCCAACTACCAGCAGATCGTCCATGAGGTCATCACCCGCATTGGTGCTGACAAGATGGGCTTTGATTTCCGGGAACTGCTCCGCATTGGTATTCTGGTCGATAAGCAGTCGCCGGATATTGCACTGGGCGTGGATAAGGGCGGTGCCGGTGATCAGGGCATCATGTACGGCTACGCCACCAACGAGACGGCAGAGCAGATGCCGATTCCCTACATGGTCGCTACCAAGTTCCTGCAACTGCTGAAGAACCATCCGAGCAAGATGTTCCGGGCAGATGCCAAGGCGCAGGTCAGCTACGACTATGATACCGGTCGGATCACTACCTTCCTCTGCTCCGTGCAGCACAGCCCGGACGTGGAGGTCAGCGACTTCCGACACATCATCGAATCCATGATGGTGCTGGCTGCCTGTGAGTACGGTCTGGATGGGAACTTCGAGAAGCTCGTGAACCCCACAGGTCGTTTCGTCATGGGCGGCAGCTACGCCGACTGCGGTGTGACCGGTCGTAAGCTGGCGTGCGATACCTACGGCGGCATCGGTCGAATGGGCGGCGGTGCCCTGAGCGGCAAAGACCCCACCAAGGTGGACAGGTCCGCAGCGTATATGGCACGGAAGATCGCCAAGGACATCGTGCAGGCCGGCTACGCTGACAAGTGCGAAGTCCAGCTGGCGTATGCCATCGGTGTGGTTCAGCCGGTGGGTGTGGCGGTGGAGTGCTTCGGCACGGAACACCAGCCGCTGGACTTCATCCAGGCTTACGTTAAGGATAGCTACGACCTGACCCCGCAGGGTATCATCCAGCGTCTGGGTCTGCTGGACGTGGACTACAACAAGGTCAGTGCCTACGGTCACTTCGGCAAGCCCGGTCTGCCGTGGGAGGAATGACCCATGCCCCGCAGACCCAAGGTGCCGTGCCGACACCCCGGTTGCCCGGAGCTTGTTGAGCCGGGCAGCCTTTACTGTGCGAAGCACCTGCCGCTGCACCCGGAAGTCACACGCCCGGCGGGTAAGCGTGGCTATACACGGCAGTGGCAAAAAATAAGCAGGCAGTACCTCCAAGCCCATCCGCTCTGCGTCGAGTGCATGAGGCAGGGGAGATACACGCGAGCCACCGTGGTAGACCATATCACACCGCACCGTGGCGATCCCGGACTTTTCTGGGACGAAGCCAACTGGCAGCCGATGTGTAAGCAATGCCATGACCGCAAGACTTTGACCAAAGACATCCACCCGGTGTACCGCTACTGACCCCCACCGGGGGCCGGGGTCACTTCTCTGTGGTGAAGTCAACAGAAGACCGGTGGCCCCTTTCGTGTGAAAAAACGCAAAATTCATAGGCCGGGGGTCCCGGAATTAACGGCGCAAAATGAACAAGGTGAAGATGAGGGCATCGGGGTGAACGCTCCGGTGCCTTTTGTTTTCCCCCGAAACGAACCAAAGCGTGTGAAAATCCTTGCAACATAGGGCTTTTCGCACGTTTTAGCTTGTTCCGGGACAAGGAGAAGCAAGCAGCAGCCAGACGCCGCAAAAACAAACTAACCCGGCGGGGCAGGGCTGGTTGCCGCTTCGCTTCTTTTCGTATGCTTTTTGAGATTTTCCACTGGAACTGACATGGAAACGGCGAAAAATGAGGACGGGGTGAGGATAGATGGAAGATTACACGGCCGAGATGATCAAGGACATGGCTTTTTCTTTCTGTCCGCAGTGTGGTGCTGCCATCGTTCCGAACCATCGGGGACGACCGAGAAAATTCTGCTCTCCCGAATGCCGATCCAAGTGGAACAACACCCACCCAAGACCGCAGAACTGGAAGACCGTGCGGTCAAAGGTCTGCCCGATGTGCGGCAGAGAGTTTTCCTACCGCCACCAGTACGGTCTTCCAAGAAAGTATTGCAGTCGAGCCTGTGCCAATAAAGGCAGGGCGAAGGGAGAGAGCAGCATTGGAAAATAAAGTGATTGGCGTATTTGCAGTCTGCAACACCGCAGGCATCTGTGTACATGAGATTGACCATGCAGAGGACAGAGTCCTTGCTTCCATGAACGGGGTAGACCCGGAATGGTATCCGATTACGGAAAAACCGCAGTCGGAGATGGGCGGGGACAGCGATGAATTGGAGTCGGGCTTTGAGTTCGGCTCCTTTTTTGTACCGTTCTCTGAGGTCATGCGTGTGTGAATTTGAACTGGGAGGAGCTACATGAAAGCAACTGCTGAACTGAAAATGCTGCCGGTGTCCGTACTCAAGCCGGCTGCATACAATCCCCGGAAGAAGCTGAAGCCGGGGGACAAGGAGTACGAGAAGATCAAGAACTCCATTGAGGAGTTTGGTTTTGCCGATCCGCTGGTGGTCAATGCCGATATGACGATTATCGGCGGCCATCAACGCCTGACCGTTGCGATGGCGCTGGGCTATACCGAAGTGCCTTGTGCGGTGGTGGACATCGACAAGACCCGAGAAAAAGCCCTGAACATCGCACTCAACAAAATCACCGGTGCGTGGGATGATTCCCTGCTGGCTGACCTGCTGAAGGATATCGAGAACTCCAACTTCGACCTGGGCAAGACGGGCTTTGAGCCGCCTGAGATCGAGACGCTGTTCAACAAGGTCCACGACAAGGACATCAAGGAAGATGACTTCGATGTGGAATCTGAGATGAAGCAGCCGACCTTCTCGCAGGCAGGTGACCTTTGGATGCTGGGCCGGCACCGTGTTCTGTGCGGTGATTCTACGAAGGCTGAGTGCTACGATACTCTGATGGACGGCGTGAAGGCCAACCTTGTGCTTTCCGATCCCCCGTACAATGTAGATGTGGAAGAAACGGCCGGTAAGATCATGAACGACAACATGGGCGACTCGGAATTCTACGAGTTCCTGCTGGCGGCGTTTAAGCAGATGCACGGTCATCTGGCGGATGACGGTTCCATCTACATCTTCCACGCCGATACGGAAGGTCTGAATTTCCGAAAGGCGTTCAAGGATGCGGGATTCTATCTGTCCGGTTGCTGTATCTGGAAAAAGAATGCTCTGGTGCTGGGTCGCAGTCCCTATCAGTGGCAGCATGAACCCTGCCTCTATGGGTGGAAACTGAAGGGCAAGCACCAGTGGTACTCCGACCGTAAGCAGACCACCATCTGGGAGTACGACCGTCCCAAAGCCAACAAGGACCACCCGACCATGAAGCCCATTGGCCTGATGAGCTATCCCATCCGCAACTCCACCATGACCAACGGCATCGTCCTGGACCCCTTCCTCGGCAGCGGCTCGACCCTGATCGCCTGTGAGGAAACTGACCGGGTGTGCCGGGGTATTGAGCTTGACCCCAAATTCGTGGATGTTATCGTCAAGCGCTATATCGAGCACAGCGAAGGCCGCTACGAGGATGTGTATGTCCTCCGTAACGGTCAAAAGCTGAAGTTCGATGAAGTGGCATCCTTCCAGCCGGAACAGGAGGTCGCAGATGACTGAACCCAGATGTGTCCTGTTCCATGACAACTTCCAAAACTTCAAGTCCTACAACATTCCCAAGGCACAGCTAGTGATCGCCGACATCCCGTATAACATCGGGTCGGACTTCTACGCCAGTCGGCCGGATTGGTATGTGGACGGAGATAACCGGAACGGAGAGAGCGATAAGGCCCGGAAAGCGGCATTCAACACCGACTTTACTTTCAATATCGCAGAATACTTCCATTTCTGTAACCGGCTGCTGAAGAAAGAACCCATGAAAGGGGAAAAAGGCGCACCGTGTATGATCGTGTTCTGTGCGTTCCAGCAGATCCCCAAGGTCATCACGGAAGCTGAGAAGTACGGGTTCAAAAATTATATCCCGCTGACCTTCTGTAAGAACTACAGCCCGCAGGTCTTGAAAGCCAACATGAAGATCGTGGGTGCAACGGAGTATGCGCTGGTCCTCTACCGGGGCAAGCTCCCGAAGTTCAACAACGTCGGTAAGGACGGCAAGTCCCACATGATCTTCAATTGGTTTGACTGGAAACGAGATGGCAAGGACTATCCAAAGATCCATCCGTCCCAGAAACCGGTGTCCGTGCTGAAACGCCTGATCGAGATCTTTACCGATCCCGGAGATGTGGTCATCGACCCTTGCGCCGGCAGCGGAGCAACGCTCCGGGCAGCCAGAGAACTGGGACGTGACAGCTACGGATTTGAAGTGTCCAGGGATTTCTACCTGAAAGCCAAAGAGCAGATGCTCGGAGAGGAGGCTGTATGAGCACCGAATCGAATATCCAACTGACCCTCGGCAGCCTCTTTGATGGCTCCGGGGGTTTTCCTTTGGGCGGTTTACTGACAGGCTGCATCACGCCGCTGTGGAGCAGCGAAGTGGAGCCCTTCGCCATCCGGGTCACGACCAAGCGTCTGCCCGAGGTGAAGCACTACGGGGATGTGTCCGCCATCAACGGCGCAGACTTGCCGCCGGTGGACATCATCACCTTTGGCAGTCCTTGCCAGGACATGTCCATTGCCGGTAAACGAGACGGTCTGGATGGTTCACGGTCCAGCCTGTTCTATGAAGCGATTCGCATCGTGAAGGAAATGAGGTGTAAGACCAATGGAGCAAAACCAAGATTTATCGTATGGGAGAATGTGCCGGGGGCCTTCTCCTCAAACAAAGGGCAGGACTTCAAAGCAGTCCTCGAAGCCGTCATCGGTGTTAAGGAACCGTCCACCGAGGTGCCTGCGCCTGACAAAAAAGGCTGGCCCGATGCAGATTACTATCTGGGAGACGGATGGAGCGTCGCATATCGAGTTCTTGACGCTCAATGGTGGGGCGTACCCCAAAGGAGAAAACGCATCTACCTTGTCGCAGATTTTGCAGACCACGGTGCTCCAAAAGTATTATTTGAGTCCGAAGGCGTGTCTGGGTATTCTGCGGAGAGCTTCCGTGCGTGGCAAAGAGCTGCCGCCGGTGCTGAAGGCGGCACTGGAGCGGCAGGCTGCTGCGGAAGAATCTGCCTGAACGATCAGGGTGGGGAGAGGATGGATGTGACCGAGGAGGTGACCTCCACTCTCCGTGCAGAGGCACATCACCCGCCTTGCGTTTTGGAATCCGCAGGTTTTTGCACCGAACACTCCGCCAATGCGAGGAGCATCGGATATGAGGAAGAACGGTCTCCCACCCTCCGGGCCGGAGTCGTGCCTGCCGCCATCGCTCTGGAAAATCATCCGACCGATAGCCGGGTGAAGATTGCAAAGGACGGCAAGGTACAGACGCTGACCAGCAGATGCGGTACGGGCGGCGGCAATGTCCCGCTGGTTCTGGATGGCGTGGAAAACAGCGGGAAAGAGGTGGAAAACTCACCTGCAGTCACACTGAAAATTCGTTCTGGATGTGAGGGTGGCGGCAAAGGTGCTATCTGGCAGGAGGAAAAATCTGCTACCCTCGGCTGCAACAACGACCAGACCGTGTTCGTGCCTAAGTGCTACGGTGTCTGCTCCAAGGCCAGCCATTCCATGATGTCGGATAACCCCCACAGCGGATTCTATGAAGCGGAAACTTCCCGGACGCTGGATCGTAGCGGCGGTGACCCGACCTGTAACCAGGGTGGGCTGTGTATCTGTGAACCTGTTGTCTGCGTGGATCAGGGTGGAGGCAAGTCGAACTGCACGGTAGACGAACAGGTGGCACCGCCTCTGGCCTGCACCCATGGCGGGGCTCCGGCAGTAGCCTTTACCCAGAACCAGCGGGATGAAGTCCGGGATCTGGGCGAGACGGCGGGTTCGCTGTCTGCACAGCCGGGAATGAAACAGCAGACCTTTGTGGCGCAGCCGGATGACGTGACGGCATTCCATGTGAATCAGCGCAATGAGCTGATCGACCTGCATGGAAAGTCCGGTGCGCTCATGGCGACCCGAAGCGACCAGATGCAGACCTTCGTGCTGCAGGGCAACATGATCGGCCGCAAAGACGAGAATGGTCCGCAAGGTGACGGCATCAACGAAGATGTCTGCTTTACGCTGGATGCCACTGACCGTCACGCAGTCTGCGCACCGGAAGATGTTTACGCCATGACCACCGGCTCCTTCATGAGGGTCGAGGAGAATGTATCTCCCACCCTTATGGCCCGGGACTTTAAAGACCCCACCACCATAGCGCCGGTGCCGCACCTGAACGATGGCGTGTCGGGAACGGTGGCGACCGGGGCGCATCCCAGCGGCTTCAACGGGCAGGACGCTTTTAATGACCGGCTGGTCATCGATAACCCGGAGGCACAGCCGATCCCCGTGTCCTATACGGTTCGCCGTCTGACCCCGACCGAGTGCGCTCGGCTGCAGGGGTTCCCGGACTGGTGGTGCCGTGACCTCGAAACTGAGAATCCCACGGAAGAAGAAATCTCTTTCTGGCGGGATGTGTTTGAAACGCACCGCAGACTTGTGACTCAGGCCAAGAAGCCGAAGACGGAAAAGCAGATCCGGAAATGGCTGGCTGATCCGTATTCGGATGCCGCAGAGTATAAGCTCTGGGGCAATGGTGTCGCACTGCCGTGTGTCTTTTTTGTACTGTCCGGCATCGTCTGGGTGGCCGGATCGCCTGAGAATGGGAGTGAATCGGAGTGAGCATCACCCTGACTGCTTTTCTTGAGCAGCTCGAAACCATCTGTGCCACGAAACCGGACTATCGCATCGGCGGCAGCGGTACGGATGGTACCTGTGACTGCATTGGTCTTATCATCGGCGCAGTCCGCAGGGCTGGTGGGAGCTGGACAGGCATCCACGGCAGCAACTATGCAGCCCGGAAACAAATGGTGGACTTTGGAGAAATCAAAGCCGCAGATTTGTTTGTTGGCGAAGTTATCTATAAAGCCCGAAAGCCGGGAGACAGCAGCTATAGTCTGCCAGACCGTTACAAGGTCGGCGATGATTTGCGGGACTACTACCATGTGGGCGTGATCACAAGAGTGCATCCGCTGGAGATCACCCATTGCTCCACCAGCGTGGAAGGGAACAGCATCCACCGTGACTCAGTTCTGGGCAGGTGGAAGTTCGGCGGCCGGCTGAAAGGCATCAACTATAAAAGTGATCGAGAGGAGAAGGTAGAGATGGAAAAGGTCAATATTCTGGCAGTTCATTGCAAGGCAACCGTTACGGGCGGAAGATTGAGTCTGCGGCAGGGTCCCGAAAGAACCGCTGACCGCCTTGCATGGATCCCCAACGGTGCCCGTCTGGACGTGACCGGGCAGGGAGATGGCTGGTGCGCTGTGACCTATGAGACCATTCCCGGTTACGTCATGGAACGCTACCTGATCCTTGACGAGGAGAAAAAGCCCCTGACCGAGGCCGAGCGTCTGGAAGCTCTGGAAAACAAGACGGCTGAGTTTGAGCAGCGCATCGCTGCGCTGGAAGCAAGAGTCGGCTGAAACCAATAAAATGGCCCACTGTATTACGAGGTAAAGGCTACCCCGTGATACCGTGGGCGTACATATCGGATGATCTTGCACAGTCGTATTTTGTACGGATCGTGTAAAAGGTCGAATAGGAAGAATGTCGAGAAATGGCCTTGCTATTTCATCGATTCAGAGCGATATATGTGCTACCGAAAACAAAGAAAGGGGCACAAAGCCATGAAAAAGTACGCACTGAATATTGATGACCGCAAGGTTCTGGTAAGCCGCCTGATGGAGTTGACCGGGCTTCATTCCCGGTACACTTTCATGCCGCGCTGCGCTTACATCGTCGGCAGCTACACAGTAGAAAAGGAGGGAACGCTTGTGATCGAAGATAACGCTGCGCCGGAGATCATCCGGACGCTGCTGGAAGAGGGCATTATCCGAGAGGAAGGCGCGGAGACCCCGGAGACCTCGGAAACCGAAACCGCCTGCGAGGAGAGCTCGGAATCGGAGTGCGAGGGGGCGGATGAGACCGTGGACATCACCGAGGATATCCAGCCCACCGAGGAACCGGACACAACTGCCGAGGAATCCCCGGAAGCTCAGGAACCGGTGGACGAGAACGAGCCGATGGACACTGTGAATGACACCGATGCGGACGAGGCACCTGCTCCGATCGAACAGCCGACCTTACAGGATGTGGATGAGCTGACCATCAGCCTGCCGATGTCCGGGCATACCGCCCAGAGTTTGCGGAATTTTCTGAACCTTATGTACAGCCGAGGCCCTCTGCTGAACAAAGCGATGGGCACGAACTTCACGGTGTCGCAGGGACTTCTGGACGCACTGGAACAGGCAACTCCCCACACGGTGAGCGAGATGCTGGATGAGCTGGAAGAATACCGCATGGGTGCCGGCACCACCGGCATGACCGGCATCCAGATCACGGCGGAGAAGATCAGTCTGGCTTTTGCCGGTCCGCTGACGCAGGAGAAGGTCCATGCCTACACGGAACTCTGCGCCGCCATGAACCGGATGGCAATCGCTCAGAAGCGAATCCAGGCAAAGACCGTCAACGATGCCAATGAGAAGTACGCACTCCGCATCTGGCTGATCCAACTGGGTCTGAACGGAGATGAACACAAGACCATCCGCAAGCTCCTGATGCAGAACCTTTCCGGTCATGCAGCATTCCGCACCGAGGAAGATGCCGAAAAGTTCCGGGTCAAGGAAAAGGCAAAGCGGGATGCCCTGAAAGCCGCGAAACAGGCGGCACAGGGCGGCGTTTCTGCCGCCGAGGAAACGGCCGAAGCGGCAGCGGAATCCCCCACACAGCCCGACTGTGGGGCAGACGGCGCACCCCAGGCGCAGGAGGCGGGAGCGTGAGCTCCTGACCCCTTATGGGGGCCGCCGGATAAGAGAGAGCTTCTTCCATTGTACCGATATTAACTCTGAAAATGTACAGTATCAAGTGTGTTTTTCCCTATAATGTACACGATCTTTGCCTTGAATGATCGGTGATTATTTGACCCTTTATGGCCTTGCTATCCTCCCCACATGACGGTAATATGCACATACCGCAAGGGGAACAGAACAAGACAAAAGGAGATAAACACCATGAACGATAAGACCAGAGAGCAGATCGAAGCCATGAAGATGCAGACCATCGGGGTCGAGGTTGAGATGAACAACATCACCCGTGAGAAAGCCGCCAGAAAGGTTGCCGAGTTCTTCGGAACGACCGCATGGTACGCAGCCGGCGAGTACGGGTACATGAGCTGGGCTTGCAAGGACCAGCAGGGCAGGGTTTGGAAATTCCAGCGAGACATCAGTATCCACGGACCGGAAGCTGAAAAGTGCGAGATGGTGACCCCAATCCTTACCTACGAGGACATCGAGACCTTGCAGGCAATCATCCGACTGCTCCGCAAGGCTGGCGCAAAGTCCGGCCCCAGCCGGGGATGCGGTGTTCACATCCACATCGGCAAGGGCAGCCACACCCCCAAGACCCTGCGGAATCTGGTCAACATCATGGCAGCACATGAACAGCAAATCGGCAGAGCGATTCGCATCGATGCAGGCAGAACCGGACAGTATTGCCGAGTGGTCGACCCCAGATTCCTTGACCAGCTGAACAAGAGAAAGCCGACGACCATGACCGAGCTTGCCGACATCTGGTACGCCGGCAACCACGCAGACTACGGCAGAACGGCACACTACAATGAAAGCCGATACCATATGCTTTATGGCAAGAAAGCGATTATGTATCCCATGTTCCAAACTTTAATTGTACAGCGA
>OKSA01001957.1_pt1 | contig 17599 bp, 10 predicted proteins | sample 1601181 | NCBI WGS metagenome assembly OKSA01 (sample SAMEA3541538, study PRJEB24748) | human gut metagenome | biome: human gut; feature: human-associated habitat; material: faeces | place: China | collected 2012
TCTTCGAGGAAGTTCAGCGACTTCTCCCGTGTTTCGTTTGTTTCGCTTGCCATATGTGTATGTTTCGCTTGTTGTATGCTTTATTTCTTTGCCTTGGGGCCGATGTTGAACAGCTTCTGGATGTCCACCGAGAGCTTCACGACCTGCTGTGTGCCCATGCCCGTGCCGTCGTAGTGGAACACCATGCCCGCCTCGACGGCCAGCGTGCCCTTGAAGAATCGGCGGTCGTAGCCGACCCACGTGCGGTTATAGACATTTTTTGTCGTCGCGTAGAAAGGCTCGCCGGCATAAAGCCCGTCCTGTCCGTAGGTGACGGGGATGTCTTCGCCGACCGCGATGTTGCGCAGGGGTTGCAGGTTTTCGCCCAGATAGAGGTTGTTCTCAAGTTTCACGCCCCACTTGGTCAGCACGAAGTCGATCTGTGCACCGCACGGTTTTTTCCAGTTGTGGTCTACGCTGCGGCCGCGCTGCGGGGCGAAGAGGAACCCGGCCTTGATGTCGAAGTCGAAGTAGGCGTTGAATCCCCAGCCCGCATAGGGGTTTACCAGCAGGTTGTCCGTGACGTTCTCGTTGAGCTTCGAACCTGCGAAATGGAACATCGAGAAGGCATAACCGAAGTAGAAGCCCCGCTCGAGCGTATAGCGTCCCGCCGAGATGATGCGGAACATTTCGCGCGACTGCTCGGAATACATGCCTTCCCAGTCGATCGCCATTTCTACATAGGTATTCTCGCGCTCGGTGGATTTATAATGCCCGAGGAAACCCGAAAGGCGGTTGTGGTAGAACGCCGTCGAGTCGCTGAAGAACGCCCTCGAATAGTCGCCCAGCAGCTCCTTGCGGTCGAAGATACCGGCGTTGGCCTGTACGTTCTTGCTGTTGAACTGGTAGTATACGATAGGGCGGGCCTTGGTCAGGAACCGGGTGTCGTTGCCGAAGTCCTGCAACAGGTCGACACCGACCACCAGGCGGTTTTTCTCCATCCATTCCACGCCGATGCGGGGCGTGAGGCGGGCGCTGAAGAGCGTCTGCGATTCGTTGAAATCGTTGTTGGCGTATTCCCGGTTGTCGAAGCGGGTCGCGAAGTCGGCGCCGACGATCAGATTCTGTGCGCTGAGGCTTCCTCCCGCGACAAAGGCGGCGAACGACAGCATCAAGACTTTTTTGAGTGACATAATTCTTTTGAATTGAGACCCCAAAAATAGGTAAAATATTTATTATTTGACTACTTTTGACCCCGAAATCACTCATTTGCATACGTTATGCGTAAAATCACCAACGAAGAGCTGAACCGGCCCTCGGCCGGGGAGTTCGCCGCGATGGAGAAAATGCCCGTCGCGGTGGTGCTCGACAACGTCCGTTCGTTGCAGAACGTAGGGGCTTTCTTCCGCACGGGGGATGCTTTCGCCGTGGAACGCATCGCCCTCTGCGGCATCACCGCGACGCCGCCCAACCGCGACATCCACAAGACGGCGCTCGGCGCCGAACTGACCGTGCCGTGGACTTATCACAAGACGACGGAGGAGTGCATCGCCCGCCTGCGCGCCGAAGGCTACCGGGTCTATGCCGTCGAGCAGGTCGAAGGCGCCGTGATGCTCGGCGACTTCCGGGCGGAGCCGGGCGCGAAATATGCGCTCGTGTTCGGCAACGAGGTGATGGGCGTAGGGCAGCAGGCCGTGGACATGTGCCACGGCGCGATCGAGATACCTCAGGCCGGGACGAAGCATTCGATCAACGTTTCGGTCTCAGGCGGTGTCGTTTTATGGGATTTTTTTTGCCAAATCCGGCCAAAGCGTTAACTTTGCCGCGCTGAACCGCGGTTTAGCTGCGCCCCGGCAAAGCAGATGAATTTGGCTTTGCACCCGGCTTGCGCTATCACCCCGGTTTACAGGTGTTGATAAGTCTCCCTTTTCAAAGGGAGGTTTGGAGGGATTGTCGATATGGAATCGGCGTTTTTACGCCGTAATACGAATCCGATGGATTCCATACCGGAACCTTGCGAACAAATGAAATGTTGAATAAATCCATTGGGTTCGTAGTAAACTATGTCTGTAGAAAGTACTGTCAGGGCTGTGACCACCTACCGTCTGACGGAGATGAAACAGCGCGGCGAGAAGATCGCCATGCTGACTTCGTACGATTATTCGATGGCCAGAATCGTCGACGCCGCGGGTATCGACGTGATCCTCGTGGGCGACTCGGCGGCCAACGTGATGGCCGGTTACGAAACCACGCTTCCCATTACCCTCGATATGATGATTTACCATGCGCGTTCGGTCGTGCGTGCCGTCAGCCGTGCGCTGGTCGTCGTCGACCTGCCGTTCGGAACCTACCAGGGCAATTCGAAGGTGGCGCTCGACTCGGCCATCCGCATCATGAAGGAGACCGAGGCCGATGCCGTGAAGATCGAGGGCGGCGAAGAGATCCTCGAATCGGTCAACCGCATCCTTTCGGCCGGAATCCCCGTCATGGGGCACCTGGGGCTGACGCCGCAGTCGATCCATAAATTCGGGACGTACAGCGTGCGTGCCAAGGAGGAGGCCGAGGCAGCGAAACTCGTCCGCGACGCCCACCTGCTGAGCGATGCGGGGTGCTTCGGCATCGTGCTCGAAAAGATTCCCGCGGCGCTGGCCGCCCGCGTCACCTCCGAAATCTCCGCGCCGACCATCGGTATCGGGGCCGGTAACGGCTGCGACGGGCAGGTGTTGGTGATCCACGACATGCTGGGCATCAACAAGGGTTTCTCGCCGCGCTTCCTGCGCCGCTATGCCGACCTGTATACCGTCATGTCGGACGCCGTGTCGCAGTATATCGCGGACGTGAAGTCATGCGATTTCCCCAACGGGCAGGAGCAGTACTGACCCCGCCGGGTGCGCAGGCCGCCGTGACGGAATAATTTCGATCCCCGACCCTGAGGCCGGGGATTTTTCCTGTCCGGGAAGTCGTCGGCGGGAGGATGCCCCCGATTGCTGTCCGGGGATTCCGGGCGCGGGGCGTCCCCTCCGGCTTGTACGGGACTGCGCGGGCGGCTTCCCGGCCCGTGGCGCCGGGGGCTGTCCCGGACGCAGGCGTGTGTATTTACCCGTGGCGGGGCTGGCCGGGCGTTGTCCCGGGGGCTCCGGATTTCGCCCGCACCCGGCGGCTTTGATAAATTGTTGATAAAAAAATCGTCGCGTTGCCCCGGATATTAGGCCGTTTCGAAAATTATCACTACATTTGCGAGCAACAAAAATCCACGTTCATTATGTCTTTTATCAATGAAAGGGTTCAGCCCGAAGGACTTACGTTCGACGATGTGCTGCTTATACCCGCCTATTCGGAAGTGTTGCCGCGAGAGGTCAGTGTCCAGACCCGTTTCTCGCGAAATATCAAACTCAACATCCCCATTGTGTCCGCTGCCATGGACACCGTTACCGAAGCGCCGATGGCTATTGCGCTGGCTCGTGAAGGCGGGATCGGCGTGATCCACAAGAACATGTCCATCGCCGAGCAGGCCGCCCACGTGCGCCGGGTGAAGCGGGCCGAGAACGGCATGATTTACGACCCGGTGACCATCTCGAAAGACCATACGGTCGGCGATGCGCTCAACCTGATGAAAGAGAACAAGATCGGGGGTATTCCGGTCGTGGACGCGGATCGGAAGCTGATCGGTATCGTCACCAACCGCGACCTGCGGTTCCAGCGCGACATGTCGCGCCGTATCGAGGAGGTGATGACCCCCGGCGACCGCCTCATCACCACGCATAGCTCCGAATTGTCCAACGCCTCGGAGGTGCTGCTCAACTGCAAGATCGAAAAGCTCCCCGTGGTCGACGACGAAGGCCATCTGGTGGGGCTTATTACTTATAAGGATATCACGAAGGTGCAGGATCATCCCAACGCCTGCAAGGATGCCAAAGGCCGTCTGCGCGTCGCGGCCGGCGTGGGCATCACGCCCGATGCGCTGGATCGTGTGAAGGCGCTCGTCGAGGAGGATGTGGATGCCGTGGTGCTCGACTCCGCGCACGGGCATTCGATGAATATCGTCAATAAGCTCAAGGAGATCAAGGCCGCCTATCCGTCGCTCGACGTGGTGGTCGGAAATATCGCCACGGCAGGGGCCGCACGGTTCCTGATCGAGAACGGCGCCGACGGCATCAAGGTCGGCATCGGCCCCGGCTCGATCTGCACCACCCGCGTGATCGCGGGCGTGGGTGTTCCCCAGTTGTCGGCCATCTATGCCGCGGCGTCGGCCGCCAAAGATACGGGCGTCCCGGTTATCGCCGACGGCGGCCTGCGTTATTCGGGCGACATCGTCAAGGCGCTGGCTGCGGGCGGCGACTGCGTGATGATCGGCTCGATGTTCGCCGGCACGGAGGAATCCCCCGGCGAGACGATCATCTATAACGGCCGTAAGTTCAAGACCTACCGCGGCATGGGCTCGATCGACGCCATGAAGGCGGGTTCCGCCGACCGCTATTTCCAGAAGGGCTGCGAAGGCAATATCAACAAGCTCGTTCCCGAAGGGATCGTGGCGCGCGTACCCTTCAAGGGCACGTTGAGCGAGGCTGTCTTCCAGCTTATCGGCGGCATCCGTTCGGGCATGGGTTATTGCGGTGCCAGGGACATCGCGGCTTTGCAGCGCGCGCAGTTCATCCGCATCACCTCGAACGGCGTTACGGAGAACCACCCGCACGACGTGACTATCACGAGTGAAACGCCCAATTATTCCCGCGGTGAATAGTTCCGATCCCGGGATCGCGGCCTGCGGGCTTTTTTGCGGTTCATGCCGGAAATTCCGGAAAGGGAGTTGTCCGGGGTGCCGCGATAACGAAAAGGCCGCGTGGTGCAAGGTTCGTTCCTGCTGCCGGGAGAACGGCTGGCAGAGTTGCGCCGAATGCACGCTGGTGCCGCTGGATACCTGCGGAAAGTTCAATAATTTCATCGCCGGGATTTTTCAGGTCGTTTTTCGCTCAGACCGCCGAGGTTGCATAGAACGCATCCGCGAAGTCGGGAGCGAGGCTTTCGCCGCGGAGATGCGCCTTGCGGGAAGCTACAACCGTCCGGTAAAAAGAAAATAATAAGGATTCGGGGTCTTCCTTGCCAAAGGGAGATTCAGAGGGATATTAAGCCTGGAACCGGCGTCGGAGACGCCGTAGAGTGAGTCCGGCGAGTTTCATGGCTTGTAAACCTTCCGAAATTGATGAACCCAGATTCGTCGGACTTACGTTATATTATGGAAAAAATCCTGATTCTCGACTTCGGGTCGCAGTATACGCAGCTCATCGCACGGCGCGTACGCGAACTGAATGTCTATTGCGAGATCCACCCCTTCAACAAGATTCCGGTGCCGGATGCTTCGGTGCGGGGCGTGATCCTCTCGGGCAGTCCCTTCTCCGTGAGGGACGAGCATGCCCCTGCCCCCGACCTTTCGGCCATCAAGGGCAAACTGCCCCTGCTGGGGGTCTGCTACGGCGCACAGTTCCTCGCATCGGCCTTCGGCGGCGAGGTGCAGCCTGCGCCCAGCCGCGAGTACGGCCGTGCGATGCTTACGGTGGGCGATGCCGGTGACCCGCTGATGCGCGGCCTGCCTGCGACCACGCAGGTGTGGATGTCGCACGGCGATACGATCACGTCCGTGCCGGCTGACTACAAGGTCGTGGCCAGCACCGAGGAGGTGCGCGTGGCTGCGTTCCGCATCGAGGGTGAGCAGACCTGGGGCATCCAGTTCCACCCCGAGGTTTACCATTCGACCGACGGCACGCACCTGCTGAAGAATTTCGTCGTGGGTATCTGCGGCTGCAGGCAGGAGTGGACCTCGGAGAGTTTCGTAGAGGCCACCGTGCGCGAGTTGCAGGAGAAACTGGGCGACGACAAGGTCGTGCTCGGACTTTCGGGTGGCGTCGACTCGTCGGTGGCCGCCGTGCTGCTGCACAGGGCCATCGGCAAGAACCTCTACTGCATCTTCGTGGATTCGGGCCTGCTGCGCAAGCACGAATTCGAGGACGTGCTCGAGTCGTATAAGAACATGGGCTTGAACGTCAAGGGCGTGAAGGCCGGCGACAAGTTCCTGGGTGACCTGGCCGGCGTGAGCGATCCCGAGACCAAGCGCAAGATCATCGGCCGCGATTTCGTCGAGGTATTCAACGACGAGGCGATCCGGATCGAGGACGTGCGCTGGCTGGCGCAGGGGACGATCTATCCCGACGTGATCGAGTCTGTGTCGGTCAACGGCCCCTCGGCGACGATCAAGTCGCACCACAACGTCGGCGGGCTGCCCGAGAAGATGCACCTCGGGATCGTCGAACCGCTGCGCCTGCTCTTCAAGGACGAGGTGCGTCGCGTCGGCCGTTCGCTCGGGATCTCCGAGCAGCTGATCGGGCGCCATCCCTTCCCGGGGCCCGGCCTTGCGATCCGCATCCTGGGCGACATCACGCCCGAAAAGGTCGGAATCCTGCAGGACGTGGACAAAATCTACATCGACGCCCTGCGCGATGCCGGGCTTTACGACGAGGTGTGGCAGGCGGGGGCTATCCTGCTCCCCGTGAAGAGCGTCGGCGTGATGGGCGACGAGCGAACCTACGAGAGCTGCGTCGCACTGCGTGCCGTGACCTCGACCGACGGCATGACCGCCGACTGGGTGCACCTGCCCTACGAGTTCCTTGCCAATGTGTCGAACGACATCATCAATAAAGTCAAAGGGGTCAACCGCGTCGTCTACGACATCTCCTCGAAACCGCCCGCAACGATCGAGTGGGAATAGGGTATGATCCCTGCGCGGCCGCTGTGTGAGGCAGGCCGCCGCCGTATTGCAATCGTTGCCGAACCCGTTATTCGGCATGGCCTGCCCGGACGTTTACAGTCCGGGCAGGCTGCTTTTGTGGCCGGGTGGGGTGGTCGAGCGGCTTTGCCGGCTGCTGCAACGTGCGTGTAATGCCATATTCCCGGGATTGTAACGGGACTGTCGCAACGATGAAATAGCCGCAGGGTAATTTTGCAGCATCGGAAACGATGCCGGTTTATGACCCCTGCCGATGCAATCCGCCAACCAGCCTTGAAACTTCGCCCGTCCCGGTTTCCGGGGCGGTTTTTTTGTCTGGCCGAAGGTACCCCGGGGATTTTACGGTTCGGGGCGGGAGCCCCCCCCGCCGGAGCCTTAATTTGGGAGCGGATGAGGCTGTCTGCCGGACGGGTTGTCCCTTTCGAAGCAGCATGGAACGTTTTTTTTGCTATGTAACGGAATATTAACAGTAAATATATGCCGAAATCCTTTTGTATTTTTGAAATAAAAACTATCTTTGTAATAGTTTCCCCTTGAAAAAACGGAAGAATCGTAAGTCATTTATTGTGTACAGATATTAGTTTATAATCACCTAATTAAAACTATTTTTTATGAGTAAACATCTTTTTAGGTTGTTGTTCGGCGCATTCTTCCTCGTGGCTGCCACGGCATTTACGGGATGCTCCGATGATGATGACAAGTCGCTGACGCCGAAGTTGACGGCGGATCCGACGGCGCTTGATTTCACCGATGAGACGGCGACGACGCAGACCGTTGCCATCACGGCGAACTGCGAATGGACGGTTACTGCAAGTAACCTGGATTGGGCTACCATTTCCCCGATGAGCGGCAAAGGCAACGGAACGATCTCCGTTACGGTTTCCGAGCTGCCCGCCGGTACGAACCTGCGCGAAGGCAAAATCTCCTTCACGCTTATCCACCCCGAATTCGGCAAATGGGGTCAGGCCGAGTCGTCCGTAGCCGTAAAACAGTACGGCAGCGGGGTTACACCCCCCCCCACGGGCGATGCTATCTATGCTAACGATTTCGATAAGGAGCAGGCTCAAAAGGGGTCGGATAATAAATTCCCCTTCGCAGATGCATTCGAGGGCTGGAAGAATCAGACCGGTACGGGTGCCGACAATGTTGCTTATAAAACGAGCGGTATAAGTGTTCGTTCGAATTCGCCTTCGAACGATAGCCATTCGAAGTACAAGGACGACGCTTCCGGTGTCAACAATATGTTCTTCGGAACGAGCGGTGTTTTTGAGATTCAGAAAATCGCACTTGAATCTACCCAGAAGAACCTTCAACTTACGTTCGGTTCATACCGTAGTATTTTTGAAGATAAGGACAATGCCTTCAAGACTTCGGAGTTCCATGTATATCTGAGCAAGGACGGTGAAAACTGGGCGGAAATTACCTATGACCGCCCTGTCGGGGACGACGAGCACTCTAACTACGGTACCTGGGCTTTGGCGACGGCCAATTTCACGCTGAAACAGGTGCCTTCGGAACTTTACATTAAATTTACTTCGGATCTTACATCCGCACACCGTATCGACGACGTGAAACTTTTCGAGGGCATCGGTGGTACGGAGGTCGACCTGGACAATATTACTCCTCCTGTAACTGAAACGAAGACCATTGCTGAAGTCATTGCCGGTTCGGTAGGCGCGACCTATACTACGCAGGGACAAGTCGTGGCGATTAACGGACGTAGTTTCCTGATTCAGGACAATAGCGGGAAGATTCTGGTCTATCTTGGATGGAAAGATAATAAGCCTGTGGTAGATTATTCCGCTACGATTGGCCAGACTGTCAAGGTGACCGGCAAGACGACTACTTACAGTAAGTTGGTACAGTTCTCTGAAACCGACCTGGTAATAGAAAAGGTGTCTGACGGTTCCTTCACACAGCCTACTCCCGAGAAGTTCGACGGAGCCGCTTTCGATGCCTATGCGGCAGCCACTCCCGTTATTAAATATATCGAATATTCGGGCACGCTTACGATAGACGGGTATTACTATAATATAGCTGTCGATGGTACGGATCTGCAGGGCTCTCTGGCATATCCCGCCGATGGTTTTGTCGATGCGTCCCTTAATGGACAGGTTGTTATTGTCAAGGGTTATACGTTAGGTATGACCAACCAGAGTAAGATGCTTAGCACGATTGCCGTATCGGTCGAAAAGGATGGTGATGCACCCGCTGAACCGAAGATTACCAAGCTCGACCCGACGTCGCTTTCTTTCGCTGCGACGGACAATGCCAAGACCGTGACGGTCACGGCTGCCAATGCCGACGACTGCACGATCGAAGCCGCTACGGATAAATCGGAGCAGTTCACGACTTCCGTAAAGGGGATGGTTGTAACCGTGACGCCCAAGGAAAACACGACGGAGCAGGCTATCACCGCCACGCTGACCATCAAACTGATGAAGGCCGGTGCTGCTGTGGATACCAAAACCGTTGCGATTTCGCAGGCCGGGAAAATAGTGGGAAGCGGGTATGTGCGCGTAACCTCTATTACATCGGGTAAAAAATACCTGATAGTGGCTGAAAATGGAGATAAATATGCTGTTTTACCGGCATCTGCGGGGTTGAACGCTAGCAAATTGTTTGATGGAATTGCGATTACGGTTGCAAATGGAAAAATCGAAGCAAATGCGGCAAATAATGCCCATGCTGTTACCATTGTAGCGAGTGACGGTGCGTATACGATCCAAAATACAGCAGGCAAATTTATTGAGTACGCTAATAATAGTAGTGGTAAGACGCAGTTGGCAATTGTTGATGCATCATCAAGAAAATGGGTTGCTGATGAAGAAACTGCAGGGACATTTTTGATTAAAGATTCCGAGGTGACGGGGCGTGCACTCCTATACCGAAATGGAGACACTGAGTATGACAATCGTTTTGGAGGATATGCAACTTCAAATATAGGTAAAGGGTATATTACTGTCGCCCTTTATGAATTGAGCGAATAGCAACTCTCTGATTCCGATAATCCATCCCCGGCGGATTGGCTTCCGCCGGGGATGATTGTCGGATTTTCTACCTGACATTTTTATCTGCAAATTCCCACATGATTTTGACAAACGGGTTATTGAAACTTTTCGGGCGGGCTATGGTGCTCGGGGCGCTCCTGCTGGTTTTCGGGCGGTGCGGTTCCTCCGACGACGGCACCCCGGCGAATATTTCCGCGGTGTTCATGGAAACCGAGACGACCACGCTCGACGCCAAAGGTTATGCGACCGATCCCCGGCTCGTACTGACGGGGCCCGTAGGTACGGCTTACACCGTCACCGTGACCGAAGGCGGCAGTTGGTGCTGGACGTCGCGCAGGACGCATACCACGACCAAATCGGCGAAACTCGTTTCGGCGAACGATGTCGTGTACCTCTACCTGGACGATAATGAAACGGGCGCTTCGCGCCGGGCTGCGGTCGATGTCGTTTTCGACGGCGGGCACGAATTCACGTTGACGATCGACCAGGCGGACTACTCGGTTCCGGCGTCGATGGATCACGCGTGGGCGGAATTGCCCGCCTATGTCGAAGACTCCGATTACCGTTACGTAACACATTACGCGCCGCTCTCTTCGACTGTGACGGCACGTAACTTTACGATCTGCTACGACACGAAGAAACGCATCGCCAACTGGGTCGCCTATCCGATCCACGATTGTTATATGCAGGGTTCATACAACCGTGCGGACACATGGGCATATGATCCCGACATACCGTCCCAGTATCAAGCCGACCTCTCGCTCGGTTCCTATCGCAGCGGCGGTATTCGCGGTCACCAGTGTATGTCCAACCACCGCTATGTTCCCTATTCCCCGCTGCTGAACGAACAGACCTTCTATTCGACCAACATCATGCCGCAGAATTCTGCGTTTAACGGTGGCTCCTGGCTCAGTATGGAGAATACCGCATCGTCGAAACGGTGTGCCGATACGCTTTATATCGTGACGGGTACCTACGGCGTGCAGGGTTCCGGTTCGGACAAGGCGGGTACGTCGGTCGCCGTTCCGGAGTATTGCTGGAAGGTGCTGCTGCGTACCCGGAGCGGCCGGACGGGGAAACGGGTCGACCAGATTACGGATGCGTCGCAGCTGATGGCCATCGGGTTCTGGGCGAAAAACGCTTCGTCGAGCAAAAACGGGTTGAAGGAATATATCACGAGCGTCGCCGACATCGAAGAGAAAACGGGCTATAAATTCTTTACGATGCTCGACGAGGACATTGCCGCCGACGTGAAGGCACAGAACAATCCCTCCGACTGGGGTATAAATTAATCTGAATTATATGAAGAAACTGCTTTTTACCGGGCTTTTCGCAGCGCTGATCGTCGCCTGCTTCGCCCAGAAACCCTACAAGGTCGTTTTCTACAACTTCGAAAACCTTTTCGATACGATCCGCAACCCGGAGATTTACGACGAGGAGTTTACGCCCGAAGGGCCCAAGAAGTGGAATACGCCCAAGTACACCAAAAAGATCAATAACCTTTCGCGCGTGTTGTTCGACATCGCCGCCATCAACAAGGACTACCCGGTGGTGATCGGCGTTTCGGAGATCGAGAACCGCAATGTCATGGAAGACGTGATCGCTACGCCCAAACTCGCCCCGGCCAATTACCGCATCGTGCACTACGATTCGCCCGATGCCCGCGGCGTGGACGTGGCGTTCTACTACCGTCCCGACGTGTTCAAGCTCGAGGGCAGCGCCCCGATCCCGTTTACGATGGAGAGCCTGCCGAATTTCCGCACGCGCGACGTGGTGACGATGTGGGGGACGATCGACGGGGAACCGTTCTATTTCATGGTGGCCCACTGGCCTTCGCGCCTGGGCGGCAAGGAGGCTTCGGCACCCAAGCGCGAGCGCGCCGCCGAGATCATGCGCCATGCCGCCGACTCGGTGCTGGCGATCAACCCCGCGACCAAGGTCGTGATGATGGGTGACTTCAACGACGACGCCACCGACAAGAGCATCACCGAGGTGCTCGGCGCCGAAGGCAACATCCGCAAGCTCCAACCGGGCGGATACTACAATCCCTTTATCGACATGCTGAAGGCGGGCATCGGTTCGCTTGCCTACCGCGACCAGTGGAACCTGTTCGACAATATCGTCGTGTCGGAGAACCTCGCTACCGGCTCGACGGGTTCGCTCAAGCTGGAGCGTGCCCCCAAGGGGAAATATTACGGCAATATTTTCCGTGCCCCCTATCTGTTCCAGCAGGAAGGCCAGTACAAGGGCTACCCGCTGCGTACGTTCGTGGGCAACAATTTCCAGGGGGGATACAGCGACCACCTTCCCGTATTCATTTACATCGGTAAATAACCCAACAAAGTAATTATGAAGATCAGAGCTTTACTTGTTATCCTGCTCACGCTGGCCTGTGCCGGGGCGTATGCCCAGGACGGAGGCGTCAAAGGCAAGGTCGTCTCGCGTGACGGCCGTGTCGCACTGAGCAATGTCAAGGTGGTCGTCGAACCGCTCGGCGTCACCGTCATGACCGACAACCACGGTAATTTCAATATCGACCAGCTGCCCAAAGGGGAATACCAGTTGAAATTCGAAGCCCCCGAGTTCGAGAACCTTGACCTGGCGATCCGTGTCGACAAGATGGTCAAGAACCTCAATTCGGTGGTGATGGCCCCCGATGTGCAGTATGTCATCGACGACGCCGTGTTCGCGGAGTTCGACTCCGATACGGCGGCCGACGGGCAGTCGCTGCCTTCGTCGCTTTCGTCGTCGAAGGATGTCTTCAACAACATCGCCTCGTATAAATTCAGCGAGATGCGTTTCAACGTGCGCGGTTACGATTCGCAGTATTCGAGCATCTACCTGAACGGCATCCGGTTCAACGACGCCATGACGGGCTATGGCCCCTGGTCGTTGTGGAGCGGCCTGAACGACGCCACGCGTAACCAGGAGAATACCGCCGGGCTGCGCTCGTCGGGCTACGGCATCGACGGCATCGGCGGCACGACCAATGTCAATGCGCGCGCTTCGCAGATGCGCAAGGGCTTCCGTGCCAGCGTCGTGAACGGCAACTCGATGTACCGCTTCCGCGCGATGGTTTCCTACGCTTCGGGCCTGCTCGACAACGGATGGTCGTACGCCTTCTCGTTCTCGACCCGCCAGGGCGGCAACTCCTATGTCGACGGGGTGTACTACAATGCCTACGGTTACTTCGCATCGGTCGAAAAGCGTTTCGGCGGCGACCGCCACAACCTGGCGCTGACCATCCTGGGCGCACCGACCGAGCGCGGAGCGCAGCAGGCGTCGACGCAGGAAGCCTACGACCTGTTAAGTAACAACTATTACAACCCCAATGTGGGTAAGCAGGACGGCAAGCTGCGCAACTCGCGCGTGCGCGATTACCACGAGCCGATCGTGATGCTCAACTACGGGTTCGACATTTCGTCGAATACCAAACTTGCCGCCGCGGCTTCGTTCCGCTTCGGCAAGAACGGTTATTCGGCCCTGACGTGGACGGACGGCCCCGACCCGCGCCCCGACTACTACCGTTACCTGCCCAGCTTCTACACGAACCGTATCCTCCAGTTGTCCGAGGGCATCGAGAGTTCGGATCTGGGGACGTACAACGACCTTGCGCTGCGTTCGATGCGTGAGTGGATCACCGACCCCAGCAAGAGCCAGATGGATTATGACAACATGTTCCGCATGAACTACAACCGCAACAAGTCCGGGGCTTCGGGCATCTACATGATCGAAGAACGCCATACCGACCAGCGCGATTTCAACTTCGCGGCCAACATCGCCCATACATTCCGCAACCAGTCCGTGCTGCGCGGAGGCCTGACGGCGCGTATCAACCGCACGGAGTACTACGACCAGGTGAAAGACCTGCTCGGCGCCGACTACTGGCTCGACGTGGATAAGTTCGCCCTGCGCGACAACGGCAACTACAACCCGCTGCTTTCGCAGAACGACCTGGATTATTACCTCAAGCACGGCGAGGCCCGCCGCGTCGGGGAAGGCGACAAGTTCAGCTACGATTACTACGCCAACCTGCGCCAGGCACAGGTCTGGGCGCAGTATTACGCCTCGTTCGGCGGTTTCACGATGAGCCTCGGCGGCGAGGTCGGCTATACGGCCATGTGGCGCGACGGCCGGCTGCGCAAGGGACTCTTCGCGAACAACTCGCTCGGTAAATCGAAGACGCTCGACTACCTGACCTACAAGCTCAAGGGCGAGTTCTCGTACCGTTTCTCGGGTGCGCATGCCATCGACGCCAATGTGGCCTACATGGTCAATCCCCCGCAGTTCCGCGACGCTTTCGTTTCGGCGCGTACCCGCAATACGACTACGCCGGGCCTCGATTCCGAGAAGGTACTCGGCGTCGACCTGTCGTACAACCTCAACCTGCCGTGGATCACGGCGCGCGTTTCGGGTTACTATACCTCGGTCGCCGACCAGTCGAAGGTCATCTCGTACTATGACGATACGCAGTCGTCGTTCACCAACTTCGCCATGAGCGGCATCGACAAGCGTTACTACGGCCTCGAAGTGGGCGTCGTGGTTCCCATCTGGGGCGGCATCTCGTTCAACGGCGCCCTGAGCCTGGGCGACTACCGCTATACGTCGGACGCTAACTTCACGCAGACGCGCGACAACAGCGAGGAGGTGCTCCGCGGCGACAAGGTGCTCTGGGACGACCTCTACGTCGAAAGCACGCCCCAGACGGCGCTCAACCTCGGCCTGAGCTACCGCGGCCCGCGCAACTGGTTCGCCTCGGTCGATTTCAACTATTACGACCGTATCTACCTCTCGATGAACCCCGCGCGCCGTACCCGTGCCGCTTATGCCACGGTACTGCGCCCCGACGAGGCGGCACAGCTCCCCGGCGCCGTGAAATACACGGCGCTGATGAACCTGCGCGAGCAGGAGAAATTCGACTCGGCCTATACGCTCAACCTGAGCGTCGGCAAGAACTGGTACATCCACCGCATCTACCAGCTGGGCTTCAGCCTCGAGGTGAAGAATATCCTCAACGACCAGACGATCCGTACGGGCGGTTACGAACAGATGCGCCTTTCGCGCCGTACCTATGTGAACAAGGAGGGTGCGGCCGCCCAGCCGATCCAGTATTACGTGCCGTTCGATTCGAAGTACTTTTACCTGCTGGGGACGACCTATTACCTGAATGTATATTTCCGCTTCTAATACGATATGACGATTATGAAAAAGATATTTCAGTTATGCGCCGTGCTGGCCGTGATGTTCGCGGTTACGGGGTGCTATAATGATTTCGATGCGCCGAAGCCTGCCAAAGTCTATACCGACGAGGATTTCGCGGGGATGAAGCATATCTCCATCGCCGATGTGAAAGGCAATGACGAAGCTAATGGCAAGGATATTGCCGACCTGAAACAGGTGGTGACGCAAGCTCCGGAGGAAGAAGAGAAGGTGTTCGACATGGTAGAGCAGATGCCGACGTTTCCCGGCGGGACCAATGAGTTGATGAAATATATCGCCGACCATTTGAAATACCCGACGATTGCGCAGGAAAACGGTGTGGAGGGACGGGTGATCTGCCAGTTTGTGGTTAGCAGTGACGGTAGAGTACGGGATGCTAAAGTTGTAAAGACGCTGGATCCTTACTGTGACAAGGAAGCTATCCGCGTAATTATGTCAATGCCTAAGTGGATACCGGGCAAACAAAATGGCAAGGCGGTTTCTGTGAAGTATACGGTTCCTATTGTCTTTAGATTACAATAAATAGCACGTGTTATGAAAATGGTGAAACTGCTTCAGCTTTCAGGATTGATAGTAATGCTGGCCTTTATATCTGCCTGTCGCCATAAGCCTAAAGACGGCCTGACGGATACCTATACTTCCGGCGTCATAGCAATTGCTGCCGACGAAAGTTTCCGGCCGATTGTGCAGGAAGAGATAGATGTATTCGAGGGATTGTTTCCTCTGGCGGGAATTGTGCCCCGTTATGTGACGGAGGTAGAAGCTATCAACCTTTTGCTCAAGGATAGTCTGCGGTTGGCGATAACCAGCCGCAGGCTGACTCCGGAGGAGATGGGCTCTTTCAACAGTAGGAAGTTCTTTCCGCAAGAGATAAAGATTGCGACGGATGGGCTTGCGTTAATAACGAATCGGGGCAATCCGGACACATTGATTGGAGTGAAAGATCTTCGCCGTATTCTTACCGGGGAAGCCGGACAGTGGAAAGATATTTATCCCTCATCCCGTTTGGGGGATATTCACCTGGTATTCGATAATAAGAATTCCAGCACCGTACGTTTTGCTGTGGACTCTATCGCTAAGGGAGCGCCGCTTTCGACTCGGGTGAAAGCGTTAAAGACGAATAAGGAAGTTATTGATTACGTGGCACGTACACCGGATGCAATGGGAGTTATCGGAGTGAACTGGTTGAGTGACCGTAACGATACTACCGGACTTTCTTTCAGCAGAGAGGTACGGGTTATGTCCGTCAGTGCTGCCGATAAGGCCACGCCGGCAAACAGCTACAAGCCTTATCAGGCGTATCTGTTCTATGGTGATTATCCACTGGCACGTAGTATTTATGTATTACTGAATGATCCGAGAAGTGCTCTTCCTTGGGGCTTCGCTTCTTTCCTTGCTTCCGACCGGGGACAGCGGATCATTTTGAAGTCGGGATTAGTGCCCGCCACCCAACCGGTGCGTGTGGTAAACATCAAAGATGAATAACTAAAATGGAAGCTAACATGAAACGTAAATTATTATTATGTATGGGAGCGATGCTGCTTGCCGGTACGCTTGCCGCACAGGTGCCTGTTCCAGAGTGGGAGACAGGGGTAGAGCAAATAAAAAGTCTGATAAAGACAGATCCCGGACAGGCATCTGCAACTGCCGGGGAGTTATTGAAAGGAAAAAACAAGAAGAACGTATCACTCATCATCTCCATAGCCCGCGCCTATCTGAATGTAGGCAAGCTGCCGGAGGCGGAGAGTTATCTGAAAATGGCTCAGAAAGTGGATAAGAAAGATGCGGGCGTGTCCGTCTTGGAGGGAGACATTGCCCTTGCTCAGAAAGATGTAGGGCGTGCCTGCCAACTTTACGAACAGGCTATCTATTTTAATCCGGACTGTAAAGAGGCTTATCTGAAATATGCCCGGGCTTATAGATCTGCCAGCCCATCGCAGGCCATTGACAAACTGCAACAACTGAAGGCGTTGGCTCCCGACTTTTTGGAGGCGGACAAGGAGCTTGCCGGAGTGTATTATGCAACCAACCGTTTCGGTAAAGCAGCCGAGACTTATGCTAAATTCATAGATACCCCTGTTGCTACGGAGGATGATATCTTGAAATATGCGTTTGCCCTGTTCCTGAACCATGATTTTGAAAAATCGCTGGAGGTGGTCCAGAAAGGGTTGCAGAAGAACGGACGACATGCTGCGTTTAATCGTCTGGCTATGTACAACTATACCGACTTGAAACGTTATGATGAAGCCGAAAAAGCGGCAAATGATTTTTTCAATGCCTCGGACAATGCCGATTACTCCTATTTGGATTACCGGTATTACGGTGCTTTGCTGAGTGCTTTGAAGAAGTATGACCGCGCCATTGTGGAATATGGAAAGGCTCTCGAAAAGGATAGCAGCCAGATTGATGTCTGGCGTGAAATAGCAGATGCTTATGAGTTGAAAAACGACTACGCACAGGCTATTGCTGCCTATCAAAAATATTATGATACTTTAAGTCAAGATAAAAAGACGCCTGAGGCACTATTCCAACTTGGACGTCTCTATTACGGTCAGGGCACATCTCAGGATACTCTTACCGTTCAGCCGGCCGATCGTATGACGGCATTACA
>OKSA01001960.1_pt1 | contig 17575 bp, 17 predicted proteins | sample 1601181 | NCBI WGS metagenome assembly OKSA01 (sample SAMEA3541538, study PRJEB24748) | human gut metagenome | biome: human gut; feature: human-associated habitat; material: faeces | place: China | collected 2012
CCGGAGTCTTACTGCTTACAACTCCGGCTCGGTCACCCCCTCTGACGCGGGAGGCAGCAGGTGTATCATTATGGCCTTTCCCTTGACAGCTTATGGTTTTACCAAACCACCCTCTGGGCCTGCCGGGAAAGGAACGTACCTGTTATGCTGGGTATTCGATTGTCAAGGTGCAGAGAACGGACTATATCCGTCAAAGAGAAAAACGTCGGAGAATGGAGTGTGCCGCTATGCGATCTTCTTCGATTTCAGCTTCGTCATATTTCCGTTTCAACCATGAAGTTTCAAAATCAGTTAGGTATGGCACTTCATCGGTTTTTAGGTCCCTGTCTATTTCTATTCCACCGTGAGGACCGGACTTCGACCTGATATTGTGCTTGCGAGTAAGTACTACAATATCTGAGGTAATGGTACGTCGGCTGACTCCGAAACGCTCAACAAAATCGTTGACATTGCATTTTTCATGCATATACAACAATTCTAATATTTCGGCCTGGCGTCGATCGGCACTTGACACACTCTCACCTCTTTTCTGCTCGTTTTTCCCTTGCTCATCATCTTAAAGGTTAATAGCGCAGAAAATGTTCTCTAATTATTTGAATTTTTTGTGAACTTTTCGAGAAGCAGGCATAAAAAAGCCCGCCGCATTTGAGATGCGACGGGCTTATATTTTGACGCTGCTTAAGAAAATTTCTATTATTTATGCTTCTGCGTTTTGGACAAGGCTTTCTCCGGGCGGTGCGGCTGATAGAAGAAGCCTATACATTCCGGCGGCCATTTTTCAACGCTCTCCAAGAACGAATGTCGAATTAGTTTTTTGGTAACAGCTTCCATTTTCTGTGTGGTTTCCTTACGTTTTTCCATATGCGGCCTCCTAAATTTATTGTGATTTACACCGTACTGTGAGCAATGAAATAGCCACAACAGCCACTGCCACAGCTATGCAGTACGCCTTTTCCATATTGACAAACACAAACAGTAAAAATGAAACCGTTAAAATCAATAAACGTATGCGAACGTGTTTACGCATAGCAGTCATTTCGGCTTCTGTAAGATGCATCTGTAGACTATTTGTAGGGGCAATCGCAAGAATTATACTGGAGCCAACGAACATCAGAATCAAAGCGGTGATAAAATTCAAAAGAGGAACAATATGCAAAGATAATAGTGTTACTGCCAAACTAAGGAAAATGCAGGCAACGCAGCTTTTACAATGATAGCCATTTGTGTATGTACGGAGAACCAGAATACTTACTATCAAAACGATTGTGTTACTCCATTCGCCCAAAAGAGCGCCTACAACAGTGAGAACGCAAAGAACCGCAACGGTGAATGTATGACGGATAAGGTTGTAGAGGCACATTTCTACTTCGTCATCAGAAATGTATCCCTTTGCTGCCCAATTTTGGACAACTTTCTTCGCAATTGTTTGCATTTGATGACTCCTGCTTGTTTGAGTTGATTATAGTTTACAAACGGAAAAACTGCACGAGATTTGTAATGAAAAAGCGTTTTTATGTCATAAAATCGGGTAATTATCAATTTCTCCCGTAAAAGTAAACCACCCCTCATCATATTCCATTGCATATTCCCCATTATACTTACGTAAAAGGGTTTTTACATTTTCCAAACCAAATCCATGTAATTGTGCGTTTGGCTTTGTTGTCGGGATATACTCTCCGATAATCTTGACCGGCTTGCAAGTATTACGTATCGCAAAGAACAATGTATTTCCAAGTAGTACTTTTACCTGAATCTGACTATTCTCTCCATAAATTACGCAGGCCTCAATCGCATTGTCAAGAAGATTTCCCAATATCGTAGTAATATCAACCGAATCCAGTTGCAGATTGGATAAATCATTTACCTCGAAATGAATTTGAATGTTTTTGTCTTTGGCAATGTACGCTTTCTGGTTCAGTAAAGCGTCCACGATAGGATGGTGCGTGTTTACAAGCAGAGAACGCGTGGTTTGCTTTGCTTGAAGTGCCGTAACAAATTCTATGGCATCTTTGTTGTCGCCGTTTTTCAATAGGCATCCAATCGTTTCAAGCTGAGAATTAAAATCGTGTGTGATTTTTCGTTGTTCTGAATACGCTTTTCCCAGAGCCGACATATTTTGCGCCTGCAATTGAACGGTCTGTTCCAAAGCGAGTTTCTGCTTAATTGCCTCATCGCTGCTATCTACCCAATCAAGTAGTAAGAATACAGCGATATTTGCAACTACAAGAAAAATGCCGCAAAGAAGAAAAGCACTACTGTTATTAGGAAAATTCAGGCTCGTAAAAATCAATGTAAGAAGAACAACGAAACTGGCCAGTGGGAACAAAAATGTAAGAAATAGAAGCGGCCAGCGTATCTGGCTTGCACGTTTAAACGGATGAATTTTTTTGACAATAGAGCAAATTAACAGTAACAGCAAGTAGTTTATGATACTACTCGCAATAAAGGGAAAATACGTCTGTCGTAGGGTTTGTATACTAGTTTCAAGCAGATAGGATGTTGTTCCCATCACCACAAACGAGATGAAATAGGAAATAACACTATACAGCAGTACCACCAACACCAGAAGTGTAATACTTGTAACCTTAAAGAATAAATAGGACCAGATAAAAAACATAGCGTAAGCAATTAAAATATGCAAAACCGTAATACCACTGACAATAAAATTAAACAAATAGAAGGAAAAAGCCATGCTAATTGTAAAAGTCACCCAAAACTTCCAATCCTTATACCGGCGCTCCATAAATGCATCCATGCACCAGATCAATCCTAATTCGTCCATTGCCACATAAAGTAAGCTCAAACAATATTCCATCTGTTTTTGGCCCTCCACAAAGAATACCGCTGCTTGATTTCGGAATGGTTCTTTTCGCTCGACTTCAGAACAATGCCACCCTTTAGTCTTGTCTCGCCGTATTTAAGCGATTCTATATACTCCATGTTGACAAGATAGCTTTTTTGAATCCGCAAGAATCCCATAGGCTCCAGTTCCGCAGCCATTTGCGTCATACTCGCATAGAATCTGTGACAAGCTCGGTCACTTTGGAGCAAATGCATCTGCATAATACGTTGTTCGGACTCAAAATATAAAATGTTATGTACCGGCACTTCAATATGCTCGGCATCAATAGAAAACGATACAATCTGGTGATTTTTTTTGTATGCTTCCAGTGCATCCTCAAAGATTCGTTCGAAATTCTTATCTATCTCCGGCTTTAGCAGATACCGGAACGCGTTTACCTCATACCCTGCCGGTGCATACTCAATATAATTTGTGACAAAGATGATGATTGCATTCGGATTTTCGTTATGTAATTTTCTGGCCAGATCTATACCGTTATAGGGCTTCATATCAATATCAAAAAAGGCTATATCGCACCGATTTAACGGACTTGCCAGACACTTTTCAACGTCGGTATATTTTACAACAGACACTGCCAGATGGTGCTGTACAGCGGAACGACTTACCAGTTCGGCGATTTTTTCTGCGGCGAATCGTTCATCATCGCAAATTAAAATGTTCATACCTGTTCTCCTGTCGGCTAATTTCCATAGCTTGTTCGTTTCTTCCAACATAGCGTATCCCTCTGAGATAGTCAATGTAATTCCTGTAATATCGTATTTTAACAAAATAATACTACGACAATATAGAAATTGCAAACGGTAGACTATATATGTAAGGGGGAATATTCTATGGAGCGCTATCTTGGAGCCAAAATCAAGGAATTGCGTCAAAGTCGTAATTGGACGCAGGCATATCTGGCTGAACGGCTTAACAAATCTGTATCGACTGTCAGTGGCTATGAAAGCGATGCCCACCCCGTTCCCACCGATGTACTGATTAGTATCGCTGAGCTATTTGGTATTTCGTTAGACGCTTTACTTGGCCTCGAAAGGCCAACGGGCGTCTCCACGCAAGGGCTGTCAGCTTCGCAGATAAAAATTGTTGAGGAACTGATTCAGGAATTCCGTTCTCCCACAAGCAAGGGAAGCAATCTCGGCGAATCCAAAATGAACATTCTTCACGATATTCTTGAGGATTTTGGCAGAGGTTAGTGATACAAGGCAGCGAGGAAAATGACTTCTGGCGGACAATTTTCCCGTGAAAATAGCATATAATAATATGAAAAGGGTTGCAAATCGTTTTGGCGGTTTGCAACCCTTTTGCCGTTTTCATAGCAAAAAATCCGTCTTGTATAACACTTCCGTTGATTTTTTTCATTCCCAATGGTATTGTTATGGCAAATCAAAGCACAGTCTTTCTCGATTATAGTTTCTATGTGTATGTAAGCGTCGGTGCACAGGCGCTTATAATTGTCCGAATATCAACCCTATTAAATCCATTAGATTGGAGGATTATCAAATTCACCATCCGCGGCGGGGATTTTTGCGTTTGTGCTGTATTTTTTGCGCTCGTGACGGATTTGTGGAAATTGAGTGAACCGTGTGGTATTGTGTCATTACAGGAAAAGGTCAGGAACCCCGGGAACTGACCACGGCTTGTAAAGTCCGTCACCGGCGCGCAGATGCTGAACATATCCGCCCTGAGGAAATTCTGATGGAAACCAACGAAAAGGAGGATTTATACGATGAAAACCTTGAACAAGAAGATTCTGACCGGTTGTCTGGCCCTGATGATGTGCATCGTTATGGCAGTGCCAGCGTTTGCAGCCACCTCAGAATCTGTATCTCCTAGAGCCACTTTGGATGGATGGCACTACTATCGACCTTACACCGTTTTTGACTCGAGGATGGCTGTCTCCGGAAGTATCGGTGATGGCGCTGAGGTCAAATTGAAATCCAAGGTAAATACAACCAGCCAGCAGTTTATTGCACGATATGCGGCGGATGGTTCGCTTCGAATTTTCTCTCGTCTGGGTTATCAGTCTATAAATCCGACCCAGAGCTATACCCTAAATGTATATCGTTCTGGCAACTGGCCTTGCACGATGCTGAGAGCTACTGCAGATAACCGTAGAGACTCCGAAGTGGACTTCCACACCATCGATTCAATCTCTTTCAGAATTTACTTGCCTGGTCGAAATGTCTACCTGACACAGAATGGCCTCAACCAGAATTTGACTTGGGGGTCTTATGCAGAGCAATACATTAAAGCGTGGGTACAAGTGGCCGCATAAAACAAAATAGCTTGATGATTAGTATATGAAAAATCAGGGAACGGATCATCCAACGGCCAAAACGGTGGAAGATCCGTTTCCTGTATTAGTATCAGAAAGGGCGTCTGTATGAAAATAAGACAATTGATGATTGCCATGCTGGGTGTCTTTGCGATGACAGCCTGTACTCAAACTGATCGTGCACAGGAATCTGCAGAATCCGGTGAAGTGCCTCCCTCTATCAGCTCGGCACAGATAGCAATTCACGGAAACTTGAAACTATGTGATCCATTTGCAAGTGGCGGAGCAGCGACTCTCAACGGATACTATTATACAGTGCTACGTCCAGACGGGAATTTGAACATCCACTATCTGGATTATGCTACTCACTCAGATATCATTCTGTGCAGCAGACCCAATTGTACTCATGATGACGAATCCTGCAGTAGCTTTATCCAATCAAATAGTCTTGTTCCCAGTTTGGCAGTAGTTGGTGATAGACTGCTCATTGTGGGTGGTGGCATTGGTGTTTCCGATCCAGAAGAAGGTGATCTACCTTACATAGAGGTGATGCAACTGGATGGAAATGATCGGAAGCGAGTGTATCAAGCAAATGCTTCTTCAGAATTTGGGGCATTGGTATGCGACGATCAGAATTTCTATACAGTGGAAAGAATAACAAAAATACAAGATGATATTCCCATCCTGACGCAACACATAGCTCAAATTGATTTGAATACCGGGGAAAAAACTGTTTTGTCGGACATGGGGACAAACATTGTTTATCTCTGTGATGCCACAGGAAACACCATATATTATTATAGCATCGAACCTCAGGATGACTCTCAAACTTATTCTAAAACAATCTCCAAATATTACGCTTATGATATAGAAAACAATAACACTGCGTTGATTGATTCCATATCTTCTGATTCCAAAAGAAAAATCACCATTACGGACGGGAATCTTTATCAAATAGATTCCGAAGCACATCAAGTCCTTGTCAAACATATAGGCGGAGCAACCGATGGGCCCATCATAAAAGAATTTTCAATAGATGAGGAATTCGAGAATTATACTATCCGCTGTGTCATAGACGGAAAAATAGTCGTAGACGGACAGCAGAAAAGTGAAGACGGTACAACTCAAAGCATCACGCATATCATTGATTGTGACACAGGAGAAACTAAGGCGTGGCCTTTGTATTATGACAGCGCTGTAACCTCGCATCCGGCACAGGTAGAAATCTTAGCCATGCAAGATGATGCATTTCTGGTTCGTTGCGGTGTGGAAACACTTGATGTCAAATATGGAGATGGTGGGACGTATACAATGTCGAACTCACAATATGCTACGATAAAGAAATCTGATTTTTGGTATGGCATAGAAAACTACAACTATTTCGCATGATTTCTTGCCGCAGACATTTTAAAGGCAATACCGCATAATTCTAAGCGCCGATATGGCGATCGAAGCGCGGCAGATGCTAAGCTAAAAGCGCAGATATACGCTGTGTCGCAAGTGTGAGCGCCGCCAGTGGCGGATACGGAATTATCAGCAAGGAAAACTATTGGAAGGGCATCTCCGAATACACGGCCATTCAGTCCGATGTAAATCTGTAAACAGAACCCGTTTTTGCGCAAGGTAGGATCGGTATGTATGAATTGAAAATTACAAATCTGAAAAAGACCTATTTGCTGCCCGGCAGGGGGCTTTCCGTTCGCAAGGCGCTGCCTCAGAAAAAGCAGGCGTTGGCGGGGGTATCGCTGGATCTTGCCCCCGGACTTTACGGTCTGCTCGGTCCCAACGGTGCGGGCAAATCCACCCTGATTCACATTATCACAGGTACGCTTGCGCCCGATTCCGGCGAGGTGCTTTGGTGCGGCAAGCCCGCATCGGGCATCGCTTTCCGCCGCATTCTGGGCTATATGCCGCAGCAGCAGGGGCTGTATGACAGCTATACCGGGCGGCGTTTTCTGGCCTATATGGCTGCGCTGAAGGAAATCCCGCGCAAGACCGTTGCATCTGAGGTGGCCCGCGTGGCAGCCGCCGTAAATTTGACTGCCGAATTGGACAAGCGGCTTTCTGCCTATTCCGGCGGCATGAAGCAGCGTCTGCTGTTGGCATCCGCCCTGCTGGGCGACCCCAAGCTGTTGATTTTGGACGAACCGACGGCGGGTCTTGACCCCAAGGAGCGCGTTCGCCTGCGTGAATTGCTGGCAGATATGGCGAAAGACCGCATTATTCTTGTGGCAACGCACGTTGTTTCGGACGTGGAAACGGTGGCAACCAAGGTTATTCTTTTGCGCGCCGGCAAGATTGTGGATGCTGCGCCTGTGCCGGAGTTGATTGCCAGATACGCACCCGACCAAGGTCTGGAGGATGTCTACCTGAATGTGTTCGGTGAGAGGGACGGCAAATGAGCCTGTTTTTTGCTGAACTCCGCAAGGTCTGGGGCGGCAGAGTGTTCCCCGTCCTGCTGGCGATATTGGCATCTGCCAATCTTTTGCTGCTGTGGATGGGTACCCGCCCCACCGCCAACCAGCCGCCCGCCGCAGCCTATCGTGCCGTCGGCGCGCAGCTCGACGGCCTGACGATGGAAGAAAAGGGCGCGTACCTGCACGGAAAATATACCGAGATTGAGAGCCTTGTCAAGATCGGCGGCTTCTACCGCGATATGGCCTACGGCGGCAGCAGCTACCTGCAAGCCTACCGCGACGAGAACGCTGCGATGTTCGACGCCTACGAGCAGGAATACAAGGACAAAAGCTATACACTGTTCACCGACGATCTGAACACCGAATATCGCCTGTTCAATCAGCTGCAGAATGAGTACGATACCGTGGCCACCTACACCGATTTTCTGGACGGCGTGCAGACCAAGGCGACGCAGCTGGCGGGCATCTCGATTTTTCAAAACGACAAAACGGGCTACGACTTAAAGAACATCGAAGCCACGGCCAAGGTGTATGCGGGGCTGACTGCGACCGAGATCGACTATTACCCGCAAAAGGGGCTGTACACGGCAATCTCCTACGCCTTTACCGACCTGATTTTGCTGGCATCTATGCTCTTGCTGGCGCTGATCCTTGTGCGACAGGAGCGCGACAGCGGACTGCTGAGCCTTGTGCGCAGCCTGCCGGGCGGACGGTTGAAAACAGCCCTTGCCAAGCTGGCGGCATTTGCTGCCAGCTTATTGGTCGTTCTTACGGTGCTGTATGGGGTCAATCTCGCATACTGTTCGGCATCGTTCAGCCTTGGCCCCATGAACCGCACGATTCAAAGCGTTCCGGCTTTGATGCGCTGTACCATGCAGATTACCGTTGGCCAGTATCTTTTTCGGTTTTTACTTGCTAAGTGGGCCGGTGCGTTTGTGATGGGGCTGTGGGTCATGCTGGCTGCCCTTATCGCCAAACGTGCTGCGGCCGGTTGGATTGGCGCGTTGGCGCTGCCCTTGGCAATGTACGGTATTCGTGCTGCAATTCCTGCCACAAGTCATTGGAACGTTGTAAAATATGCGAATATGGTGAGCCTGCTGCAGACCAACGAGCTGCTGGGGAACTACCGGAATCTTTTCTGGTTTGGTAATCCTGTCAGCCTGCCGCTAGTCGAATGGTTGACGGCAGCCGTTTTGGGTGGTGCGCTATTTGCGGCATTCTGTACGGTATTTGCCAAGGCACAGCTGCTGCCGGCTGCCAAGCACAGCTTTGCACTTACGTTTTCCCGCAAAACGCGTGCGACCTCTGTTACCCATGAAGAGGGCAGGAAGTTATTGTTGATGAATGGGGCCGCAGTATTCTTGGCAGCGTTTCTGGCGTTTGGCATCTATCAGGGCGTGACGGCGGAGAGCTACATAGACGCGGACGAAATTTACTATGCCTATTATATGAAGCACATTTCCGGCCCGTGGAGCGAAGAAAGCCGCGACTGGCTGAAAGATCAGCGCAACGAGTTTATTCCCATGCTGGAGACCCAGAAGCGCGTCAACAGCGGTGAATTGAGCAGTGATGCGCTGCTGGCCTACAATTCACTGCAGCAGAAATATTCTGTCTATCAGCGTGTAGTGCAGTCCAACATCAATTACTATCTGAAAGAGAATCCCGGTGCATGGCTTGTCTATGAAACCGGATATAAAAAGCTGTTCGGCTTTACCGGCACCGGCGATGTACAGGATACACTTCTGGCGGGGCTGCTGTGTGCGCTGTGCTTCAGCGGCCTGTTTGCCATGGAACGCAAAGGCGGCATGGATGAGATTCTGGCCTGCACACCATTGGGCCGCAAATACACTGTAAAGGCAAAGCTGCGGCAAAGTACCGCCGTGGTAGCGGTTATATCGTTCGGAACCGTTCTGCCTCACCTGTGGCAGGTGCTGCGTGACTATGGCCTTCCCTCTTTGCTAGGACCTGCGATGAGTATCTCCGACTTGCAGGCTGTACCCAAGTTTATAACCCTGTCGGATTTGCTGATTTTCTGGCTAATCTGTCGTTTCGCGGCCTGCCTCTGCATGAGCCGGATCACCTTATGGCTTGGACAGAAATTGGGGAATTTGCTGACTGCGCTCTTTATCAGTGCAGTTACCTATTGCCTGCCCGCGCTGCTGAGCCTTTCCGGAATGAAAAATGGTATCGAGTGGCTGGGATTTTATCCGCTTTTCCATGCAGCCGCGCTTTGGCAAAACCAAGGATATACCGCTGACGGTGAAAGCTATAATGCAATGTGGATTCCGATTTTTCTGGTATGCGCAGCATTCTTCCTCGCATGGGCTATTGGTCAGGCCCTTATTGATGACTATGATATGATAGGTGTTCCGGATGAGATACTATAAAAATCTTTCCATAGATGAATCCAACTGTACCGTTAAAAAAGAGGGCCAGCCGATTCATCTGACCACCATGGAGTATCAGCTATTCCTTGCGTTGCTCGACCATTCCGGGCATATCTGTTCTCGGAATCTTCTGCTGTCATCCGCTTGGCATATCACAACGCCGATTCAGACACGGACGGTCGATGTGCATATCGCAAAGCTGCGGAAGAAACTGGACTTGGGGCAAAATGATTTGAAAACCGTAACGAGGCAGGGGTATGCACTCTCGGGGTGAAAGGCCGCGAATGACAGATTGACAACGAAAAATCTCTCCAATCGTATTTATACATTCTAACTCGTGAGCGAACAATTGACTTCCTTCGAAAATGGGAGCGCCGCCGAGGTGCTCTGTCTGATTATGAAAATTACTCCGCCATCTTCGACAATTTTAAAGAGCCGGAGGAAATCGCATTAACAAATCTACAGTTAGACAAAGCGGTCAGCATTCTTTCTGATATGCCTTTAATTTACCGCCGAACATTGGTTCTGAGAGTAAAAGGGTACTCTATTCGTGAAATTGCGAAAATTACAAATTCAAGTGAATCAAACGTTAAAACCCGCATACACCGAGCACGCGCCATCTTACTCAAATCGTTCGACACTTAATAAAAAATAGTAGAATTTTTTTCTCTCGCACAAGATAGATTTAAGTCGGTTGAGGGATTAGAAAACGCCGGAAACCCGCATAAACACTATGTTTTTGCGTGTTCTCGGCGTTTCTTTTATCGCCTGTTTTGGTGGTGCGTTTTCGGCTAATGGTGCCCAAATGGTGCCCAAATCCCACGCGGGGCTATAAAAGGCTATAAGAAGCAGTAAAAAGATAAGGCGGTTAAAGCTCAATTTCGCTGCTCTTTTTCTTCGCCGCACTCTTTGCTTTCTTCGGCTCGGCTTCCTTTGCCTTTGCCGGGTCTGCCTGTTTGACAGCCCCATGATAAGCGTCCAGGACTTCTTTTTTCCGTTCAAGCCGCACGTCAACATAGCGGGCAGTAACGGCTTCAAAGTTCATAGACAATCCAAGCGATACGCCGATACCCGCAAGCGTATGTCCTAACACTTCGCCTACGGTGTAGAAGTCGCCCGTCAGTTGGTGCATATTCGTAGCCGCCGTATGGCGTAAATCGTGAAAGCGAATATGCGGCATATCCAAATCTTCAAGCAGTTTTCCAAACTGTGAAGATACCCACGACGCGGAGATAGGGGAACCGTCCGGCTTTGCTACAACAAGGTCATTGTCATAATAAGGTTTCCCGTCTTTTTCTGCCTGTTCGCGCTGTGCTTCCTGCATGGCAAACTGTTTTAGGAAGAACGGGCGGGCAAGCTCTGTAATCGGCAGCGTGCGCCCGTTGGACTTCGGCGGTGCCATTTCCTCGATAACCTTTGTTTTTGGCGGCACCTTAAAGGGAAGCTGCTCGGAAACATCAAAAGTGTTGTTTTCCAAGTCAACATTGCGCCAACGCAAGCCCAAGATTTCAGAACGCCGCATACCATAAAGCCCGCCTAAAATGACGGGCATTTCCCACACTGTACCCTCGACGCGCTGCATAAGGGCTTTTACCTGTTCCGGCGTGTAAGGGTCGGGGGTCTTGTCGCTCTTTCCAAACTTCGTCAGCGTGTCCTTTGCCGCGTTGGTTTCGATATAGCGGTATTTGCGGGCATGGCTCAACGCCACGCTTAAAACACGTTTTGCCCCGGCAGCGGTGGACGGTTTCAATCCTTTGTCGATAATCTGCTGAAACATCTTGTCTACCATAGCTGGGGTAAGCTGATTGAGAGCAACGCCGCCGATATAGGGATTGATATAGTTTGCAATCGTCTTTTTGTACCCGTCATAGGTAGAGGGGCGCAAGTTCACTCTTGCGTAGCTTTCCACCCAATCGTTAAGGTAGCTTGCGACGGTCTGTTTCCGCTGTGAAGTGATTGACGCAATTTGCCCCGGATTTTGGAGCTTCGTTTTCATTTCCGCTTCGTGCTGCGTCGCTTCCTTTTTGGTGGCAAAGCCCTTTTTCGCATAGGACTTCTTTTTCCCGTCCGGGGCGGTGTATTTTATATTCACGTCGTAGACTGTACCCGGTCGCCCAGTCAGTACGCCGTTACTGTCGCGTTTGTTCTTAACTTGTCTTGATGATACCGCCATAGCTTAACCTCCCTGTCGTGCCGGGGGCTTCGCTGTTTTCTTTGCTCTGTGATACCAGTCCCAGATAGCAGCGTCAGCTATCAATCGGCGGTTTCCATTCTGTATATATTCAAGCTCGCCGCTATCCATAAGCTCGCGCAGTTTATTTTCCCCGATACCGCTAACTTTGCTCATTTGCTCAACGGTCTTTAACATAGGGAATACAGGGATAGCGGGGCTTGCAGTTTCCTTTTTTGCCATAGGAAAATACCCCCTTTCATAAATGGCTAAAAAGTCAGATTTACAAAAAGTGGGCTTTAATCAGACGGCTTCGGCAAGCTCCACGGGAATTGCACCCCTGCATGGTTCTCATGCAGCCCTACCCATTACCTGCGACGCTTCTAACGCTCGGATTATGGCGGTAGGGGAGTATCATTATACCGATATATGGATTGTGGCGGCAGACGTGCCAAGGTCTGCTATGGAACGCTGATAGTTCTCGCTCGGTGTTTCTCCCGCCTTTCGGTCATCGCGTATCAGCCCAACGGCTCCCCATATATCGAATGTATCTGATTTGCCCTATGCTGCGTCGCCGTTATCTTGCGCCGCTTTCTTTGTCAAGGTGCTGCGATAGTCTGAATATGTGGAACGGAAAGGGGAACGTCCACATACTATGTCAGTCTATCTTATAGTCCAGAACAGCCCGCATGAGCTTCGCTTGCAGCCGGTCGCGCATATCCTCGTCTATGCCGTAATAAACATTGCCGTATTCATCACGCACTTTACGGGTAGACAGGTAGGCTATGTAGCTTGCGTAGTGCTGCACAACGATTTTCATTGCTTCGGGGTCGCCCTTTGTTGCGGCTAAAATAACCGGGTAAGGCAATAAGCCGCGTTCGTCGGGATTGTTGCTAATCGGTTCATTCATCGGCTTTCCTCCAAAAATCTTTTTAACAGCTCAAAAGAGCTTGTCCGTCGAAATTGTACTGTGCTGCGCGGTATCTTCATCAGCTCCGCGATTTCTGCGTCTTTCATATCAAAGAAGTAATACAACAGTACAGCTTGACGCTTTTCTTCCGGCAAAGAGTGAAGCGCGTCGGCAAGCTGTTTCGCCGTAATTTCTTTCCCAGCGACAAAGAAAGATTTTTCAGCTTCATCATTTACAAAATACTTGTCGCAAGTGTAAAGCTGATTTTCTTCCTGTGGCGACAGGTCTGAAAAAGTGACTTCATGCTTTTTCCGATACTTTCTTTCTCGGATAGCGTCGATAGCTTCATTCCTCAATACCGCTTTGCAAAAGCCGTTGAATGTGCAGCGTTTCTGCCATTCAATGCGATTAGGTTCCATATTCTCACCCCCTTTCGTACCCGGTGGGGGCAGGTTTATTTCTCCCCTTTCGCAAACCCTCGACGGACGCGCGAAAGATTTTGCCAACTGGGGAGCAAACTTTTTCAAAAAATTTTTGAAAAAGCAAAATGCGCCTGTCCGAAAAGCCCGGACAGGCGCATAAGTATAGTAAAAAGTATTCAGATGATTTGACAGTTCATATTCAAGGGTAGAAATGTCCCCGGCGGTGGTCGGGCTTTTTTTGATAAGTCAAAGAATGTAAGAATTTGTCGATACAGTTTATAGCTCATGGCGGTTCCCTCCTAAAGCCGCCATGTCTTTTACATGGTTTAGGGTCGTCGTAGGTTTCTGATAGGCAAAAAGAAACGGCGGCTCTGAAAATCAAAGCCGCCGAAAAATAGTAGGCGCGTGAAAATGCTTCTGCTCTGCGACGGCTTTTTTTCTTTTGCCGTCGTCCGGCAGATTATTTTTTTATGAGTAAGGGAGAAAAATCAATCGTAATCTTAAAAATATGGTCTTGTATCTCAATTATTGGATTTTTGCAATTCATCAACAGCAACAGCTTTTTTACAATATAAAGTCCCTGTCCAGATGTACCGTTACTCCTTGAAATATCTGCCACATAAAAGCGCTCCAACAATTTTGAATATTCTTCTGTAGGAATAGTTGCAATAGGATTTTTGATACACAGTTGAACAGAATCTGTATTATAAATTAGCTGAACTACAACATTACTTGTAGTGGAAGTTATCGCATTGAATATAAGATTCTGTATAATGCGAATACACGCTTTTCTATCAGCATTAAGATAAATATTCACATCAGGTATTTCTATTTGCGGTTCAATTCCATTAACACTGAAAGTCGAATAGTTGTCCAACAGGATTTCGGTAAGCAATGAGCATAATTCAACTTTTCCATAATAAAATGGATATTGTCCTGCTTCCAAAAGAGAGATTTGATAAAAGTCGTCTATGAGACGTTCTAATCTCAAGGCTTTTCCTGATAATGCTGAAATATATTCTTGTCTTTTTTCGTCCGGCGCACTTGATAAAAGCTGCAAATATCCGCGAATAGAAGTTAGTGGTGTCCGTAAATCGTGAGAAAGGCAAGAAATATTCTCTTTAAGTTCATCCTCCTTTTTTCGGATTTCTCCCAGATAAATGTTATCTTTTGATACGATTTGATTTATGATTTCCACTAAATGCTCCAACCGCCTATCAGTTAAAGATATTGTAACTAACTTTTTCGTTTCTCCATTCAGAATAGCATTTAGTTGGACGTTCACTTTGTGTATCTGCATTTTCCAGTTAATTAAAGAAATTGAAAGGATAATGACCAATACTACTAGAACAAGAAACAGAATCGCCCAACCCATATTCTACCTCCTTGTTTTTACTTGATTTCTTTCTTACTCATAGCAATGCCGCCGACAATCAAAAGCAAAATGCCCCCCATGAAATAAAATGGTAAATGTTCGATAATCCCCATTGTGCGGCAAGAACAAAAATTCATCCAATAGTACATAGGATTTCCATACACAAAAATTTTCAAAGGTATTGAAGCCGCGTCCATATTACTCCATAGCATTAAATAAACAGACGCTCCGCTGAATACATATAAGCAGCAAATTCCAGTTACAACCCCTATATTTTGAATGATAACACACAGGAAAATAGAAATGCTTTCAAATGCTAACAAAACGATTCCACAAGCCAGTGCCCATCCAAACAGGGTTAGTGCTTCACTCGCAGACGGAATATAACCGGATTGTATGATTTCGATAACGAAAAATGCAGCGACAAAAATCAGATATGTTATCAGGGACACTGCCAATATTGTAATTGCCTTGGTGTAATAGAGAATAGTCCGTTTAGTACCGTATGCAACAGACAACTTGATTGTGCCCGTGTTATATTCTTTTGTAAAAAATATGGTCGCAAATACAAGGCAAACAATCCAGAAAAAGGCTGTGTATGCAAGGGATGAGCGGGCAACAGTTTGAAAAGTTGGCATTTCACTGGATAAGTAACATTTAGCTTGAAAGCCGATTACACTTTCTGTTCCGTCTCCTGCTCCGAAAAAAGTCATATCGCCAAGTGCAAAGGAGACCATTACAAGTGCCACACATACGCCTAATATAGCTATCATTATTTTTGAGCGAAACAATTTATAAAATTCAGCTTTAAAATGGTTAATCATTTTTGCACCCTCCAATCAAATTAGTATAATAAGTTTCAAGGCTGTCTCCGGATTGTGCCAACTGATAAATTATAATATTATTCGCACTTAGCAACGCTGATACTTTTCCGGCATTTTCAACATAATCATATAGATGAATACTTTTATCTGGCATAACAGAAAAATTTGAAGTATTCAGTTCGCTTTCCAACAAAGCACTGGTAGTAGCTACATCATTAACCTGTAATAATAAATGCTTTTTGCAGCGTTGCTCTAACTCTGCCGCAGTAATTTCCTGCAAAAGTTTCCCCTCATGTAAGATACCGTATCTATTGGCTAATTGATGAAGCTCCGAGAGAATGTGACTTGAAATTAAAATAGTAATTCCACGTTCTTCATTTAACCTTTTTAGTAAGTTTCTTAATTCAATAATTCCAGTAGGGTCTAATCCGTTAATTGGTTCATCCAGTACGAGAAATTCAGGATTTCCAAGCAAAGCGATTGCAAGAGCTAATCGCTGCCGCATACCCAAAGAAAAATCTTTTGCTTTTTTCTTTCCGGCGTCTCTCAGATTGACCAATTCCAGAGCATTATCAATGCAAACCTTTCCAGGAATACCACGTTGCAGGCGTTGTACCTCCAAATTTTCATGGGCTGTCATATCAAGATAAAGAGAAGGACTCTCAATAATACAACCAATGCGCTCACGCTGTTTTGCGAGTTTCTTATCACTCTTACCGAACAAAGCAATATTGCCAGTTGTAGGTTCTGCTAACCCAGTTAATAAACGGATCATGGTCGTTTTACCTGCACCGTTTTCTCCGATAAACCCATAAATGTCTCCCTGCATTACAGACATAGATACTTGATTTAGGGCCAGTGTGTTGCGATACTTTTTCGTGATGTTGATAGCTTCAAAAACTGTTGTGTTCATATTTTCACAGCTCCTTTCTTATTACTTAGTATCGCAGATAATTTCTTGAATAATCTAAGGCAAATCTAAAGAATAGCTAAAGTTTATTTTGCAAAGCGGTAGCCCAAGCCCCATACGGTTTTAATTCGGCAGCCTTCGCTCCTTAATTTTTTGCGTAAGTTGCTTATATGTGTGTTAATGACATCGTTATCCCTTGCAAATGGTTCTTGCCAAATACTTTCATAAAGATTTTGCTTTGAAAAAACCTTATCGGGATATTTCGCCAATAGTTCTAAAAGTTGATATTCTTTTGCGGTAAGCACAATGATTTCGTCTGCAACAGTAACTATTTTTGATGCTGTATCAATGGAAAGTTCTCCAAATTTCAAACAAAGATTGGGCGTACATTTTTGACTTCTCAATAAGTTGCGCTCAATCCGTGCTAATAATTCGTCCAAATCAAATGGCTTTGTTAAATAGTCATCAGCACCCAAGCGAAAGAGTTCAACTTTATTAAATGTCAAACTCTTTGCAGAAACAACAATTACAGGTACATTTGAAAATTTTCTAATAGTTCTAATTAACTCATCTCCACTGATAAAAGGAAGCATTAAATCTAAAATAATTAAATCTGGGGTCAATTCTTTTACACGTTCAAGCGCATTTGCACCAGTAAATGTGAAGAATACTTGATAATTGTATTTTTCCAGATGGTCTTTTATCATAAAGCATATTTCTTTATCATCCTCAATAATTCGCGCCCGGATTGTCGTTTCCGTAGCCCTCCAAGAGGTTGATAACACCCCAAATGCCAAGTCCGGCTCCGAGAGCGATAACGAGTGTCTGCAATACGTTTACTGCGCTGTTGAAAAATGCCATATAAAACTCCTTTCTGCCGCTTTGCGGCTGCCCGAAAAAGGGCATAAAAAACGGCGGTCAGTTTTTGATAACTGCCGCGGTCATAAGTCCCCGCGCTGCGTAATTTCTGCGGCGCGGCGGTATTCAGTTGTAAGGGTGCGGCTTCCTGCCGCGATACGCGC
>OKSA01001962.1_pt1 | contig 17565 bp, 13 predicted proteins | sample 1601181 | NCBI WGS metagenome assembly OKSA01 (sample SAMEA3541538, study PRJEB24748) | human gut metagenome | biome: human gut; feature: human-associated habitat; material: faeces | place: China | collected 2012
AAGTACAGCTGCTTACCCTTGCCGATATTTTTGAATAACACAAGAAACGCTCTTGTCGGTGTAAAACTGGCAGGAGCGTTTCTTGTTGAAGATCAAAGGATCATTCGGATTGCAATTACTGTATGAATATGCTATGATTACGTTGAAAACCGTTTGTGTTTCAACTGATCAAACAGGGAGCGTATGAACAGCCATGAAGCGTTTGCAAGATATTGCAGATCAAGTTGGTGTAAGCCGGACAACAGTGTCCAATGTGCTGCACGGCAACACCAAAAAAGTCCCCAAGGAAATGATCCGGAAAATTTCGGAAATTCTGAACCAGGAGGGCTATGTCCCGAATACATCTTCCCGTGAGCTGACCCGCAAAGGGTCCTGCATCATTGGACTGGTGCTGGGCTACAGCTGTATCCACGGCATCCCTTCTCTGCGCGATACCTTTGTGGCAGAATTTCTGTCTGGTGTAGAAGAGACAGCCCATCGAAACGGATATTATGTCATGCTGATCAATGGCCAGGACAAAAATACGGACCAGGTGGCAGAGATTGTCTCCCGATGGAATGTGGATGGTCTTGTCGTCCTGGGACTGGACGAAAAGAAATACAAGGAGCTGCGCAGGCAACTCAACAAATATATGGTCCTGATTGACACCTATCCCGAAGCGGAGTACCACTACGTCAACGTGGGGACTGATGATTTCGGCGGCGGCGCCATGATTGCAAAGTATCTGCTGGACAACGGGTACACCCAGGCCATCTTTGCCGCCGAGTGTGATACCGGCGCAGACCATTACCGCTGGAAAGGATTTCAGCATCAGATGCGCTCTGCCGGGATTGATTGCGGAGAAGAGCGCCATATTCTTCTCCCCGAGGATCTTTCTCTGCGCCGTGTCATGTACGGCCACTATTTGGATCGCTTTGTCCAGGCCAGGGCTGTGGCCCTGGCCTCTGACTATGATGCGGCGGAAGTGATGAATTATCTGCAGGACCACGGCATACAGGTGCCGGAGCAGGTCTCCGTCACCGGGTTTGACGACTGCATCTATGCAGAACTCATGCATCCCCCTCTGACGACCGTGCGTCAGAACGTCCCGGCCAAAGCAGAGGCCGCCGTGGAACTGCTGGTGCGTCTGATTCGGCAGGAACCGGTGGAGTGTAAAAATTACGTTCAGCCTGTTGAACTGATCCGCCGCAACTCGGTGTGCGAATCAACCCCCAACGCCGCGCCCTGGTCAAAAGATCTGCACAAAACCCACAAATAATTCTTGTGGCATTTATCAGTTTCGTAGGAAACGTTGCGCAAAACCCTTTTCAAATCCTCTTCGGTATTGTACAATGAGCTCGTCAAAAAGACACGCTGCGCAGCCTGTCAGAACGAGACATATACAAACTGGAAGAGGATTTGTTTTTTGTATCCTGGATGGAGCAGACAAAAAACGAATTCCGGAAAATCTGACTGAACATCGTGGAGGATTTTATCATGAGAAAGATTTCGCGTAGATCATTTTTGAAGGCTGCCACCGTTGCCTGCGCACTCACCGCACTGACCGCCTGCGGAGGCGGCGATGAATCTGCCGCCGTTTCTGTGGCCAAGGACGAAAACGGAGCCTATGTGGACACCCTGACCATCACCCTGGGCCGTTTTGCGGAACCTTCTGCCGCTGCCCTGTTCCCGGAAGGCCAGACTTTTGAAGACAACGCCTACACCCGTTACATTGAATCCAAGCTCAACGTGGATCTGGTGGACAGCTTTGAAGCAGGCGGCGAAGCTTATACCAACCAGCTGGCCACCTGCGTCGCCTCGGGCGAACTGCCCGACATCCTGACCGTCAACAGCTACGACACCTTTGTCCAGATGGTGAACAACGGCCTGACCTATGACCTGACCGATGTGTACGAGGAGTACGCCTCTGACTACATCAAGAGCCTCTACGATTCCTACGACGGCCGCTGCCTGGGCATGGCAACCTTTGACGGCCGGCTGATGGGTATTCCCGGCACGAACCCCGACAACAGCGTCCCTGTCCTGTGCTGGATGCGCAAGGACTGGCTGGACAAGCTGGGCATCAACCCCGACCCCGACGGCGACCTGTGCATCACGCTGGATGACATCGCCGCTGTGGCCAGGGCCTTTGTGGACGCCAATGTAAGCGGCGGCAACCGCACCGTGGGCATGGCTTTTTCCGGCAATGATATCGGCGATGCCATGTGCATCGCCAACGCCATGGGCGGCTACATCGACCGATGGATCGAAAACCCCGACGGCACCATGAGCTGGTCCACCCTGGCACCCGAAGTCAAAGCTGCCTGGGCCAAGATGAACGAGTGGTACGAGGAGGGCATCCTGGATCCCCAGTTCGGCACCCGCACCACCGATGACATCAACGCCATGATGATCAACAACGAGCTGGGCATCGTCTTTGGCGCATGGCATATCCCCGACTGGCGTCTGAGCAGCGTCAAGGCCCTGGTGCCGGAGGCAGAGTACATCGCCTATACGGTGGCCGATGACAACGGCATCGTCCACGCCTACCACGAAAACGCCGCCGAGCGGTTCCTGGTGGTCAGCAAGGACTGCAAGTATCCCCAGGTGGCAGTGGAAATGCTGAACATCCTCTATGACGATCTGGCCCGCGCCACCGCGGAAACCGCGCCGGAGGTCATCGCCTACATCAACGCCGGCGGACACAACGAGGGCCGTCCCTATTACATGGAAGTCCTGCCCTCCAACAATCCCTCCATTTACTACACCGAGCACATGGCCGTCATCAACGGCGAGATGACCCCTGAGGAAACCACCATTGCCGAGAACAGAGGCTCTTCCCAGGCCATTCTGGACTACCTGAAGGATCCCCAGAACGTCACTGAGGAAACCCTGGGCGGTTGGCACTTCTATGAGTCCCGCATCATCGGCCTGGGCGCATCCATCGATGCGCTGGAAAAGAACGGCAACGCCGAATGGATCACCCCCAAGTATCCCCCCACCACCCCCACCAGCGAGCAGAAAAAGGCAACCCTGGACAAGACCGAGCTGGAGGCCTATGTGGCAATCGTGACCGGCGCACAGCCCATCGATTATTTCGATACCTTTGTCAGCGAATGGAAGCGTCTGGGCGGCGACGCAATCGCCCAGGAAGTCCAGGAATACTTTGCACAGTAACAAAGGGGGTGGAAACGGATGAAAAATCAGGTCAAAAAGAGCCACGCAAACCAGGCCTATCAACTGTATTACCACGGCATGATGCTCCCTGGTTTCATCTTCCTGATTCTGTTCAACTTTGTTCCGATGTTCGGCGCCATCATGGCCTTTCAGGACTACAGACCCGCCAAAGGGTTTTTCGGTTCTGACTTTGTGGGCCTCAAACATTTCAAATACCTGTTCGAAATGCCAGACAGCTTTGAGCTGTTCCGCAACACCCTGATCATCGCCCTGGGCAAAATCGTCTTGACCACCATCATGTCCATCGCCTTTGCGATTCTGCTCAATGAGGTCAAGAACAGGACCCTGAAAAAGTCGGTTCAGACGGTGGTTTACCTGCCTCACTTCCTGTCCTGGGTTGTGCTGGCTCTGGTCGTCAAGAATCTGTTCAACCTGGACGGCTCCGTCAACGCAATGCTGGGCACCTCGCTGAACTGGCTGGGCAGCAACTCCCTGTTCCAGCCCCTGCTGATCCTGACCGACACCTGGAAAGAGTTCGGTTATGGCTCCATCGTCTATCTGGCAGCCATCACTTCCATCGACTCGACCCTTTACGAGGCTGCTTCCATCGATGGCGCCACCTGGTGGAAAAAGGTCTGGCATGTCACCCTGCCCGGCATCCGCACCACCATCGTCCTGATGGCCGTCATGAATTTGGGCAACATCCTGAACGCCGGTTTCGACCAGGTCTATAACCTGTACAGCGCATCGGTCTATGCCACCGGTGATATTCTGGACACCTATGTGTACCGCGTCGGCCTGCAGGGCCTGCAGTACAGCTTCGGTACCGCCGTGGGCCTTTTGAAGTCCGTGATCGCCTTTGTTCTGATGATCGGCGCCAACAAGCTGGCTCAGAAGTACACCGACAGCAAAATTTTCTAAGGAGGTCCGTCTGGCAATGAAAGTTGATAAATTCCGCACTGTCATCATCTACATCATTATTATTCTGCTGGGCCTAGTCTGTCTGCTGCCGCTGCTGAACATTGTTGCCATCTCCTTCTCCTCCTCTGCAGCAGTGGAAGGCAACATGGTAGGGCTGATCCCGGTGGGATTCAGCACCGCAGCCTATAAGAAGATCCTGGAGGACTCCCAGTTCTGGCACTCCTTCCTGATCTCGGTGGAGCGGGTTGTGCTGGCCCTGATCATCAACTTTGTGCTGATCGTACTGATGGCTTATCCCCTCTCCAAAACCAACGCACAGTTCCGTGGCCGCAACATCTATGCAAACCTGATGATTTTTGCCATGCTTTTCAACGGCGGCATGATCCCCACCTTCCTGGTTGTCAAATCCTACGGCCTGCTCAATACCGTCTGGGCCCTGGTTTTGCCGGGAGCCGTGCCCATCTTCAATGTCATCCTGGTGATGAACTTCTTTGCTGCCGTTCCCAAAGAGCTTGAGGAAGCCGCCTTCATTGACGGCGCCAACCCGCTCCAGGTTCTGACCAAGATCTTCATCCCCATTTCCAAGCCGGTTCTGGCCACCGTATCCCTGTTCAGCATTGTGGGCAGCTGGAACGACTTCTACAGCGGCCTGATCTACATGTCCAAAGCCGCCTATTATCCTCTGATGACCTATATCCAGAGTCTGCAGATCAACGTGGAAGATCTGATCAAGCAGGGCAATCTGTCTGCCGTGGTGGATTCTGCCTCCCTGGGCAACACCAACCTCAATGCAGCCAAGATCGTTATTGCAGTTATCCCGCTGCTGCTGATCTATCCCCTGCTGCAGCGGTATTTCGTTTCCGGCATTGTGGTGGGCTCGGTTAAGGGCTAATTTATATTCTTGCTAATTTATATTCTTTCAGAGCGCTCCGGAGACGGGGCGCTCTGTCTGACAAAACAACCACTCAGTCACTTTTATTTGGGAGAACGGTATGATTCAAAAGTATCTCTATGGTGTCCCCTTTGACACCGAATCGGTGGTCGCACCAATCCCTGCAAGCCAAGGCGAACCCCCTGTGGGAACGGTCAAAACCAGCGAGTCCGGCTTCTGCTTTGCCTGCCCCCTGGCGGAGGGCGATCGGGTCTACGGCCTGGGCGAAGCCAACCGCGGCATCAACAAGCGGGGCTTTGTCTACGTCAGCGACAATGTGGACGACGGCCTCCACACCGAAAACAAGCAGCGAATGTACGCCGCCCACAACTTCATCGTGATCTCTGGCCAGCAGAATCTGGGGCTGTTCTTCGACTATCCCGCCCGGATTCGGTTTGACATCGGCTTCACCCGCAGGGATTGGCTGAAAGTCACCTGTGAGCGGGCCGACCTGGCCCTTTACGTCATCACCGGCGACAGCGCCTGCGATGTGGTCAAGCAGTTCCGGGCCATCATCGGCCGCAGCTACATCCCGCCCAAATTTGCCTTTGGCTTTGGCCAGAGCCGCTACGGCTACAAGACCCAGGCCGACTTTGAAGAAGTGGTGGCCAAACACCGCCAGGCCCACATTCCCCTGGACATGGTGTACATGGACATCGACTACATGGACCACTACAAGGACTTCACCGTCAACCCGGAGAATTTCCCCGATTTTTCCGGCTTTGTATCCAAGATGAAAGAGCAGGGCGTCCGGCTGGTGCCCATCGTCGACGCCGGCGTCAAGGAGGAAGCAGGCTATTCGGTCTGCGACGAGGGCAAGGAAAAGGGCTACTTCTGCAAGCGGGCCGACGGAACCGATTTTGAGGGAACCGTCTGGCCGGGGTGGAGCCACTTCCCCGACGTGCTGAACCCCGAGGCGCGGGCCTGGTTCGGCAGCCAGTACAAGGCTCTGACCGACTGCGGCATCGAGGGCTTCTGGAACGACATGAACGAGCCCGCCATCTTCTACTCCCGGGAGGGGCTGGCCGAGCGGCTGGAGCATCCGCCGGTTCCCCATGAAGACGGCACCATCGATCATTTTGGCCAGGCCATCGGCTGGCTCAATCTGTCCAATGCGCCGGAAGACTACGCCCGCTTTTATCACAAGGTGGACGGCAAAATGGTCCGCCACGACCAGGTCCACAACCTCTACGGCTACAACATGACCCGGGCCGCCTCGGAGGGGCTGGCCAGCATTGCCCCGGGCAAACGGTTTCTGCTGTTCTCCCGGTCTTCCTGCATCGGGATGCACCGGTACGGCGGCGTCTGGACCGGCGACAACCACTCCTGGTGGAGCCACCTGCTGCTGAACCTCAAGATGCTGCCCTCCCTCAATATGTGCGGTTTCTTGTATGTGGGAGCCGACCTGGGTGGCTTCAACGCCGACACCAGCCGGGATCTGCTGCTGCGGTGGCTGGCGCTGGGGGTGTTCACCCCCCTGATGCGCAACCACTCTGGCAACGACACCCGCCGGCAGGAGTTCTACCAGTTTGAGGGCCCCGAGGACTTCCGCAGTGTCATCGAGACCCGCTACCGGCTGATCCCCTACCTCTACAGCGAATACATGAAGGCAGCACTGAACGGCGATATGCTGTTCAAGCCCCTGGCCTTCGTCTACCCCGAAGACGAGATCGCCCTTCAGACCGAGGACCAGCTGATGCTGGGCAATGAGGTGATGATTGCCCCGGTCTACACCCAGAATGCCACCGGACGGATGGTGTATCTGCCCGAGGAGATGCTGTTTGTCAAGTTCGGCCCTGAGGGCCGCATCACACAGGAAGTCCTCCCCGCCGGCACCCACTTTGTGAAGGTGGCCCTCAACGAGGTACCTCTGTTCATCCGCAAAGGCGCCTGCATCCCGGTGGCGGACCCCGCCCAGACGGTGGCCGACATCGACCCCGCCACCATCCGGATGATCGGCTGGCCCGGAGCCAGCTATGACCGCTACGACGACGACGGGGTCACCATCCCCGCAGAATAAGGAGGCATTACCATGGACCGCAAATGGTGGAAAGAAAGCATCGTATACCAAATCTACCCCAGCAGCTTCCAGGACTCGGACGGGGACGGCATCGGGGACCTGAACGGCATCCGTTCCCGGCTGGATTACCTGAAGGATCTGGGGGTCAATGTGCTGTGGCTGTGCCCCATCATGGACTCCCCCATGGATGACAACGGCTACGACATCTCCAACTACCGGGCCATCAACCCCCGGTTTGGCACCATGGAGGACTTCGACGCCCTGCTGGCCGAGGCCCATCAGCGGGGCATCCGCATTGTGATGGACCTGGTGGTCAACCACACCTCGGACGAGCACCCCTGGTTCATCGAGAGCCGCAAGTCGGTGGATAACCCCTACCGAGACTACTATATCTGGAAGCCGGGCAAAGACGGCCACGAGCCCAACAACTGGGGCGCCAGCTTCGGCGGCTCGGCCTGGAAATACGACCCCCAGACCGATATGTATTACCTGCACCTGTTCTCCCCCAAGCAGCCCGACCTGAACTGGGAGAACCCCAAAGTTCGGGACGAAGTGTTCAACATGATGACCTGGTGGTTTGACAAGGGCATCGACGGGTTCCGGATGGACGTCATCAGTATGATTTCCAAGGACCAGCGCTTTCCGGATGGCGAGAAACACGGACTGTATGGCAATGGCGGTCCCTACTATGTCAATGGGCCCCGCATCCATGAATTTTTGCAGGAGATGAACCGGCGGGTCCTCTCGAAATACGACATTATGACGGTGGGCGAGACCCCCGGCGCCACGGTGGAAAACGCCCCCCAGTATGCGGGGCTGGACGGCAAGGAGCTGAACATGGTCTTCCCATTTGATCACGTCGGCATTGGGGACGGACCCCTGGGCAAGTGGACCACCCAGCGCTACGATTTTATGCAGCTCAAGAAAATTCTCAGTCACTGGCAGACCGGCCTGGACGGCAAAGCCTGGAATAGCCTGTTCTGGGACAACCACGATCAGCCCCGGGCTGCATCCCGCTGGGGCGATGACTCGCCCCTCTCCGCCAAGATGCTGGCCACCTGCCTGCTGAGCCTGCAGGGTACTCCCTACATCTATGAGGGCGATGAACTGGGGATGACCAACGCCTATTTCAAAGATCTCAGCCAGTACCGGGATATCGAAAGTCTCAACGCCTTCAAGGAGCTGACCGGCGCAGGCTTGATTTCTGCAGACGAAATGATGGAGTGCCTGGCCCTCCGCAGCCGGGACAACGCCCGCACCCCGGTCCAGTGGGACGACTCCCCGAACGCCGGTTTTACCACCGGCACCCCCTGGATTGAGGTCAACCCCAACTATACCGCCATCAACGCCGCCGCCGAGGAAAAAGACCCGGACTCGGTGCTCAACTACTACAAGCAGATGATCGCCCTGCGCAAGAGCCATTTGGGGCTGATTTACGGCTCCTTCCAGCTTCTGGCCGAGGAGAACCCCCAGGTCTTTGCCTACCGGCGTACCCTGGCCGAGACCGGCGAGAACTACCTGATCGCTTGCAACTTCTCAGACAAGGACGCGGCCTTCACAATTCCCGCTGATTTTGCGGGGGCCCGGCGCCTGATCGGCAATTATCCTGACACCGCTCCCACCGGCGCTGTGACCCTGCGCCCCTATGAGGCCTTTGTGCTCCAGAAGTAAACCAGGTGATACCCTATGAATGACTTTTTCGACCTGGATGCCCCTCTGTTCCGTTTCTTAACCCGGATTGCGGATATGGTGATTCTCAGCCTGCTGTGGCTAATAGGAAGCCTGCCGTTGTTTACCTTGGGCATTTCCAGCACAGCCCTCTATTATGCAGTGAACAAGTCCCTAATTGAGGACCGGGGAACGGTCAGCGAGGAATTTTTCCGGGCCTACCGCCGGAGCTTCCGACAGGCAACTTTGAGCTTTCTTGCTCTGGCAGTGCCGGAGAGCATTCTGCTGGCTGACTGCTTTATGACCCATTACCTCAAGGGGCAACAGGCAGCGACGGGTAATCTCTGGATCATTTTTACGGTGCTGAGTACCTGTGGGCTGGCCTGGATGCTCTACAACGCAGCCTATGCGGCAAGATTCGACGACCCGGTCAAAAAGACGGTGTTGCAGTCCGGTGCCATGGCATTGCTCCATTTTGACAAAAGTCTGCTGCTTTTGGTGGTGCTGGCTGCGTTCGGCCTGCTGACAGCATTCTGCCCACCGCTGATCCTTCTGGCACCTGCCGGATATGCGCTGTTTGCCCGGTGGGTCCTTGAGAAAAAGGTGTTCTATCAATATCTTCCCGATCTAGACGATGGCATAGACAAGGAGAATAAAGACTGTTCCCATCAGGATTGATCGTTCCTTCAATTTGACCATTCTTTTCTAGAAACCATCGAAAGAATCTGTCTGGGCTTGGGAATCACCTTAAAAGACTTCTTTGATTCCTCATACTTGTAGTAAAAAGCCGCTCACCATGCTGGAAACTGATATGCTACCCCTAGAGTAGACAGAGAAAAAACAAAACTGAACTGGTCCGTAAAAAGTAGACAATAGACAAAAGGCCTCCCCATGTAGGATAATAAAACTACATGAGGAGGCTTTGCTATGTCCAGAAAATATACAAAAATCGACCAATACGAAAAGCAGATTCTTTCCATCCTCATCGTCCGGGCAAAGCCGGAGCAGAAGGTCTACCTCCAAAGATTGAGAAAAATATTCCTCCAGTTGTTCACGTTCGCTCATCCAGTCGTTTTCATCGGAAGAGATAGGATCAGTATCAGGTCTTTGTAGCAGGGGATCAGCACACAGGGCTTTGCCCGCTTGTAGGGGCACCCTTCGCACTTGCTGGGGCCTTTGGGCGGCTCGATCAGATAGTAGCAGTTCTCTTTGCCGAGAACGCAGCCCTTCTTTCGGTTCTTCCAGAAAAAGCAGTGCCGGCAATCTGCCGGGCGGGAAGCATGGTAGCGGATACCGTCCATCGTGACGGTCAGAACTTTTTTCATCGGTAAACCCTCCTTTGGTGGATTCGGGAAGTTCAGCCCGAAAACAAAAAAGCGCGTTCCTCTTTCTGTTCCGAGAGAACAGCGAGTGAACGCGCTATGTATGGAGAAAAGTGTTTTGCACGGTTTTGGGCAGGAATGTGGAAAATAGATTTACACAAATTATTTTGTATTTACATGGATTTACAGGAAAGCGGCTACCAATTTTAGCAGAGAGCCGGAAAACGGAGTTCAAAAGGTGCTTTATGGGGCTTCATTAGCTGGAAACCTGATTTTATTAGCTGAAACCGAAAATTCTGCTAATGGCATTAGCTGGCTAATTTTGGTGATAGGTTCAAAATGAAAAATGCGAAGATCGTCTTTCACATGGAAAAATGACCTTCGCATTTTCATAAAGGGATACCCCAGACAGGATTCGAACCTGCGGTCTCCTCCTTAGGAGGGAGGCGCTTTATCCAGCTAAGCTACTGAGGCATATTATGTATTACCGTTGATTTTTTGAAATCCAACGTGCTTGGGAACGAATATGCAGAATGATTTTCACACCGAAGTGACCGACTGCGTTGCAACCGGAACGGTGTTAAACTTGTTGCATCAAAAATTGTTGAGAAAACTTCGATTCCCGGTCTTGCTTTTGATTAGAGCAATCACTTCTGCCCCCAAGGTATCAGGTTGACCGAATTCTTAGGAGGCTTGCGCTCTATCCATCTGAGCTACGGAGACGAATGCCCTATTATAATACAGCATTTTGCGGATAAAATCAAGTTGAACCGGAGGGCAAAATGGTGTATGCTATAGAGGAAATGAAAATAGCCGCGGCAGGCTTTGCCGCGTGCGGAGGAACTTATGGAAAAGGCAAAAGGGAAAAAGCTGTTTTACCGCCCGGCGGGCAAGCGCAAGGGGATGTATACGCCTACGCAGATCATCTGTGTGAGCTTTGTCATCGTGATCGCGCTGGGCACCTTTCTGCTCAGCCTGCCTGTTGCCAGCAAGCATGGGCGGCTGGATGTACTGGATGCCATGTTCACCGCCACAAGCGCTACCTGCGTTACTGGTCTGATCGTGCGGGATACCTGGACCCAGTTCACCTACTTTGGGCAGGCGGTGATCCTGCTGCTCATTCAGGTGGGTGGTCTGGGGTTGGTCACCCTCACCAGCTTCTTCGCGCTGGCTATGCGGCGGCGCATGGGCTTCCGCGATCTGCGGCTGCTGGGAGAAAGCGTCTCAGCGGACGGATATGCGCAGGCCAAGGACGTGCTGAAGATCGTGGTGGGACTGGCTGGCCTGTTTGAAGGCATTGGCATTGTGCTGCTGCTGTTCGCCTTTGTGCCGCAGTTCGGGCTGGAAGGCATCTGGGTGAGCGTGTTCACGGCCATCTCGGCTTTCTGTAACGCGGGCTTTGATCTGTTTGGCCGGTTCGGCCAGTATTCCTCACTGGCACCCTATGTGAACAATTACTATGTTCAGGCCGTTGTGATGTTCATGATCATTTCCGGCGGTCTGGGCTTCATGGTATGGGTGGAGATCGGTCAATACCGCAAAAAGCACCGGCTTTCCCTGCAGGCCAAGGTGGTGCTGAGCTTCTCGGTGATCCTGTGGCTCGGCGGCGCGGCGCTCATCGCGCTGATGGAGTGGGACAATCCTGCCAGCATGGGCGGGCTCTCTGTGCCCGGCAAGCTGATGGCGGCACTGTTCCAGTCGGTGTCCACTCGTACTGCGGGCATGAATACCATCGACCTTGCGGCCTGCGGCCCCATCACCAAACTGCTGATGAGCGCGTTGCAGTTCATTGGTGCGGCACCCGGTTCCACCGGCGGCGGCGTGAAGGTGACTACGTTCGCCGTCATCATCCTGACGATCCGCAGTGTGGCTCAGGGCCGCGACGACTGTGTGATCGCAGAGCACCACATCGAGTCCAAGACGGTTTATCGTGCTTTGACCATTATCGTGCTCGGCGCGCTGGCGGCGGTTGGCTCGGCTGTGGTGGTGTTCTATAACACCTCGGACGCTGTGTCGGTCATTGACGCTATTTTCGAGTCCTGCTCTGCCTTTGGCACAGTTGGCCTTTCGGTGGGCGTTACCGCTCAGCTGAACCGGGGCGCAAAGATCCTGTATATGCTGGTCATGTTCATGGGCCGTGTCGGCCCGGTGTCGCTGGCCATGAGCCTGACGGCAAAGCCGGACGACAACAAACGGAAGATCATGCCGGTGGGGCATATCAACGTTGGTTAAACGATTTTGAATGCCCTCCTAGAGTTGCAGCTCCCAGCATCCATTTCATGCCTTGAGCGGCATTCGTGTCTTGCTGGCCACGGCCCCAACAACTCCTCCCTGCTTCTGCCGCAGGCAGCGGTCGTCGTTGTTGTACTCTGGGCATGTTCAGTGGAATTTGATTTTTATTTTTCGCATTTGTCGCAGCCCTGACGTTTGTCAGGGCGAATCCCTTCCATCTGCTAACGCAGACCGCTCGCCTGCTTGAAAGCCCCACTGGGGCTTTCATTGCTACGCAACCGCAGGGCTGCTCCAAATGCATTTTCACGAGTGGAGTCGTAGAGATAAGCGTCAGAGTATAACAAAAGTGGGTGCTATCCGAAAATAGCACCCACTTTTTTGTATATTGAAAAATAAAATTTACTCTGCGTACAGCTTTATGATGTTCAGCAAGATCTCAGTGCAGCGGTCCATGCGCTCAGCGGTGATGCACTCGCATACGCCGTGGAAATTGAAGCCGCCGGTGCCCAGATTGGGGCAGGGCAGGCCTTTCCAGCTCAGCATAGCACCGTCGGTGCCGCCGCGCACCGGAATTTCCTCCGGTTCCAGCCCGGCCATGCGGGTGGCCTTGCGGGCGGTCTCTACTAAGTGGAAATGCGGCTTGATTTTTTCCAGCATGTTGCGGTAGCTGTCCTTGATCTCCACGGTCACAGTGCCTTCGCCGTACTTTCCGTTCAAAAATTCGGCAATATCCAGCATGTTGTCCTTCTTGAACTGTAGCTTTGCGGCATCGTGGTCGCGCAGGATGTAGCCCAGCTTTGCGGTGGTCACATCGCCGTACATCTGGCACAGGTGGTAGAAGCCCTGACGGCCCTCGGTCGTTTCGGGGCGGGCGGTGATGGGCAGCGCCTGATGGAACTCCATGGCCACATTGGAAGCGTTGATCATGGTGTCCTTGGCGGTGCCCGGGTGCACCGAGAAGCCGCGGATGGTCACGGTGGCGGAAGCGGCGTTGAAGTTCTCGTACTCAATGGAGCCGGCATCGCCGCCGTCCACCGTATAGGCAAAGTCGGCACCGAAGCCCGGAATATCGAACAGCTCTGCACCCTCGCCGATCTCTTCATCCGGAGTAAAGGCGATACACAGCTTGCCGTGGGGCAGGCCTTTTTCCTGAATGGTCTCAACAGCGGTCAAAATTTCGGCAATACCGGCCTTATCGTCGGCACCCAGCAGGGTGGTACCGTCTGAGGTGATGAGGGTCTCGCCCTTCATGGAAGTAAGGAAGGGGAACACAGAGGGCTTCATCACCATGCCGGTAGCGGGCAGAGTTACGTCGCCGCCGTTGTAGTTTTCCCACACAACGGGCTGCACATTCTCACCGCTGGCATCGTCGGCAGTGTCCATGTGGGCGATCAGGCCCAGAGCGTGTTGATCCTCACAGCCGGGCGTGGCAGGCAGGGTGCCATAGACGTAGCAGTGCTCGTCCACATGGGCATCCTCCATGCCAAGGGCCTTCATCTCATCCACCAGCTGGCGGGCAAGGTCAAACTCCCGTTCAGCGGAAGGGTGCGTACCGGAGTTTTCGTCCGAGGTGGTATGCACCCGGACATAATTCAAAAGCCGTTCATAAGCGCGCATAAGGCACACTCCTTTTATATTTCAGTGATGTATACTTCTCAGTTCCTTTATCATACCCTCTTTTCCGACAATTTACAACTGTTTTGCGCGCATTCATATGGAGAGATGAATCCTCATTTTTAAGGTGAACAAAATTCACGCAATAAAATGCATCCATCTGTGCAGAACGTGCTACAATAGGTACAAAATAAGCCGGGAGGGAAGTTTTATGGCAACAAAAGTCTTTTTTTACACCCTGCGCCCCTACGATGAGCTGGGCATCGCGCAGCGGCTGGCACCGCAGCTGGACGTTGAGTTTGGCTCTACGCAGGAGTATCCAACGCTGGAAAACGCTGAACTGGCAAAGGGCTATGATGCCGTGTCGGTAACGCCCTGTGATATGAGCGCGCCCATGGTCAAGCGGTTTCACGAGCTGGGCGTAAAGTCCATCTGCTGCCGTTCCATCGGCTATGACCACGTAGACCGCGAGACGGCCCGGGAACTGGGCATGAAGGTGGCTAATGTGGACTACCCGCCAAACGGCGTTGCAAACTTTGCCATTATGCTCATGCTGATGAGCCTGCGCAAGGCAGGGCACATCCTCAAGCGCGGCGAAGCGCAGGACTACTCCCTGCAGGGAAAAATCGGCCGCGATATTTCCACCTGCACCGTGGGTGTGATCGGTACGGGCCGCATTGGCCGCACGGTGCTGCAGCATCTGTCCGGCTTTGGCTGCCGCCTGCTGGCCTACGACCTGTACCCCAACGATGAGGTAAAGAAGATCGCCGAGTATGTGCCGCTGGAGACCCTGCTGGCGGAAAGCGATGTCATCACTCTGCACACCAACGCTACGGAGGAAAATCACCATCTCATCGACACCAAAGCAATTGAGAGCATGAAGCCGGGCGTGACCATCATCAACACCGCCCGCGGCAAGCTGATCGACAGCGATGCACTGATCGCCGGGCTGGAAAGCGGCAAGATTGGCGCGGCGGGCCTGGACGTGCTGGAAAATGAGAACGGCCTGTACTATTATAATCGCATGGGCGATGTGATCCCGAACCCGGAGCTGGCGGCTCTGCGCAGCATGCCCAATGTGATCCTGACCGACCACACGGCTTTCTACACCCACGAGGATGTGGAGAGCATGGTGCGCGGTGTGCTGGAAAGCGCGGTTGCCTTTGAAAAAGGCCAGCCCACCCGGCATGATGTGACGGACCTTTGATTTGTCCGGCAGACGATTTTGAATGGCCACCGTTGCACTCTGGCCATCTTCAACGGAAACAGTATTTCTGAATAGAGCAGATCCCGGCAGACTGTGGTCTGCCGGGATCTGCATTTTCACGGGATGGGGTGCAGCGGAAAACGGCATTCCGTTTGTTTGAAGCATCTGCCGGTTGGGACCCTTCCGGTGAAAAAGGGATTCCTGAAAATCCGCAGATTTTCAGGAATCCCCAATAAAAAATAATTATTCCGCTAAATATGCTCAGAGCAAAGCGGAGAGCATTCAAATGGTAATCAACCCAGACTGATGCCCATGCGGCGGGCGACGGTGAGCAGGTCGCAGTTCTCCGGCACGTTGCGGGTCTTGCCTGCAATGTCGGCCAGACGGTTCTCGGTGACATGGCGGTTCACCATGGCAACGGTCACGCCGTAGCGCTTGATCTCCACCAGCTTTGCCGCATAGCTGCCGAACTGGGTGGCCAGCACACGGTCGTAGGCGCTGGGGCTGCCGCCGCGCTGCATGTGGCCCGGGATGCACACACGGGTTTCCATGCCGGTTTTTTTCTGCACGGCCTGTGCAATGCGGTTGGTGGCGGTGGTGCCAAAGCCTGCCTCGGCGCGCTTTGCCATCCATTCCTTGCGTTTCATGCCGGCTTCCTCGCAGTTGATGGCACCCTCGGCCACAGCGATGATGGAGAAGTTGGAACCCTTCTTTGCGCGGCGTTCCACGGCAGAACACACACGGTCGATATCATAGGGCTGTTCCGGCAGCAGAATAATATCTGCACCACCTGCAATGCCGGAGTACAGCGTCAGCCAGCCTGCCTTGTTGCCCATGATCTCAATGCACATCACGCGGCTGTGGCTGCCTGCGGTGGTGTGGATGCGGTCGATCACATCGGTGGCAATGTCCACGGCGGTGTGGAAGCCGAAGGTTACGTCGGTACCATAGATATCGTTATCAATGGTCTTGGGCAGGCCGATGATGTTCAGACCCTCCTGCGAGAGCAGGTTTGCGGTTTTGTGGGTGCCATTGCCGCCCAAGCACAGCAGGCAGTCCAGCTTGGCTTCCTTGTAGGTCTTTTTCATGGCGGCAACTTTATCAATGTTGTCGTCCTCCACCACACGCATCATCTTAAAAGGTGTGCGCTTGGTGCCCAGAATGGTGCCGCCCAGCGTCAGGATGCCGCGGAAATCGTCCTCGCACATCTCCTTGTAGTCGCCGTTGATCAGGCCGCTGTATCCGTTCAGGATGCCAACGATCTCCACGTTATCGCCCATGCGGGCATACAGTGCTTTTGCTACGCCGCGGATGGTGGCGTTCAGACCCGGACAGTCGCCGCCGGAAGTCAGGATTCCAACACGTTTTTTCATTCAAAAGCCCTCTTTCATTTGGTATTCAGCGCCGCGCGTTCTGCCTTTCAAAGTCAGTCTGCCCGGAGACCTACCTGTTTATAGTATAAGATTATTCCGGATGGGGGCCGCTGTCAAGAGAAGCGCAGAAAATTTACACGCTTCCACGGTGCATTTCTGCGGGCAGGAGAACAGCGGGAAAACTTTTGCAGAAAAAATAAAAAAATGGTTGACAAGCGCGGGCCTTTTGAGTATAATATCCCTTGTCAGCAGCGCACGGCGCGGCAGACGAACTGAATAATGGGGATTTGCATAGTGGTAGTGCGGTAGACTCTGACTCTACTTGTGGGAGTTCGATTCTCTCATCCCCAACCAAGAAAACCGCAGTCTCAACTGGCTGCGGTATTTTCGGGGCATAGCGCAGTTGGTAGCGCGCCTCGTTCGGGACGAGGAGGCCGTGGGTTCAAATCCCGCTGCTCCGACTTAAAAAAGCAAGTACACATTCGTGTACTTGCTTTTTTATTTAGTCGGGCGCGGGATTTGAACTATTCACACAAATCCCTATCTCTTTCTTCTGAAATATGCTAAAATAGTACCACTACGACACAGGAGGTCTTTCTATGCTCAAACGTCTGCGCAGCGCCCACCCGATGCTCTACTGCCTTGTGGCTGAGGTGCTGTTTCTGGGGATGCTGTTCGTGGCATCGCTGCTGTCGCTTCTGCTCATCTTGTTCGTCGTGCGGGATATTGATGCCGTCGATGATTATATGCTGACCTTCATGCAGGAGGCAGCAGGCGTGCTGGTGGCGTGGCTCTTTCTGGCGCGCACCGGGAAGAGCGGCCTGCTCCGCCGCCGGGGCAGCGGCTTTTTCAACGGTCTGCTGGTGGGCCTGTACCCCATCGCGCTCATCAGCTACAACGCCTACAATACTCTGCTGTTTGGCAGGCCGGAGGGCGATATGCTGCCCGCGTGGCATGTCGTGTGGTTCCTTATCGGCATGACCAGCGTCGGTGTGGCAGAAGAGTTTCTGTTCCGGGGTGTCATCGCCCAGACGCTTCTGGAGCATTTCGGCACCAGCCGGGCCGGCGTCTGGAAAGCCTGCCTGCTGTCGGGTCTTTACTTCGGTGCGGCTCACCTGACC
>OKSA01001967.1_pt1 | contig 17514 bp, 27 predicted proteins | sample 1601181 | NCBI WGS metagenome assembly OKSA01 (sample SAMEA3541538, study PRJEB24748) | human gut metagenome | biome: human gut; feature: human-associated habitat; material: faeces | place: China | collected 2012
ACCGCAGTCAGCTTTGTGACCGCAGGCATCTCAAAAGTGCTTTTGGAGCAGGCAGGCATAGGCAAGGGCGGTGTTTCCACCACAAGCACCGTCATATCATGGATATGTGCAGTAACATTCGCATACATAACCAACAGGATATGGGTTTTCGAGTCTGAAGCAGAGGGCAAAAAGGCGATAATCTCCGAAGCGGCTTCATTTTACGGTGGCAGGATATTCACTCTTCTCGTAGAAATGTTCATGATGTGGCTCGGCTACTCACTTCTCAGCTTCAACTATTGGGTAACAAAGATAGTGGCAAACGTTGTTGTGCTGATACTTAACTATGTCATCAGCAAGCTTGTGGTCTTCAGAAAGAAATAAGCATACAAAAAAAAGCTGTCAAATATCTGGCAGCTTTTTATTTTGCCCCAGTTGCCACGTTGCAACCGACTAATCTCTGTACATAAGCGTGACAGCCATGCCGTTTATCACGCCCACTACAACTCCGCACACAATGAAAAACACCTTGATAGGCAGGTCAAGCAGAAGCGAGATAAGCCCGAACACGATAACGAATGCCATTGCTCCGCCTATCTGCACAAGAAACTTTCTTTTCACAAGCACAGGAAAACGCTCAGCAAGCTTTGCGGTCTTGTTACCCTTGTGGTCAATTATCCTGTAAATAAGCTGAGTCAGTGCCATTGGTATTCCGATAAATAAAATTGCTGTTATAAGTTTGTCCATTTTAAATTCCTTCATTTTTCACTTAAATTATAGCTTTTTTTGTATCAAAAAAGGCTGCCCAAGACGCAGTTCGTCCGTGGGCAGCCTCATTGCTGCATATAAAATTTCTTTTATCAACAATTAAAGAACTCTTACGCCAACAACGCCCTCGATAGACTTGAAAGCGTCAGCGTCAACGTCGCCTGTAACATCGAGCATTGTGTAAGCCCAGTCTTTCTTAGACTTGTTTACAAGGTTCTCGATATTTGCGCCCTTGTCAGATACAACAGATGTGATCTGTGCGATAAGTGCAGGAACGTTCTTGTGAAGCACGCAAACAAGGTGGTCGCCTGTTTTAGCAAGCTCTGCATTAGGGAAGTTTACAGAATTCTTGATAGTTCCCTTCTCGATATAGTCGATAAGCTCGTGAGCCGCCATTGTTGCGCAGTTGTCCTCAGACTCAGGTGTGGAAGCGCCAAGGTGTGGAAGAACGATAACGTTCTCCTCGCCAAGAACAACATCATCTGCAAAGTCTGTTACATACTTTGCAACCTTGCCGTCCTTGATAGCCTTTACAACAGCCGCACTGTTGATAAGCTCGCCTCTTGCAAGGTTGATAAGACGAACGCCGTCCTTCATCATTGCTATCTGAGCTTCGTCGATAGTGTTCTTTGTGTCAGGTGTATAAGGAACGTGGATAGTGATATAGTCACTGTTCTTGTAGATATCATTGATATCAGCAGTTACCTTTACAGCAGGATCAAGCTGGATAGCTGCGTTTACAGAAAGGAATGGGTCATAGCCGATAACGTCCATGCCAAGTGCAACGGCTGCGTTTGCGATCTTTCCGCCGATAGCACCAAGACCGATTACGCCAAGAGTCTTGCCCAGTATCTCAGGACCTGCGAACTTAGACTTGCCGCCCTCAACTGTCTTTGGAGCGTCAGGTGTGCCCTTAAGTGATGCAGCCCATGCAGCAGCCTCAGTTATCTTTCTTGAAGAAAGAAGAAGCGCACAAATAGCAAGTTCCTTAACAGCGTTTGAGTTTGCGCCAGGAGTGTTGAATACAACGATTCCCTGCTCTGCGCACTTCTCAACCGGAATGTTGTTTACGCCAGCACCTGCTCTTGCAATAGCAAGCAGGCTCTCAGGCATTTCCATATCGTGCATCTTTGCTGAACGTACCATTATAGCGGTAGGATTTTCAGCATTGTCGCTTACTGTGTACTTAGCCTTGTCGAAAATATCTGTACCGCAAGCGGCGATCTTATTCAAAGTCAATATGTTGTACATTAAACTAACCTCTTTCATCTATTTAAGTGATAATTCTTACAAACAGGCAAAGAACAAGTATTACAGCGAAAAGAACGAGAACAACTTTGCCTTTTGACTTACTTCTTTCATTAAGCTTATCACGCCAATCGTCCGGATTGTTTTTGATCAAATCAGCAGTGCTTATCATATGAAGCAATCGATGAAGCATTGAAATTTCACCTCGATCAAATCTGATTATGCGTTCTCAGCCTCGAACTTCTTCATGAACTCAACAAGCTTTTCAACGCCCTCGATAGGCATTGCGTTGTAGATAGAAGCTCTCATACCGCCAACAGTTCTGTGACCCTTGAGGTTTACAAAGCCTGCTGCTGTAGCCTCAGCAACGAACTTCTTGTCAAGCTCAGCGTCGCCTGTTACGAATGGAACGTTCATAAGAGATCTGTCCTCAGGAACAACAGTGCCCTTGAAGAGCTTGCTCTGGTCAAGATAATCATAGAGTATCTTAGCCTTCTTCTCGTTGTGAGCCTTCATAGCCTCAAGACCGCCCATTTTCTTTATCCACTTGAATACCTTGCCGCAGATGTAAATGCCATAGCAAGGAGGTGTATTGTAAAGAGAGTCAGCGTCAGCCTGAGTTTTCCACTTGAGCATTGTAGGTGTTCCCTCGAGAACATCGTCAGTGATAAGATCTTCTCTGATGATAGCAATAACAACACCGGCAGGACCAACGTTCTTCTGAACGCCGCCGTAAATAACGCCGTACTTTGTTACGTCAACAGGCTCAGACAGGAAGCAGGAAGAAACGTCTGCAACAAGTGTGTGACCCTTTGTGTTAGGCAGTGTCTTGTACTTTGTACCATAGATAGTATTGTTTTCGCAGATATAAACATAGTCAGCGTCCCCAGGAATATCGAGGTCTGAACAATCAGGGATATAAGAGAAAGTCTTGTCAGCAGAAGAAGCCACAGCAACAGCCTCGCCGTATTTCTGAGCCTCCTGATAAGCCTTCTTAGCCCACTGACCTGTGATTATGTAAGCCGCTTTCTTGTTCTTCATAAGGTTCATAGGAACGGCTGAGAACTGCTGAGAAGCACCGCCCTGAAGGAACAGTACCTTATAGTTATCAGGGATACCCATAAGATCTCTGATGTCCTTTTCAGCTTCCTTGATGATGTCATCGAACGCCTTGGAACGGTGGCTCATCTCCATTACGCTCATACCTGTGCCCTTATAATCGAGCATTTCATCGGCAGCTTCCTTAAGCACTTCCTCAGGGAGTACAGCAGGACCTGCGCTGAAGTTATATACTCTACCCATTGTTAAACCCTCCATATAAATTAGTTTCTTAGTTTCATTATTTATAAAGACTATAAATATATAAATTAATAATATTATTATATGCCTTTTATAAAAAAAAGTCAAGGGCTGTCATATAAAAATACTCACTTGTCATAAGTTTTTGTACATATCAGCACATAAAGCAGCCCTAAAAACGTGCATTTTTACACCTTACCTATGCCGTTATATATAATAAGCACTGAAAAGCATGAAAAATCAGAATAATACTAAAGCGTTAAAAAGAGGTTAAAATTTTTGGTATTCCTTGAAATCTCCATATTTGTGTAGTATAATGTAATCAATAAAATGCGACAGTTGTAAAAAAATCGGGGAACAATTGTCACTCTCAGGGAAAGAGGATATATATGCAAAAGATATTTTATGTTTCAAGAAATGAGGACAAAGCCCATGATGGAAAAGCCCCGGATATGGACAGATTTCAGCGAGTTGAAAAGCTCAATAGTCTGATCGCGGCAGGCTGGGCTATAAAGGAAATGAAAAGCGAAAACAACAGCACATTCTTTGTGCTTGAGAAAGCAGACTAGACTTAAAATGGCGGTATAAAACCGTACCCTGCCAATAACGCAGACACGACGTCCCGCCAACAAGTTCGCCAGGTCTTTCAACAAACTTATAGGACGGTAGCCCCACCGTCCTGTTTTTATGTGCAGATAAATTTTGCGAAAACGTTTTATGGGTATTGCATTTCAGAGAGAAATATTGTATAATTAATGTAATCGTTTTAATAAGTACAAATGATACTATACATATTATAAAGGAGTAAAAAAAATATGGCTTATGTAATCGGCGTAGACTGCGGCACAAGCGGCACTAAGACGGTGCTTTTTGACGAAAAGGGTACTGTTATTTCTTCTGTAACTATTGAATATCCTATGTATCAGCCTAAAAACGGCTATGCAGAGCAAGACCCTGCTGATTGGGCAAACGCAATGATAAACACTATCAAGGCTGTTATGACCAAAAGCGGCGTAAATAAAGAGGACGTTGCAGGTATTGGTATCTCAGGACAGATGCACGGACTTGTTATGCTCGACAAGGACGACAACGTTCTTAGAAAGTCCATAATATGGTGCGATCAGAGAACTGCCGCAGAAGTTGAAGAAATGAACGAAAAGCTAGGCAGAGAAAAGCTCATCAAGATAACAGCAAACCCTGCCCTCACAGGCTGGACGGCTGCGAAAATTCTTTGGGTAAAGAACAACGAGCCTGATATATATGAAAAGTGCAGACACATTCTTCTGCCAAAGGACTATCTGAGATTTATCCTCACAGGCGAATATGCAACAGAGGTTTCCGACGCCAGCGGTATGCAGCTTCTTGACGTGCCAAACCGCTGCTGGTCAAAGGAAGTCTGCGATGCGCTTGGCATTGATATGTCAATGCTGGGCAAGGTGTACGAGTCATGCGAGGTAACAGGCAAAGTCACAAAGAAAATGGCTGAGCTTACAGGACTTAAAGAGGGTACTATAGTAGTAGGCGGAGCAGGCGACAATGCCGCTGCGGCTATCGGAACAGGCGTTGCAGAGGACGGTAAGGCGTTCACAACTATCGGAACATCAGGCGTTGTATTTGCACACACTTCTTCTATCTCTATCGACCCAAAGGGCAGAGTTCACACCTGCTGTGCAGCAGTACCGAACGCATGGCACGTTATGGGTGTTACACAAGGCGCAGGACTTTCGCTGAAATGGTTTAGGGATAATTTCTGCAATGCAGAGAAAGAAACAGCAAAGTGCATGGGCGTTGACGAATATTATCTCATGGATAAGGAAGCAGAGAAAGTGCCTGTTGGTGCAAACAGACTTCTCTATCTGCCATATCTCATGGGCGAAAGAACACCGCATCTTGACCCTGACGCAAGAGGAGTATTCTTCGGACTTTCCGCAATGCACACAAAGCGTGATATGCTGAGAGCAGTAATGGAGGGCGTATCATACTCCCTGAGAGATTGCGTTGAGGTATTCAGAGAAATGGATATCAACGTATCCGACATGATGGCATGCGGAGGCGGCGGAAGCTCACCGCTGTGGAGATCAATGCTCGCAGATCTTTACAACTGCCCTGTAAAAACAGCTTCATCGAAAGAAGGTCCAGCCCTTGGCGTAGCACTTCTTGCAGCAACAGGCGCAGGCATTTACTCATCAGTACCGGAAGCTTGTAAGGCAGTAGTAAAGACCGACAAGGTACAGCAGCCTGAAGCAGAGCGAGTACCTGAATATGAGAAATACTACAAGCTTTACACAGAGATCTATCCTGCACTGAAAGCAGAATTTGCAAAGCTTGCGAAGATGTAATATAAAACCAAAAGCTCCGATCATTTCGGAGCTTTTTTTGTGTTAGAATATTTTGACAACTAAAAAAACGGCTCTCCACAATAACGGAAAGCCGTTTTTACATATTGGTCGGAGTGACCGGATTTGAACCGACGACCTCTACCACCCCAAGCCCACGCAAGCCCACGCACGAAGTGCGTAGGGTGTTTTTTTATGTCCGAAGCATTAAATGTTGGGGGTGCAGGGCGCATAATGCTGTGCTGTGCGCCCTGCCTGCCCCCTGCCTGAGTGGCGGTCGCCAAAGTTTTGAACGCAGTGAAAAACTTTGTGTGACATCGCCACGTGCCCACCTCTGGGGTGCAGGTCTGCACACTGTCGCAAGGCTGTGCGTTCCCTTTGTTCTGATTGTGTTATATCGGAGTGACAAGCAAGCACCGCTTCTTAACATTATTCCGTAGTGGTTAGCATTTTGTATTCTCGCCGATTAGGCGACACTCAGAAGTCTTGATAGTCATTTGGCTCTGTGTAGTCCTCTTGCTCCTGTCGGTCTATGTCATTGCTGTCATTGAGGTATTTCAGCTCGTCAAGTATGTCCTCTTGTTGGTCGGAGATGTTTTGCAGTAGCTTGATTATTGTGTCTTGTCCTCTGTCCTGATGTGATTGTCTTATGGATATGTTGAAAACACAAATAATTAAAGCAATAACAATTACTAGCCAAAGTATATTCAACCCTATGAATATTGCTGTTGCTGTTTCTGCATTTTGAAATAATTCCTCTAGCATGATTACTCCTCTTTATCCTTATTAATTTTTATTATTATCTGTCCTATTTTCACAAGCGTTTCATTTTGCTGTTTTAATAGTTCCGCCTGCTCCTTGTTCCTCTTTGAAAGATCATTAACAGTTTTGCAAAGGTCAAGAAATTTGCAGATTAAATAGATTATAAGTGCGAGTATTAACAGATTTATTATTAAACGTGTGGCAAGAATTAATTTTACTGTATCATCTAAAACACTAATTATACTATATACACTATTCAACTTTATCACTCCTTTATTTTTACAATAGCACTATTATTGTTCTGCTGTGTTATGTTGTATTTGCTGTTGCTGTCGGCTTTATAGCCTATTCCTCTTTTGTCATTCGTAAGTCCTGCTATATAATCAATACTCACTTTATAAAATTTTGCTAACTGTATAACTTTTTCAAATGGGATAGGATATTCACCTGTTTCCCACCTACTATATTGCTTTTGAGAAGTGTCAAGAATTTTCGCTATCATGCTTTGATTTAGTTCCATATCCTCTCTTAAATCTCTAAGTCTTTGATAATAATTAATAAAAATCACCTCATTTATTTGTTTATTCATACAAATTATATCATAGTACATAATTGTTCTATTGACAATAGTACAAAAATGGGGTATATTATATATGTCGGTAGTACATTATTGTACTAAAGCAATGATAAACGTAAGTGTCCCATGGAATTTTTTTAAATTAAATTTATTTGAGTGAAGCGAAAAGAAATTTAAGTTAAAAAAATAGGCAATGGAATTCATGAGCAAAGCGAATGAAGTCGCTTGCCGTTCCGCCCCAGCGCCAGCAGGGGCAAAAGGGACACGAAAAAGAAACACAAAGGAAAAGGCACGAGGAAAAGCCGAAAAACCTCAGAAAGGAAAAAAAACATGAAAACAACTATTGTAGGTTGGACAAAAAAGAAAGCATTTAACGGAGTAATCGAGGGCAAGCAGATAAACAGCCCCGAAAAGGTTGTATTTCAGCTTCTGCAGGAAGTTGATAACCCCGACTGTCACGGGAAAATGGTTGATACGCTGAAAATACCTACCGAAAATGCAATCAGACTTAACGGAAATTCTGAGGATTTCAATAAGCTTCTCGGCTGTGATGTAATGCTGAACTATCAGATTTTTAACGGACGTTCTCAGCTTGTTGATATCACCGTTATCAATGCAGACGGAACACTTCACCGCAACACAAAATAATTAGCGGTGAAACCGCTGTTATAAAAATTTAATAAGAAAGGAGTTTTGATAATAATGGAAGCTGTAACAACAATGCTTAGTAATGCCGTTACTGTTTTTGGTTCTTGTTGGGACGCTATGACAAGCAATGTACCTATTGCAATTCTTGTAGGTCTGTCTCTTCTCGGCTCAGGTGCAGGACTTTTCGCAAAGTTCAGACACGCTGTATAATCAAAACCATTTACATAAGCGGAGTAATTCAAATTGCTCCGCTTAATTTTTTTGAAAGGAAGTTGATAAATTGAGAAAAAAGATTAAGCAAGTGTTGTGTATGTTCTCTGCACTTGTTGTGATGATATGCTGTGCCGTTCCTGCATTCGCTGATGATACAGTAACTAAAAATGACTTGTCAAGCGTTAAATGGAATATTGTTAGTAAATCTTCTGACATTCCGCACTTTACTGATGTTTATAATCGCTATCAGTCAACTATCTCGAAAACTGATAATTATATAGCTGTCTATGGCAAAAAATCTGACGGCACATCAGAAACTAATATTCTTTATTTTGACTCTACTGCTATTGCATATTATAGCTTTACCAATAATCAATTTTTGTTTGGTTCTGCTTTTGCTTATGATTCACAACGTTTTTTATTCAAATTCGATTCTTCTGATAATAAAACTGAATCTGTTGGTTATGGTGGTTGGAATGTCACTAAGCCTAGTGGGTTTACAAAACCCGAATGTAAGGCATTAATTAATATTAATGACTATGTTCAAACGTCTGTTAAAGTATATTTTCATACAAAAGTATATGATTTCGATAATCTTGAAAACGAGTTAGAACCCCCCGACCCTAACGCTGTTCCTGCTCCGTTTACTGTTACATATACACCCGAACTTTCATTGAATATGCAAAATAAAATTTACTATCCGTCAAAGGGCGGTGCTAATGCTGATGAAAATGGACTTGTAGCAGCTGAAAATAATAATATAAACCTTGATATAAAGCTTACACCTGAGTTTTTAAAAACGTTCAATGAAAAAGACTTAGGAAAAGCTTATGGCTCTGGCACTTATGCCGTTTTATGTTGTCTTTCAAAAAATCTTCTTAACGCTGGTGATGATTTGCAACGTTTCTTTAATGAAGATGTTGTGCTTTATGCAATGAACCATGACGGCAATTACTACAAGGGACAAGATGATGAAAAGGTCAAGGCTGACGGCTCTTCCTCTGACGATTTAAACAGTAATGGTACTGTTGACAGCTTTGAGCCGTATTTAACATTATATCAAGGTCGAACACCTATTTATACTATTCCACGTGACGGCAAACTTTCTGTAGCTTTTGACCTCACTTCTATTGATTATAAAACACATGGTCTTACTGATGATAGCAAGCTTTATGTTAATGTTATCGGTGTATTTGTAAAGAATAACGGTCATGTTACTCCTCAGAATGGTGAAAAAACTGAGGACACAACATCTTCAACTTGGCTCGGCTCGTATGCCTATCAAGAAGATTTTACAAACCTTAAGACGTGTGAGAAGATTGATGATTTTGTAAAGTCCGTTGATGAAGAAACAGGCAAGCCCGAAACATTCAAGGCTTATCGTGTTTATTCTGTTATTTCAGACCCTTTCTCTTATGAGAAGTTTCCTGATTATGTACCAAAAGTATATAAAGACAAGGACGGAAATACTTACAATCCCTCGACTACAAAGCTTAAAGACTTGTGTAATATACCGCCGTCAAAGGTCACTGACGTTGACCTTGCTAAGGGTTCAGATGGTGTTATAAATGATGGTTCATATATGCAACCTGATGATTATAACAAGTATCTTGATAAAAAGAAAATCAATGCTAATTTCGGCTCTGTTGATTTCACGGATATAAAGTCCATTTTCAGTACAACGGGTACATATTGGGACTTTCTTACCGCTGCTCTTTCTTGTTTGCCGTCATGGTTTTATGCTGTGTTCTCTGCATGGTTTGTGCTGTTCTTAGCTATTGCGCTTATCAAGCTTGTTTTACCTACGTGAGGTGAATTATGGATATAATACATGGTATTGAATTAGTTTTTAAATTTCTGATGAACTGTATGTCTTATACGTTTCCATTTGGAAAATACAGCTTTACTCTCGGTTCGGCTATTATAGGCGGTATGCTTTTATCAATCAGCTTGACGTTATTATATTTTATGCTTAGAAAGTAGGTTTATTATGTTAGTAAATATTGTTTTAGTCGTCCTCGTTGCTCTTATGGTCCTTTCTCTTGTATGGCTCGTTAGGAGGTAGAAAAATGCTTAACTTGGTTTTGTTTATACTCGCTGTCTGCTTTATGGTTTGTACTATAAGCGGTGTTATAGGTTTCTTTACTGACCTTAGAAACTTTAAAGCTGAACATGAGTTCAGCGGAAACAGAAAACAGCTTATTGAGCTTTTGATGTTCGGTGAAGATATTGAAATAAAAGCCGTTCCTGCGGTTGAAACTGATGATTGTGAGGTGAACGATAATGAAAGTACACATAGTTTTTGATGAAAACAATCCGTTTTATCAGTTGCTCAAGCTTATGGGCTGTGACCTCTCGCAAGAAGTCATGAATAGATATGACGCTTTGCTCCTCGGCATGGCTTTTATATTTGCTGTGGTTATGCTCTGTATCTTCTGCAAGTTCTTTTATAATGTGATGATACGCATGACACGTTGTGCAAGTGCTGTGTAGGTGATTTGTTATGATTATATTTGACTACATAAAACAAATACCGCCCTTTATCGCCTATGAGGTATATGACCACCTTTTCGGTGCATACTTCAATAATTCCGCTATCTTTCAAGGTTGGGGCATACACCTCTATACCGGTAAATTCGGCACCGGTAAAACGTCAACCCTCGCTCAGATAGCATATAACTATTGCGTGCGTTATCCTCAGTTGTCGATACTTACAAATATCAATCTTCAAAACTTCCCTGAGTGGACGAATATATATAAGCTTAATTCAGCACAAGATATCCTGCACGCTCCTAAAAATTGCATTGTGGTGATTGATGAGATAGGTACTATCTTTAATTCTCGTGATTTCTCAGGTGGTAAAAGAGCCGTTCCTAAACCGCTTTTTCAACACCTCTGCCAGTGCAGAAAGCGCAAAATGATGATACTTGCTACAGTTCAACGCTTCAATCTTCTTGATAAGCAGATACGAGATATAACGGCTACAGTGTCAACGTGCCGTGCTTCATTCCGTCACCCTTATACACGCCTTATCAAGGTCAAGACCTATGATATAGACGAGTATGAAGCGTATACGGAAAATAAGTCATATATGCCGAAAAAGCTTTACAGCCGTTTGTATTTGCAGACTAATCAGAGCCGACAGCTATATGATACTTCTCAGCTTGTAGATAATATGCTTGATAAGGAGTATATCAGCGACACGGAAATACTTGCTAATCGTGGTGTAGATGTCACAAGTGACATAATGCACGATAGAAAGACAAGTAGAAGCCTGCGAAAAAGGCGTGGCGTATAGCCACGAGCGACCGCAGGGGCGAGCGCTTGCGCCGCCCTGCGGTGCGTGTGGCTATTACTTGATATTAGCCACAAAAAGCACTCACCTAATAAATGGGAGTTGATATAAATGCCCCTAAAAACGTCCTCTAAAGAGGTCAAGTGCAATACAAAGATAAAGGAATATCGTGACGGCAGTTACACTATAACACGTTCTGACCGACATATATTTAAAGACCCTGCATTTGAGTATCACTGCAAGCATGAGCATAGTATTGACGAACGTTCAAGACAAGAGCAACTTAAAACGGCTCGTGAAAATTACATATGTTATTTTGAGTATGAGGACGAAAACGGAAACATAATGTTTGATATGCTTGATACTCGTAAGTTTAAAGATAAGCAGTCACAAAGCAGTGAAGTTCGTTCCGATAGTGTTCAAAGAGCAAAGCAAAGTATCTTTGATATAGTTTATCAAAATGATTGGAAATACTTCCTTACTATTACCTTTAATGGTGATAACCTTGACCGCACAAATCCTAAAGAAGTCATAAAGCCTTTGAAAAAATGGCTTGAAAATGCAGTTAGTAGAAAAGGGCTTAAATATATCTTAGTTCCTGAGTATCACAAAAAAGGCGGTATTCATTGCCACGCTCTTATAAACGATTGTGACTTTAAATTCGTAGATAGTGGTACACGTCTTGTTAAGGGTCATGACAAGCCCCTTAAAATAGATACTATAAAGCGCCTGCATATATGTGATAAGCTCGGCTGTGATATATCTGATTTGCCTGTTGTATATAACGTGTCTGATTGGCGCTATGGTTTTTCAACCGCTATTCAGACTTACGGGCAGATGTCAAACCTAGCTTTTTACGTCACAAAGTACATTACTAAGGACGTAAAGAAAATCTTCGGTAAATTCTTCTGGAGTAGTAAGAACATAGTCCGTAAAACTAATGAGATCTATTGCAATTCAGACTTTAAAGATGATTTACCGATAGTTTCTCCCCCTCGTGCTAATGTCTGTTATCAGTATGAAAGTAGTTTCACCTTTTCAAGTCAGGTTGAAAAGAACTGCAATGATATACTTCAATATCTTAAAGAGAATGGAAATGATGATGTCCTATGATTTTTAAAGAATGGTTTGAGATGTTCTATAACGCATACTGCGTTGATGTGATAGCCTATGATTGCTATAAGGACTATTACTATATAAATCAAAAACACTTCGGTTATATAGCTGATATGGAGCTTACAGAGGTCAAGCCTATTGATATTCAGAATTGTCTTAAATCTACCCTATCTTACAGTAATGATCGCCAAAGACGTTCATATTTCTTACTTAAACGTGTATTCCGTGAAGCTATAGTTAATGGTTATTGTGACAAAAACCCTTGCGACTATGTTAAACCTCCAAAACGTATAAAAAAAGAAGCTGAATATTTCAGCCCTGATAATCTCGTTCACTTTTTTGATGATGATAGTAGAGTTTGCAGAATGTTTCAGCTTGACTTGTGGACAGGTCTCCGCCGTGGTGAACTTCTCGCCCTTAGTTGGGATAACATTGACCTTGATAACAGATATCTTAAAGTCTGTCAGACACTCGTACATACTTCATGCGGTGATAGGATTGTACAGACCACAAAATCTCGCCGTGATAGGCTTATCCCTTTGCATAGTAATGCTATTGCTATACTTAATCAGATACGCTCTCAGGACGTCTCAGACGGCTTTCTGTTTGTTTCACCTATAACGCATACAATAATATCCCTTAGACGTTATAATAGACTCTATAGAATGTTCTATGAGCAACAAAAAACAAAGTATCCTGATTTACAGTATCTCACCCCGCACAAGCTTAGACATAGCTATGCAACGTATCTTATTCAGTGCGGTGCAGATATTGAAACTCTTAGAGCATTGCTCGGACACGTTGATATAACAACTACTCAGCGTTATGTACATAGCAATTTCAACCAAATGTGCAAAGCTGTGAATAATCTCAAATTTGAATAAAGGAGTTTTTAAAATGAAAGAGTTTAATTTTTGGTGTAAAGAAAATACTGATCATGGCGAATGTGCCAATAAGCTATGCGATTATGATAACTGTTGCTGTTATGCCCACTGTGAGGAATGTATATTTTATCTTACAGATTCTCCTGCTTGTGAGAATTGCTCTGTGCCTTGTTATGATGATTAATATTTACTTGTGTATGTTTTTTGCTTCTTTTTTTCGTTCAAAAGCATTCGGGTGGTAAAGTCGAACTCGCTGTGGGCAGAACTTTTGAACGAATGGGCTACACGTTCGACATCTGAGTAACTATGCACAAATCTTGCTGTCTGCTCCTGTCGTTCGCTATATGCAAAAGCAGGAAGAAGATTAATCTTCTTCCTGCATATCCTTTTCGAGTAGTTCAATTATAAGGGCGTTCAGGCTCTTGCCTTGCCTTTCTGCATAGGCTTTGTAGACTTCACGTTTGCCCTTTGGCATTCGCAAAGATACTTGGTCATATGCTTTTGAAATGTATTTGCTTGTGGCTTTCTTTTGTGCTTCGCTTACCATGTTATCACCTCTTTGGACTATATTATATCACATTTTTATAATGCTATCAATATACAATTTCAATATATATTGCTAGCAAAATTTGTGCAATTTATCTATTGATATAATGCTAGCAATATGGTATAATATATACAGACAAAGGGGAAGCGGATAACCCATAAACCGCAGAAAGGGTGTTTAAAATGACTATTGATCGAATGAAAGATATTGCTAAGGATCGCATGGAGCTACAAATATCATTTTTTTCTCGTAATGTGATTTCATTTGATGAACTTTTCGCTACTCTCTTATCTTTTAAATGTGTCGAATTATTTACTGATGCTGAATATTTGGACTATGTTAGCCGTATTCGCCAAATTCACCAATTTTTAAAAAAGCAAGTGTTATAATGGGGGTGTAATTATGAAAAAGGGTGATATTATTAAACACGTTGATTTAGGTGATAAATTTTATTTAGTTTTTGATGTTACTGATTCATATCCATTAATCAAATTTGAAAGGATTGTTGAAAATGACTATTGAACATATGAAAAATATCGCAAAAGAAAAAATGAACAAAGAAATAGCATTTCTTTCTGATAAGTTGACTTCAGGCTCTGAGGTTCGTGCTACTTTGTTTGCTTTTTTTCTTGTTGACCTTTTTTCTATTGATGAATATCGGTATTATCTTGAACTTATCCGCCAAGCTGAAAAATTTTAATGAAATTGAAAAGGCTGTTGCAATTGCAACAGCCTTTTGTATTGGTCGGAGTGACCTGATTTGAACAGGCGACCTCTACCACCCCAAACACATATAGAAAATATTAGGATAAAAACCGCCGTATTTTGATTAAATATCGGCGGTTTTATTGTGCATAGAAATATTACAAAAAGTTTAGCTTGTTAGTGCGGTATTTTAACAAATTATACATTGACAAGAAATATTACAAGCATTTACGCCGTTTGTCTAATGTTATATAATATAACTGTAGTCAAGAGAACTACAATAAATTATTAATTAATTTCGGAGGTATGTAAGATGTATATTGTAAAAGGTTTCAAAAAAAATAGCGGTGTTATCAAGGCTACGGGCAAGAAATGGGAAAACTTTTCGTTGTTCTGCCTAAAGGAAAGCAAGGACGATAGCGTAACAGGTTATGAAGTCCATACCGTTAAAGTATCGCCGTCTATCCTGCAAGAGGTTTTTCCAAACTCTGCGGCTATGATAGATAGCAAAATAAATATAAACTATGGCGTTCGTACTTTCGGCGGTGTTGATAAAATCATTGTTGAAAGTATTGACATAATTAAGTAAGAAAGGAGATTAAATTATGCCTATTACTGTTCTTACAGGTGAATCAGCTTCTATTACTTCGGGAGTAACAACTATTACTGACCTTGTGTCACAGGTGTGGACACTTATGACAAGCAATCCGCTTGTTATGGTCTTTGTAGGTGCATCGCTCCTCGGCGTTGCAATCGGCGTTATCAGAAAGCTTACACATAAGTAAGCCGTATATCTCGCTTGTGCGGGGCGGTCAATCCGCTCCGCATTTTTTATTTTGAAAGGAGAAAAAATATGAAAACAAAACTTCGGCGGTTTGTGTCAATACTCTCCGCTATGGTGTTAATGATATGTTGTGCCGTTCCTGCGTTCGCTGATGATACAGTAACTAAAAATGACTTGTCAAGCGTTAAATGGAATATTGTTAGTAGTTCGTCTGATATATACAAATTCGATTTTGTTTATAATCGTTTTCAATCTTCTATAAAAACGGATAATTATATCGCTATTTCAGCACCTGTTGGTGATTATAAATGGACATTTATTATTCCATTTGATTCATCAGCTAATGCATATTATAGTTTTAAAAATAATTCTTTTTATTTTACTTCGCAGTTTGATTACGATACACAACGCTTATATTGTAAATTTGATAGTTCAGGAAATCGTGTCGATTCTGGCGGTTTAGGTGGTGCTTTTGTAACTGTTCCTGATGGTATTAATAAACGTTATGCCGCTCAAATTTTTTCATTTTCTGATTATGGCATTTCTTTATCATCTGCAAAAGTATATATTCATACAAAATTGTATGATTGGGATAATATCGAAAATGAGATAACTCCCTCAGAATATCCAACCCCCTTTACTGTCGATTATTCCCCTGCTCTCTCTGAGGGCATGAGCCGCAAGGGAACTCTTGTCGCTCCGGGTGCAAGTAATGACGGACAGGAAATTGAAAGCAATGGTCTTAACGTCCGTGTCACACTAACGGACGAATTTTTAAAACTCCGTGACAGCTATGATGAACTTAAAGATTATACATATGAATTTGTATGTTATATTACTACTTCCCCCCCTGAAAAGTCGTCTTATGAAGAAAGCGTTAAAAACGCTGTTTATACCTCTTTGGACTATGGCAAATATATGTATACTACAAGTGGCGTTGTTGATGATGTTACGGACGATAACAAAGAGCCTACGGAATGGATAAAGGCAGAGGGCATAAATGCTGGATACATTATTGGCAAGGGTGGCTCTGTCAAGAATGTTACTATCAATCTTGAAAATCTTGATAGTTCACAGTTCACAGCCGATACAAAGCTTTATATCGTGGTATATGGTCGCTTGACTTCTCTTTCAGTGCCGACCCCTGATTACTTCGACCTTGACAATCAAGGCTATCTGTGCAATCAAGGTAGCTTAAACTCAAAGCAGATTGTTACAGTAAATGCCGACCCCGAAACAGGCGAGGGAATAGACGTTGTAATGCCTGATTACTATTGCGTAACGTCAACGGCGTTCAATTATAAGGACTATCCCGAATATAAGCCGAAAATATTCAAGAATGGTGCTGAAATTGATACAAACAAGCCGTTTACTGATTATCTTGATAAGAAGTTGACCCCTGATTATATGTATGATTATGATATGGACAAAAAGGGTGAAAGCGGTCTTGCTCCTGACGATTTCGAGAAGTATGAGGAACAAAAAAATCTTGATAAAAATTTCGGTTCTGTTGATTTCGGACTTGACAGCATTAAATCAGTGTTTGACGGCTCGTCCGACTTCTTCAAGTTTTTAACCGCAAGTATCGGTATCTTGCCCACAACGTTCTTAACTATCCTGATTTCTTTCTTTGTTGTCATGTTAGCAATATGCGTTGTTAAATGGGTTCTTAAGTAGGGGGTGCAAAATGGATTGGTTTTCACTTATGAAGTCGCTTTTTGTTTCAATTCAACACTTAATGTGTTTACGTATTCGTTTTGGTGAATTTAGCTTCACCGTTGGTGCAATGATTATAGGATTGTTTGTTATATCCTGCTCCGTTGCCCTGTTACGTTATCTTTTCCATAATACATAAGGAGTTGTTAAAATGGTTGCAATATTAAAATTATTCGTCCTGTCACTAATAGTCATTTTGGCTATTAGTGCAGTTCTTGGTGTGGTTGCGTTCTTTATGGACTTGCACGCCTTTAAATCTGATAAAGACTTGTCGCTCCCTCGTAAACGGCTTATTGAAGCACTATACGAGGAACAGGAATTAAAAAAGCAATCGGCTGAACAGCCACAGAACACGCCACAGAGCGACAAGCAAGAGCCTGAGAAAGAGGGGTGGTAAATGTGCTATATGATGTTCAAAATGCTTGTTATCAGCTTTTAAAGCTCCTCGGCTGTGACTTAGCCGCTATTGATGTTATTAAAACATGGAAACAATTCGGTGTGCTGTGCATTGAATTTGTGTTTGCCTGTTTAATGCTTTTCCTACTTTGGAAAATGCTTTATAATGCTATGATACGTTTCTTCAACCCTCGGAGGTAGCTTATGATTTTATTAGATTATTTCGTTCGTCTGCCGTCTT
>OKSA01001978.1_pt1 | contig 17459 bp, 20 predicted proteins | sample 1601181 | NCBI WGS metagenome assembly OKSA01 (sample SAMEA3541538, study PRJEB24748) | human gut metagenome | biome: human gut; feature: human-associated habitat; material: faeces | place: China | collected 2012
GTTCCTGCTCCATCGCATCCACCAGTTGATCCGCCAGAACCTTACGCCCTGACATCTTGTACGTTTCCTTCAAGTGTCAAAAGCCAGTGTGAGCATCGCAGTAACCGATCTGCGCCAAACAGGACATCTCACCATGGCGCCGCCATCTGCCGTGTGGATGACCTCGATGGAGGTGTCCTTACCGAAATCGTAATCGTCCGGCGAGTCGATACTGTATTCCAGCACATACGCCGGAGCCGCCAAAGCCGCTGTCATGCAAAGGCTCAGGCAAAGGGTAATGATCTTCTTCATTCTTCTGTTTCCTCCTCATCTGCATCCTCATCGTGCCGGATGGCGTTTTTATTCTCTGCGATGAAATCGTAGTCAGCCAGCAGTGCGCGGCTGAACTGCTTGAACCGCTGGGCGGGTAACTCGATTACCTTATCTACACTGCATGCTTCGCCTTCATACTCGGACTGTTTCCGCCTGAGTTCTGCTTGAATAATCACATCGTCCCTCCCATCTCCATGTGGCTGCTCTGGCTGCCATCCATGATCTCTGCCAGGCTGATATCGCCCTTGTAGGCGATATAGCCCCGGTCGGTGAACATTCCGTCCTCCTCATTCATGCGCTGCAGGGCGTAGCCTTCGTAGTCATAGAACTCATCCAGATTCTCATCGTAGTCAAAATGACCGGACTGCCGGATCATGTACTTGCCGTATTCCTCCGGCGTATGCGCACCGGGAGCGAAGTCAAACAGGTCGAGATTCTCCGCAAGATTCTTGACCTGTTCCGCATTCTGTGGCTTTGCCATGGTCACAACAGCGCCCAGCTTTTTCATATCATCCGTGGAAAGAGCATCCGCAGCCTGTGCCAGTGCATTGAGGTCCGCAAGGCTTTCCTGTTCCATATCCAGCAGCACATCCACTTCATCCGGCAGTTGCGTATCCTCCATCCGAAGCCGGACATCCGCAGGATCCGTGATACCCGCCCGCTGAAGGGCGCGGTCGATCTCCTCCTGCACCATGGGGAGGTACAGCCATGTGATGTGCTCGGTGTCCTCTGGCTCGGTTTTGGAGGACACAGCAACGGTGATGGCGTTCGGCTCATAGTAGTAACAGGGGAAGAATCGACCGTCATAGATCTGCTCCAGCCTCATGCCGTTGTCGTAGACCACGCCGTAGGGGGTGATCGTGCCGCCGCCGCTTTCAATGAGCTGCCGTGCGGTTTCCTCGCCGTCCAGCGCGTTCAGTTCATCCACGCTTGCGCTGCCGCCGTGCAGGTTCATGTAGTGGTCACGGCCAACAGCGGCGAGGTCGGAAAAGTCGGTAATGACCGTGACCTGCTGGCAGCAGAAAGTAAGGTTGATCAGATCCTTCAGCTCGAACAGCTCCAGCTTGTGAGCCATCGCCTGAAACTGTGCGGCCTCGCCGGTGTCGAAGCTGTCCATCCGCTTGACGAGGTAGTTCAGCTCCTCTACATTGACCGTGAGCATTTCCGTGCGCTTGAGCACAGAGAAAAAGCTATCGATTTTCTCCACCTTGCAGTCCGCCTTGACTGTATCGCCGATCTCCAATGCCTCCAACAAGTCCATGCAGTGTGCGTACTGGTCGTGGGGGATGGGGAGCGGGATAGTTGCTACGCCGTATTCCGGGTGGTTGGGATTACTCAAAACTGCGCTCATCATGATCATTGTCCTCCTTTTTCTCGTTGATCTCGTTCATTCGGCTCCGCAGGCAGGTTCCGTCCGCGCCCCAGCAGAGAAAACCGTGGCGGGGGTAAGGGCAGTCCTTGCACTCCGGGGAGCGGCTGCAAACAGGCTCCGGCAGCGGCTCCTGCTGAAAGCCGGGGAAGTGCGGAAGAATGAGTTTGAAGTGGATCGTTCCGTAAATTTCCATCATCTTTTCCTCCTAAGATAAAAAAATGCCGGACATTTCTGTCCGGCCTGCGTGGATGCTTATTTCATTGTCATGCCGCTCTGTTCCGGCGCATCCCGCTGCCGCGGCACATTCGGGGGCAGCAGTCCGCCGACCTGTTCCATGAGCTCTGCCAGATCCTGATCCCGTCCGAAGGATAGCGTTTCGTCCTGTTCACGGACGAACGCCAGCGCGCGGTAGATCTCCGCAAGCTGCTCCGGCTCAAAAAGGGCGTCTTTTTGAACAAGTCCACTGCGCACGGTGAAGTCGCGTTTGGCGGCGTCATAGTCGTCCTGGAAATAATGTCCGTGATGGACGCCCTCTCGGTCGAAGTCCCATTCCCATGTCACAAACTGGACGCCTCGCTCCGTAGGGTGGCCCGCCAGCACTGCGTCACCGAAGTCCGCGAGGATACGGTAGTCGCCATCCAGTCCGCTGGCTTTGAGCCGCGGCGCGGTTTCCAGAATCGCCATGTATTCCGAAGTCATTTTAGCGGTGTCGATCACCGTCTGCAAAGCGTCCTGCGCGCCGAGGGCATCGACACGCTCCTGCCGGTACAGCACGCTGCCCTTGCCGGAGATGCGGCAGAGACGCCCTTTTTCCCAGCAGACGGGCAGGTGGTGATCTTCGATCGGCTCCACCGTGAAACCGTTCTGCCGCAGCCGATTGGCGGTTTCTTCAAGGAAACGGAGCTGCGCGGTTTCGTTCTGATCGTTCATTGTGAAGTCCTCCTCGTAAGCAAAAAAATAGGCCGGAGCATCCTAAAAATGCTCCGGCCGGTTGACGGATTAAGTTGTGAAATGAAAAAGGGCGCCTATTTGATGGCTTCGACGAAACCAACAAACAGACGACTGAAAGATCGTATGAAATTTTGAGAAAAGAACGCTCTAATTTGCGCCCGCAAGAAGGGCGCTTCTCAGGATTTTGCCTTTGAATCTGTGAAAGGGGGAGTTCGAATCCCTTCAAACCGTGGGGAACTCCGAAAATATCCATTGAAAAAATGGCGAAATTTTAGAAATACAAAAAGCCACACCCCTTGGTACTCTAAGCGTTTCGCTTAAAATATCCAGATTGGTGTGGCTTTTTGGTACGCCGTGAGGGATTCGAACCACCGGCCTTCTGGTCCGTAGGTTGTCTCAAAGCAAAATCGGAGTCGTTTCGGCTCCGATTTGTGCTTTTTACCACCGTTCGCTCGGCGGATTTTCCATTGTTTCCGTCCAGCCCTGCCAGCTTTTTTCGTGTTCTGGGTCAAAAGTGGGTCAGACACGGTGTGCCCGCACCCACGCCAACAGCGTCTCGTAGTTCATCGCGCCGGAGGCGACAGCAAGACCGACCTCGACGACCTCATCATTCGTGCAGTCCAGCCGAATACCGTTGACCTCCAGAAAGGTCAGCATCACATACATACCGATGCGCTTATTGCCATCCACGAAGGCATGGTTGGAGATGAGTGTATAGCCCTCGAGCGCCCTTCTCCTCCTTGGTAGGGTAGAATTCCTGTCCGCCAAAACCGGAAAAGACGTTCTCCAACGCGGACTCCAACAGAGCCTCATCCCTGACGCCGATGCTCCCGCCTGTCTCTTCCGCGATGAGCTTGTGAAGCAGCAAGACCTTCTCTTTTGAGAATTTGATCATTTTGCCAACTCCATAAACGCGGGCTTATATTTCTTTAAAATTCTTGCCGTCACAAAGTCGATCTTCTCGTCATCTGTCATGTCGATCAAGGGCGAATTGTCCAAATCGACCAACATATATTTGGGGCGGTTATTTTTGAAAATCACAGCCTGCCCATTTGCTTCGGCGATGCGCGTCACGCGGGAAAAATTCTGATTGGCCTCCGTCACGGAAACGATCGTGTTCGTATCAATGGTCATGGGAACACCTCCTACACCTATTATACACAATAATAGGTGAAAATCAACCTATATTATTGAGCTCAGGTAGTTCTCCGCTGCAAGCAGGCGGATGAGCAGCGGAGAAAACGCGATGATACCGCCCGCGCAGAGGTAGATTGCGCACGGAGGTTCATGCTTCGTTCGTCTCTGAAAAGGTGAAGAAAATGCCTGCTGTCAAGAATGGTTTCAAAATTGAGATTCAATGTGCCGACATCGTGATCGTGGAGATACAGCCCTATTACTTTGCTTTTTAGCTTTCTGTTTGGAATTGCTTTTCAGCCTTCTGCCTGATATAATAATGGTAGCATAACGCGAGAAGCTTATCGATAGGACCGGGTGTATTTATGTGAACGCCAAGATCTGATCGGACAAAGAAAGGGTGGGGAGAATGTTATGTCAGAGATAATGTGGCACATCTGCATTTCGAGCATCTACACCCGTGACCGAGTTAGAATGCTTTCTACGATGGGAACGCTTTAATTGCAATCATGGTCGGAATTCATTGATACTGTTATCTTTTTGAGCTTTGCTTATGGCTGGATACAAATGTTAAGGGAGATATTGATATGGCATTTTTAAATGAAAACGAATGGATACGCCTCAATGAGATCGCATACAATATTTCATTTATCTATACAGTAGAGGAAATGCAGCATGAAATTCTGAACCGATGGCTTCCTTTTTTGATTTCGTATGATAGCGCAATTTTTGCCCGAATCTCTATTGCGGAGAATGGATCCTATCAGTTTCAGGCCCCAGCGGCTTTTCATCTGCCTCAGCAGGCTGTCGATGTCTGGATGCAGGAAAGCCTGAATTCAGATGCTTTTCGCTGGGCGCTGTATACCTGTAAAGGCGGTGCTTTTCGGGAATCTATGGCATCTTCGGATGAACAGGTGAATAGCAGCGGAATCTACCGGAACTTCTATCTACCCAATCGCTTGGCATATTCCGTCGGCCTTTCCATCTCCTTTCGAGAAGAACCGGTCGGCTTATTGAAATTGTACCGGCAAGCTGATAAGCCTCCGTTTAGCGAACGGGATATGTTTGTATTGGAGCAGTTGCACAAGCACTTTGCATACCGTTTAGTATATGAAGCAAAAAAGGGAGACACCCGCTATTTTTACGCAAAAGGATATCATGAAAAGTTGTGCAGCCAGTACGGCTTGACCAGTCGAGAAGGGGAAATGTTAGATTTGGCCGTACACGGGCTGTCCAATGAAGATATCGCTCAAAAAATGAATATCAGTATCCATACGGTAAAAAAACATTTCCACAGCATATATACCAAAATGAATGTGCGTAACCGGGTACAGATGATCCAGAGTCTTCCTGTATCAACCAACAAGATCGATTTTGATGCGCTATAAATAAAACTCGGGAAAAATGTACCGCCTGCATTGGCTAAACTGCATTATCCTTTGGTAGTATATAAAGATTCGTTGGTCTTACATCGGGACACAGAAGGCTTGCCTGAATAATATACAGACTACATAAAATGGAACTGGCGCTGAATTTTAACGCCGGTTCCATTTTGCTATATTTGGGGTACAAAAGTTAGGGGATGCATATGAAACGAAGCGATATTTGGTGGGCAGTTGCTTATGGGTTGTTGGCTGTGTTTACGGTACTCTTTTGCGTCACAGGAGGCTTTGCCAAGGTCAATATAGCGTATCCTTATCTGGCAGGTTTTGCGCAATTCGCTGTCTATGCTACGGCGGGTGAGTTGCTCTCCGGACGTATGTTGGAGGGAACTTGGCAGATCAACCGGGCGACTTGGTTCAAAAGCCTGAGTTGGGGAATAGGAGGCGTCCTTGTCACGCTGGCCTTTACCGTGTTCAGCCAAGGTACCCGGCAAGCCATGGCAGCAGGTCTTCTTCCGGGATATGGAAATGCTCTGGCACAGGCCTTTTTTACCAGCTTTACCAATAATCTGTTTTTTGCTCCTATTCATTCCGCTCTGATGCGAGTATGTGGAAATTATGCTGAAATCCGCTTTTTGGCGGGGCAGCATATCACTCCACGCCAAGCGGTGGACTCTGTAGATTGGGGAGAATTGATCGATTTTACTCTGTTTAAAACGATTCCTCTCTTTTGGATCCCCGTCAATACCGTGGGATTTCTTCTTCCGCAAGAATATCGTATCGTATTTGCAGCGGTGCTTTCCTTGGCATTTGGAATATTGATGACTGTTCTCAAATTAAGGGAACGGAAGAATCGGAGTAGAAAGGAGTCACCTATATGATTCAAATTTCAGATAACACTCAGCAGATCCAACCCTCCAAGATTCGAAAAATGTTCAATAAGGCACTGGAGTATGATCATGTAATTAGTTTTACACTGGGAGAGCCGGATTTTACTGCCTCGTCGAACGTAGTGGAGGCTGGGTGCAGGGCCATTCGGGAAGGAAAGACCAAGTATTCAGAAAATGCAGGGCTGCTGGCTCTGCGCCAGGCGATTGCAGAGTATCTCCATCGCACAGAGGGACTCTCTTACGATCCTGCAAGCCAAATTGTGGTGACGCCTGGAGCCATGGGAGCCTTGTTTTTGGCGCTGAAAGTGCTGCTGAATCCTGGGGATGAGGTTATCGTCAACGAACCCTGCTGGACTAATTATATCCAACAGATTCGGATGTGCGGCGGCGTGCCGGTGTCGGTGAAAACCAATGCACAACGGGGATTTGATTTGGATGTATCCGCTATTGCCGAAGCTGTTACCGATAAGACAAAGGCCATTATTCTAAACAGCCCGTGCAACCCCACAGGAGCTGTAGCCAGCACTGAAACGCTGCTCCAACTGGCCGAATTGGCCCAGAAGCAGGACTTGGTGATCTTGGCTGATGAGGTGTATAAGCACATCCTCTTTGATGGAAGGACTTATACAAGCTTTGCTGCTCTGCCTGGAATGAAAGAACGGACCCTGGTTATTGACAGCCTTTCCAAAACCTATGCGATGACCGGTTGGCGTATCGGTTATGCTGCCGGACCGGAAAATGTGATCCGGAATATGGTCAAGCTGCAGGAAAATGTCAGTGCTTGTGCGGCCACTCCATGTCAGGTCGCGGCTATTGAAGCTTTGGAAGGTCCACAAGACCACTTGAAGTATATGGTGGAGCAGTACCGCCTGCGCCGGGACTATGTGATGAGGCGGATATCTGAGATCCCTGGTTTGTCCTGCCATGCTCCGGCTGGGACTTTCTACGCATTTATTGACATCAGTCAACTGGGTATGCCTTGTGAAGAGTTTGCCATGAAGCTGCTGGAGGAACGACAGGTGGTAGTGGTACCCGGTACGGCCTTTGGCGAATTTGGCGAGGGATATATCCGTCTGTCCTATGCGACATCCATGCAGTGCCTGGAGCAGGGACTGCAGGAACTGGAGGAGTTTGTCAGATCCCATGAGACTGAGGGGGACCCCGCATGAGTATGATCAACGGCGCCCGCTTATATGATCATTTGACCCGACTTGGGCGAATCGGTTTTGTGCCGAAAGAAGGAACCACACGATTGCCGTATACCCCTGCCTATGACGAAGGACGAATCTATGTTCAACAGTGCATGGAACAGGCAGGACTTCAAACATCCGTCGATCCTGTAGGGAATCTGATCGGTACGCTTCCTGGCCAAGGAAAGACCATTTGCATTGGATCCCACATCGATACGGTGCCGGGGGGCGGGATTTACGACGGAACCTATGGTGTGTTGTCCGGAATCGAGTGTGTGCAGCGCCTTAAGGAGTTGGGATATCAAAATCGGCATCCCATCCAGGTGATTGCATTTACCGAGGAGGAGGGCAATGTCATTGGCGGAACTTTTGGAAGTAAGGCATTTACTGGCGGAGAGATTGACGAAGCTATGCGGCCAAATCTGGCCCTCCACGGACTTACAATGGAGCAGGTCGGCGCCTGCCGAAGAGATCTGACCCAATATCAGTGTTACTTGGAGTTACATATTGAACAGGGCGGGGTATTAGAAGCTGAAAGGATGCAAATAGGCGTAGTTGATGGTATTGTGGGCATCGTGCGCTATCGCATGACGGTTTCCGGCTGTGCCAATCATGCAGGCAGCACACCCATGCATCTGCGGGATGACGCGCTGGTGAAAGCCTGCCGGATCATTACCCAGCTTATGGAACGGACTGAGGCCGCTTCGCCGGATATGGTCTGCACTGTAGGAACCCTTCAGGTGTTCCCAGGAGCGGTCAATGTGATTCCGGGCAAGGTGGAGTTTATTGTGGAACTGCGCAACCCAACGATGGAGCCCATGGATCAGGTCATTGACTCCGTGCTGAAAGAGCACCCAGAGCTGGTAGGCGAAGAATATATTCGCCAGTCGCCTACCCAGTGCAGTTCTAAGCTGATAAAGCTGAGCGAGACACTGTGCCGCAACCGCGGTATCCGTTTTCGCAGAATGTTCAGCGGTGCAGGACACGATCTGATGAATTGGGGAAAAGCGGTGCCCTCCATGCTTCTGTTCATTCCCAGCAAAGACGGGATTAGCCACTCTATCCGAGAATACAGCGCTCCTGAGGACTTGTACCAGGGAGCTGAGCTGCTGATGGAGATGGTTCAGGCTTTGGACCAAGAGGAGGGAGAATTGTGAAGATCAAAATCATCAATCCCAATACGACGCAATCCATGACTGAAAGTATAGAAAATTTAGCACGTCGAGTGGCACGCAGCGACACTCAGGTTTGGGCGGTTACCCCGGCATCCGGGCCGGACAGCATCGAATGTTATGTGGATGAGTATTTGGCTGTTCCGGGGGTCCTGAAAGAAGTGATCCGGGGAGACCGAGAGGAAGGCGCCGATGCATTTATCATCGCCTGCTTTGGTGACCCTGGGCTTCAGGCAGCCAGAGAGGTCACCTCCAAGCCTGTGCTGGGTATCTGCGAGTCGGCCATTGCTGCTGCCAAATTTATAGCGCCGTACTTTTCTATCGTATCGGTGTTGGATCGCTCTCGCAAGGTTACAGAGGATGTGGTGTCCAACTATGGAGCGGAAAAGTTTTGCCGCTCTATCCGATCCACAGGCTTGAGCGTGCTGGAATTTGGCAGGGACCCCAAGAAGGGATTGGAAGCGTTAGCCTATCAGGGAAAGTTAGCCGTGCAGCAGGACGGCGCCGAATGTATTTTGCTGGGGTGCGCTGGTTTCGTGGACTTTGTTGAGGACCTGTCCGCCCAGTTGGGCGTTCCCGTGTTGGATGGGGTAATGCCAGCAGTTAAATTTGCGGAAGCCATGGTAGATATGGGGCTGCGTACCAGCAAGGTGTCTACTTGGGGCTTCCCAGAGCAGAAGAATATCGTAGGCTTTCCCATGTTTACCAAACAAGAATTGATATTTTAGGAGATGACAGTATGCGTACCTTGATCAAAGGAGGCACAATTGTAACTGCAGAACAAGAGTATGTGGGGGATATCCTGGTGGATGGCGATGTGATCCGCGCAATGGGGACACATTTGGACGAAGCTGCAGATCTTGTGATAGACGCCAAAGGTAAATATGTGTTTCCGGGAGGCGTAGACCAGCACACTCACTTTTCCGCCCTGTGCAATGTCGGCAACCGTGACACCGCCGGATATGAGACGACCGACTCTGCTATTGTAGGCGGCACGACCACCATTGTGGACTTTGCTCCGCAGGATCCGGATCGCGGACTGCTGGATTCCATTGATTATCGAATCAATGTGCGGGCGAAGGATAAGTCTTGTGTGGATTTTGCACTGCATTCCATGGTGACATATATTATGGACAGTATCTTTGATGAGATCGAAGAATTTCCTCGGAGAGGCATTTCCAGCATCAAGATTTTTATGGCCTACAACGGCTCTCCGCTTCATGTAGATGACGGTACTTTCTTCCGTATTCTGGAGAAGAGCCGACAGGTTGGCGCTACGGTATTTGTGCACGCAGAGAATGGAGAGATCCTGAATTTCCTCCGCAGCGAGTGTGTAAAGAAGGGCCAACTGACGCCGCATTACCATTATGTTTCCCGTCCGCCTTTTACTGAGGCGGAGGCGGTGCGCCGGGCTATTTATCTGGCTGGTCAGACCGATACGCCTCTTTATATTGCTCATATGACCTGTCGGGAGGCCATTGCCGAATTACAGAAGGCCAAGGGAACTGGCCAGCGGGTTTCCGGCGAGACTTGCACTCACTATCTGACCACCACTAAGGAAGTTCTGGATAATCCGGATTTCAATGAAGCGGCTAAGTTCGTTTGCTCCCCCGCTTTGCGGGATCGTGAGGACTGCGAGGCTCTTTGGCAGGCATTATCCGACGGACTGCTGACGGCGGTCTCATCCGACCACTGCGGTATAGATGTGGCAGAGCTCAAGCAGGCCGGCAGGAATGATTTTACTCAGATTCCAAACGGTTCCCCCGGCGCCGGCGATCGACTGCATATGGTGTGGACCGAAGGTGTATGCACGGGAAAGCTGACCCGCCAGAAATTTGTAGATGTTATTGCCACTCAGCCGGCAAAAATCAACGGTATCTATCCGAGAAAGGGAACGCTGGCGGTAGGTTCTGACGCAGATGTTGTCATTTTCGATCCCAATTATGAGGGGACAGTTCATCTGGCAGATAACCCTAACGGCGTGGACTACAACCTCTATGAGGGCCGTCGTCAGTCTGGTCGGGTGGAGACGGTTCTGCTGCGAGGCCAGATTGTAGTGGAGAACGCCAAGTTCGTGGGCCGCTACGGCCAGGGAAAGTTCATCCCTGCAAATATGTACGCATCCGGTTACGAAAACCGAAATTAACCAAGTGTGATCCGTAGTTACTCGCGCTGCCAAAAGCGGAGATGTTGGGAGCGGTGGGAGGCTGGAAACAGGAGTGAGCAAAACTTTTGATCTGTTAAATCCTAAATATACGGTATATCGTATGATCAGTCTCGTTCAAAGCTGATATGCCGTGTCTTGATTTTGCAAGACTTACGTTTTGCGCATCCCTGGACCGAGGAAGTGAGGAGGTGTGATTTGCAGATTCGGATAGGGCCTGTAGTTGCGGAAGCAGAGATTCCATGAAAAAAACCACAGATAATTTATAACAGGAGGCTTGTTATATGGATACTACATATGGAGTGTTGTGTCTCATTCCCCCCATCGTGGCAATCGGATTGGCCCTGTGGACCAAACAGACGATTTTCTCTTTATTCATCGCGGTTTGGTTGGGGTCCACAATGATGAACGGCTTTAACCCTTTGGTTGGTTTTGTCAAAATTATCTCGGACTATATGATCCCCTCTCTCAGCGGAAATGCATCTTTGATTATTTTGGTTACACTCTCTGGCGGTATGATCGCCATGCTCCGTACCACTGGTGCTGCAGAGGCCTTTGCTACCAGGGTGACAAAGGTTATCAATACTGCCAAGAAGGGGCAGATAGTTACTTGCCTAAGCGCCTTCATTTTCAGCTATACGGAGCCCTGCCTCATGCTTGGTACTATCATGCGGCCCGTTACTGACATGGTGCGCATCTCTCGGGCAAAATTGGCTTATATCTTGGATTCCATGGGATGCAATTTAGCTGCGCTTTCTCCCATTAGCAGCTATGGTCCCTTTATCACGGGACTGATTGCCGCAGAGCTGTTGGCAAGCGGCGTTGAGGGCAACGCATGGGGCATCTGGTTGAATATGCTTCCGTTCAATCTGTATGGCGTATTTGCCATGGTTTCTGTTTTGGTCGTTGCTGCTTTCGGCTTGAACTTTGGCCCTATGTACAAGGAAGAAAAGCGGGCCAGAGAGACCGGAAAGCTGCTGGACGACGGGGTTCAGCCCTTGGTTCCAGAGGTGAAAAATGAACTGCCCGCAGATTATAAGCTTACTATGTGGAACTTTATTATCCCTATTGTTTGCCTGTTTGGTTCTCTCTTTGCCACCATTTTCTGGTCCGGCGATCTGGTTAACAACGGGTTGGTGGGATGCTTCCGCAATGCCAACATTACACTTGCTATTTGCATCGCCTTTATGGGTGGCGCGCTGGGTGCGGGCATCATGGGTGTAAGCACCAAGCTCTTCAGCGTGACCAAGGCGTTCGATACCTTTGTCAACGGTATGGCCGAACTGATCTCGGTTCCCTTTATTCTGGTGTGCGCATGGTCCTTGGGCTCTATCGTCAAGGGTATGGGGACCAGCGAGTTTCTGATCCATATTGTGGAGCATTACCTGACTCCCGGCATGGTTCCGGCTTTGGTATTCCTGTTTGGCGCACTCATTTCGTTTTCGACCGGTTCCTCTTGGGGCGTGTGGTCTATTATGATGCCCATTGCTTTCCCGATGGCCGTCGCCTTTGATATTTCCATTCCGTTTGTTGTTGGCGCCGTGATTGGCGGTGGCCTGTTCGGCGACCAGTGCTCCCCCATCTCCGATACGACTGTGCTCTCTTCTACCGGTGCTTCCTGCAACCATATCGTCCATGTTATGACGCAGATCCCCTACGGAATTACGGTTGGTATTTCGGCTTTCGTGGGATTCCTTTTTGGCGGACTGACCGGACAGTATGTCTTGAGTATTGCGGTTACTGCTGCTATTCTGACAGTGAGCCTGATTACTCTGACTCAGCTTACCAAACGGCGTTACCCTGAGAAGGTACACTAACTGCTTTGCCGTTGGAATAGGAGACATTTATGAAAAAGATTGATACCATTGTGGTGGCCCCGCATTTCTATACGATGGAGGGAGCCGGCGTGGGCTATCATAGTGATGCCGCTATGGCTGTAGACGGAGGCAAAATCTTGAAGGTGGGCAACCGACCTGAGATTTTAGCGGAATATACAGCTGAGGAAATGATCACCTTGGATCATCATATGGTGCTGCCTGGTTTTATCGACGGCCATATGCATACTGCATGCAATATTATGCGCGGATTGGCCCAAGACACCAACAGTTGGATGATGTTCGGCCTCCAGCCCTTTGACAACGCGGTTAATGACGAGGAACGGGATGTGGGCAGCCGAGTGGCCATTCTGGAGGCCGTCCGGGCAGGCACTACCACACTGGGCGACTATGAATCCAAAATGGAAAATGTGTGTGCTTTCATCGATAAGGTGGGCGCCCGAGGGAATATTGCACAGACGATTCGAGCGGCTAAACGACGGGTTTATCAACCGGGCGAACTCTATGAGTTTGATGATGCCATGGGAGAGGAAAGCCTGAATCGAAACATTGATCTGTATAATAAATGGAACAACAAGGCAGGGGGACGGATTAAGATCCTGTTTGGTCCGCAAGGCGCTGACTTTGTCAGCCCGGAGATGCTGTTGCGTATCCAAAAGGCGGTCAAGGAGCGGGGTACCAAAATCCATATGCATGTGCAGCAAGGAGATCGAGAGACCTATCAGATCGTCCAGCGCTATGGCAAGCGTCCTACAGCTTTTCTGGATGAGTTGGGCTATCTGGATGAATCTCTTATTGCAGTCCATCTTACTGACTGCACAGATGAGGAAGCTGCCCTTATTGCCAAACGAGGTGCCTCAATGATCGTTAATCCGGGTTCGATCGGCATCATTGATGGCATTGTCTGCCCAAGTGTTGTTTTCCAGCAGGCGGGCGGTGTGGTGGCATTGGGTTCCGATCAGGCTCCGGGCAACAACTGCCATAATATCATCAATGAGATGAAAAATGTTTGCCTCTTCAACAAGATCAAGTATCAGAATCCGGAAGTTATGCCCGCCTGGAAAGCCCTGCGTATGGCCACCATTGAGGGTGCCCAAGCGATTGGCTTGGGCGATACCGTAGGCTCTCTTGAGCCTGGAAAATGCGCGGACTATATTGCTATAGATCTCAGTTGTCCCTCCATGTTACCGGTGTACACCTACCCAATGCGCAACATGGTACCTAATCTGGTTTACAGTGCCAGGGGATCCGAGGTTTCGCTGGTTGCAGTGGACGGCAAGGTCATAATGCGAGACGGCGCGTTTACCTATGTAGATGAAAAAGAGTACTTGAATGAGATATCTAAGTACCCAGATGACATCGGTCGGCGTGCAGCAGATGAGTTCTTCTCCATTGATGGGACCAATGCTCATTTTATGCGTGAGGATAAGCTGTAAGCGCCTGTTTTGGGGCCTGAGGAAGATCTCCTCAGGCCCTTTTTATCAAGGTAGAAAGCTGTATAGCGGTCGGATATTGCGCGGTTGAATGGTCGTAACCCTCCTTTATTACTGATATACTATATATAGCACAATATAACAGGAAAATCGACACTATTTCATTCTAAGAATAATCAATAAAGAAGAAATAAACAAACCCCTCTGAAATCGTTGATTTCAGAGGGGTTTGGAGTGTGTTGACAAAAAAGATGCAAATACTATTTGATCTGTCGCATTGCTTAACTATTTAACAAGGGCTCCGCCTCATGACTTTGAATATACTTTTTGTAGTCTATATCAGTAATTAGCGACAAATGCTTTTCGTGAAGAATGCTTAATAGGTTTGATGAACCACTGCGTATATGCTCTAAATCGTGTTTATCTATGACCAGAATATTCTTTTTTTCTGCTAAAGCTAATTTTTTGATTAGTCCGGAACCGTAGCTCCAACTTTGGCCACTAACGCCTTCCCACGATACCATTATACCCGTACTTGTCCTAGTTGTAGAAAGAAGTGACGCAAATTTTCCGATATATGTAACTCCTATGAAAACAATCAATCTGCGGTGGATGTATCCCCACTACCGGCATGACGAGTTTGTGGATGTTACGGACGAGGTATGGGCAGCGATGTATCAGGCCCAGCGGGAGATGGAGAACTATGAGCGTCGGAAAGTCTACCACCGCGCCTACTACTCTCTGGACGCATACAGCTGGCTGGAAAATTACGCACTGGAACACAGCAGATCGCCGGAAGATATTTTGCTGGAACGAGAAGAAATGACCACCCGCCTGCACCTGATTGCAGCTCTGCCTGCGGCTCTGGCTCATGCCACTCCGACACAGGCCCGCCGTGTTCACGCCTACTACATTGCTGGTATCAAGCAGCCGGAAATCTCTCGGATAGAGGGCGTCCACAGCAGCAAGGTCAGCGTTGCCATCCACCGGGGGCTGCGGAATATGCGCCGCTGCTATGATGACCTTTTTCAAACAGAGTGAGGGCGTGCCTATGCAGACCATCAATCTCAAACAATATTATCCATTTTGCAAAGAGGACATTTTTGTGGAGGTGTCCGATGAGATCGTCGAAGCGTTTCTTCTGGACAAGAGAGCCGAGGCCGCCAGAGATCGCAAGATGTTCCGGTATAAGGCGTTTTATTCCCTCGATTGTAACGATGGAATCGAAAATGCCGCCATCGGCTGGGCGCAGCCATCGCCGGAGGACTACCTGATAGAAAAAGAAGAATTAGCCGAATACGAAGAACTGATACGGCGATTGTATGAAGCCATTTCTTCCCTGCCGCCTATGCAGGCTCGCCGTGTCCACGCCCGCTATATGCTGGGTATGAAAGTGAAAGATATTGCCGCAATGGAGGGTATCACGCCATCACAGGCGGGAAAATCCATCCATGCCGCACTGCGGAGGCTGCGCCGGTACTTTGCTCGACAGAAATGGACGGTCAATCTATGAGTATTTCCAAAGAAAAGAGGTGCCTGACATGAACGAAAAAATTACAGCCCACCCCCAAAAAGAAGAACGGGAGAAAGTCCTGAAGGAGATTCGGCAGCTTGAAAACCGAAAGAAGATTTTGGAGAACAAGCAGCGGAACGAAGAACGCAGGGTTCGCACCCGCCGCCTGATTGAGCGTGGAGCCGTTTTGGAGGGGATTTTCCCGTTGGCTCCCGACCTTTCCGGCGCAGAGGTTAAAGCATTTTTGATTGCCCTGTCCCATCTTCCGGGGGCTGCGGAATTGACTGCAAACCTGCCAAAATCCGGGGACACGCCATAAGTCCCTTGTTTACAAGGGCGCACTTATACACCGTTGCCGGTGCTGTGCGCCCTGCCGGGGGCGTTGCGTACTTCGTCCGCGATGGGGCGCTACACTCCCCAAACCCCTTGTGCGCCCCGCGCAGCCAGACACCCGCTTCGCGTCTGTCCGGCTCCACGGAGCCTGAATACCCCTCACCGAAAGGAGGTGCCACCCATAGATTTTTGTCATATCCCCGTCAGTATCATCAAGCGCAGCGAGGGCCGTTCCGCTGTTGCCGCAGCCGCCTACCGAAGCGGAACCAAACTGACGAATGAATGGGACGGCCTGACCCATGATTACACCCGGAAGGGCGGCGTTGTCCATGCGGAAATCATGCTGCCCGCCCACGCCCCGCCGGAGTTTGCAGACCGCTCCACCCTCTGGAACAGTGTGGAGCAGATCGAGAAAGCCAGGGACAGCCAGCTTGCCCGCGAGATCGAGGCGGCTTTGCCCCGCGAACTGTCCAGGGAACAGCAGCTTGCCCTTGTCCGGGCCTATGTGAAGGACAACTTTGTGGACAAGGGGATGTGCGCCGACTTTGCCATCCATGACAAGGGAACCGGCAACCCCCATGTTCATATCATGCTGACCGTCCGGCCCCTGAAAGAAAATGGCGCATGGGGCGCAAAGTGTCGCAAGGCATACGACCTGGACGAAAACGGCCAGCGTATCCCGGACGGGAAAGGCGGCTGGAAGAACCACCGGGAGGACACCACCGACTGGAACGACAAAGGGAATGTGGAGATTTGGCGGGCGGCATGGGCGGCCTATACCAACCGGGCATTGGAGGCCGCCGGTCATCCCGCTCTGGTAGACCACCGCAGCTACAAGCGACAGGGTATTGATAAAATCCCTTCTGTCCACCTGGGGCCAGCGGCCAGCCAGATGGAGAAGCGCGGCATACGCACCGACAAGGGGGAAGTCAACCGGCAGATCGCCGCCGACAATAAGCTGCTCAAGGAAATCAAGGCCCGCATTACCCGCCTCTACAACTGGTCTAAGGCCGAAACCGAAAAGCCGGAGGGCCAGCAGCCCAGCATGATTGACTTGTGGGAGGCCCAGCAGCAGTTGAACGCTCCCCACACCCGCACCGGCAAAATCCGGGCTTTGCAGGAAAGCGCTGCACTATTCAGCTTTTTGCAGGCAAACGGCATCCAGTCTATGCAGCAGCTTCATGAAAAAATCGCTGATATGAACAGCCGTTACTATGACCTGCGCGGAAAGATCGTCAAGGCCGAGCGCCGGATCACTACCCTTACCGAGCGCGGGGAGATGTGGGAACAGTACAACCAGTACAAGTCCATCCACAAGCAGCTTGCCAAAGTAAAGCCGGAAAAACGGGAACAGTTTGAACAGCGCCACAGCCGGGAACTGATTCTGTATGACGCAGCGGCCCGGTATCTGAAAGAACTGAAAGACAGCGGCGAGGCAATCACCCCAAAGGCATGGCAGCTGGAAATTGACCAGCTGGCCGCTGGAAAGCAGACGGACACGCTTGCCATGAAATCCATGCGGGAGGATTTGAAAGCAGTGGAACGGCTCCGCAAAACCGCCGAGCAGCTGTCCCGACAGGAAAGGGACAAGTCTCACGACCGTGGGCCGGAGCGGTAAAGGCTACCGCGTTTTGGCGTACCCCTGTCAAGTGCGTCGCATTTCACGACATACTTTTGCACACAGAAAAACCGCCGTACAGGTTTCCCCATACGGCGGCAGACTGTTTATTTGCCGAACAAGTCGCTGTGTGTGCCGGTGCGGGCCAGCGTCAGCACCA
>OKSA01001988.1_pt1 | contig 17388 bp, 15 predicted proteins | sample 1601181 | NCBI WGS metagenome assembly OKSA01 (sample SAMEA3541538, study PRJEB24748) | human gut metagenome | biome: human gut; feature: human-associated habitat; material: faeces | place: China | collected 2012
CGAGAAGTACATCACCGGTGACGCCAGCTACTACGAAAAGTACATGAAGTTTGCCGAAATTCTGCCCCAGCTGGTGGGCAATCCCATCTATATCTGGTGTGCACTGGAGCTGAAGCGCTACTTCGACATCGACGAACCCCTGACCGCAGCCAATGCACAGGAAATTTATGACCGCACCAAAAAGCTTATCACCGAAAAGCACATGACACGCCGCTGGTGCATGGAGCACAGCAATGTGCGTCTGGTCTCCACCACCGAAGACCCCATCGACGACCTGCGCTACCACAAGGTTCTGAACGAGGAAAAGATGTTCACCCGCGTGATCACCGCCTTCCGCCCCGATAAGGCCATGTTCTGCGCCAACGCCGATTTTGCTGCTTATCTGGCAAAGCTTTCTGCTGCTGCGGAGCAGCCCATCGACAGCTTTGCCGAGATGCTCACCGCATTGGAAAAGCGTTTGCAGTATTTCCAGCAGATCACCGGCACCACCGTCAGTGACGACGGCATCCCCTACTTCAACTGGGCAGATTACACCCCCGCCGAGGTAGAGGGCATCTTTGCCAAGGCACGCAGCGGCGGCAAGCTGACCCAGCATGAGATCGACCAGTACCAGAGCGCATTCCTGTTCGAGATGGCCCGTATCTACAACCGCAACCACTACGTTATGCAGCTGCATATCGGCACCTATCTGGATGCCAACACCAGCCATGTGAAGAGCGTGGGCCAGTCCACTGGTTTTGATTGCTGCGACGATGCCGCACCGGTCAAGGGTGTTGGCGAGCTGCTGAACAACCTGACCACCATCGGCGAACTGCCCAAAACCATCATCTACCCGCTGGACGGCACCAAGATTGAGACCTGGGCGATCTTAGCCGCAGGCTTCTGCGATAATGGCACCAAGGCAAAAGTTCAGCTGGGCGCACCCTGGTGGTTCAACGATCAGGCCTTTGGCATCCAGCGCCAGTTCGAGGCCTGTGCAAACCTGTACCCGGTCTCACTGTCGGTCGGCATGCTGACCGACAGCCGCAGCTTTATCTCCTATCCCCGTCATGAGCTGTACCGCCGCGTGCTGTGCAGTTATCTGGGCAGTCTGGTGGAGCGCGGAGAGTATTTCTCCGGTGAGGAAGAGCTGAAAAAGACCATCGAGAATGTCTGCTTCAACAATGTGAATGAGTTCTTTGGCTTCAACGTTAAGGTTTGATAGGAGGATTTATTATGGCAGATCTGAAGGGTAAGGCCGGCATCGTCACCGGCGGCAGCAGCGGCATTGGTTTCCAGATCGCAAATGTGCTGGCAGAGGCCGGCGCAACGGTTTACGTGATCAGCCGTACCGGCAGGCCCAAAGAGGGCGTGGGAGAAAGCGCATCGGGCGTTGTCCACCTGAAGGGCGATGTGGGCGATGTAGAAGCCATGAAGGCTATGGTGGCAGAGCTTGCCGCAAAGCACAATGGCTGCCTTGATTTTCTGGTGAACAATGCAGGCGTCAGCTATAAATGCCGTGCCGAAAATTTCCCTATGGAACAGTTTGACAACATCATGAACGTGAACGTCAAGTATTTGTTTGAGATGAGCGTTGTCTGCTACCCCTACCTGAAGAAGAGCGCGGACAAGGGCCGCATCATCAACATCACCAGCATGAGCGCACATCTGGGCTTCAGCGAGGTGGTGCCCTACTGCACCAGCAAGGGCGCTGTTTTGGCTATGACCCGCGCACTGGCTGTGGAGTGGGCCGGGGACAACATCACCGTCAACAGCATCGCACCGGGCTGGTTCCGCAGCAAGATGAACGAGCAGGTGGTGGACGCCGCCCGTGAGCAGAAGATCCTGAACCGGATGCCCCTGCATGCTTACGGCGATACCCGCGATCTGGGCAAGATGGCCGAGTTCCTGGTGGGCGACGGTGCATCCTACATCACCGGACAGGATTTTGCTGTCGATGGCGGAGCACTGGCCTTTGGTTATTGATTCCTTGGTTTAGTTCAGGATATAATTGGCTGGAGGAGGTAATAGAGAAGCCAGAGCAATCGCGATGGAAAAACTCTTCAGCGAGAATCTGTAAATGAGAAAGGCCCATCTGTCTGCTGCAACGACGAGCATAGCAGACAGGTGGGCCTTTTTTCAGAACAGGGGATTTTTCTATTACATTATTCCGCAAAATATGGTATATCATTATACGAATCAAAATTTTGAATGAACGCTCCACCGTTCATTGATGTAAAAGAGAGGTGTCTGCCATGACTGCCGTGATCTACGCTCGTTATTCCACTGACAACCAGCGAGAAGAATCCATCGAAGGCCAGATTCGTGAATGCACTGCCTATGCGGAGAAGAACGGCTTTAAAGGCGCACAACATTAAGAATTCGATGGGCGGGGAGATGTCCTACAATACGATTCAGCGGATGCTGAGTAATCGCCGGTATATCGGCGAATTGCGCTCGCGGGATGTGGTACAGCCCAATGCGATCCCGGCTCTCGTGTCAGAGGATTTGTTCAACAAGGTGCAGGAAAAGCTGGCAAAACCCAAAATCAAAGAGGAATTTATCCGCTTCAATCGCAAGGGCAGGTTTGGAATACTGTTCTAACCGGCATATTTTGCGATATGCAATCCAACGATGTTGCAAACGCTTAAAAAGTTGGATTGCGATGGCTGATGCGCTTCCGCAAGTTGGACATGAGCCTGAAAGACCAGCGGCAGGCATTGGTGGATACGTTCATCAATGCGATTTACCTGTATGATGATAAGGTTCTCATTACCTTTAACTATAAAGAAGGGACACAGACCGTCACCTTTGGAGAAGCGTCAGATGTAGCATCCGAGGAAAATGGTTCGGATTTGGATTGCTTTGCTGCACTCTCAAACGACAGCTTTCAAAAAAGGCTGTCGTTTTTCTTTTGCGTCCGTCCTTTTGGAAACGCTCTGCTATGCGGATAAGAGGACTTGAACAACACGGCCCTGCCGCAGGCGGGGCAACAAAAGCCCCAGTGGGGCTTTTGTTAGTGTGCGGTTCCTGGACCCGTAGGAATGTCTACCGGGAGGACTGCCGCTGATTTGTTTTTTCCTGACGCTCTCCCCTGCGGATAAGAGGACTTGAACAACACGGCCCTGCCTGCACTTACTTGCCCGGATGCCGGATGCGGCAGTCATCCGACTCCCAAGTGGATGGCATCGCGGCCTTCTCCCCCGGTTACGGCACAAAGAACCGCTCCATGTTGACGTGTTCCATCCGCAGCAGTTTTTCCTTTTTGTCGATGCCGCCCGCATAGCCGGTCAGGCTGCCGTTCGTTCCGACGACCCGGTGGCACGGGATGAGGATCGCGATCCGATTGTGCCCGACGGCACCGCCCACTGCCTGTGCAGACATGCGGGGCCTCCCCTGCTTTTCCGCCAGCTGTTTTGCCAGTGCGCCGTAGGTCGTGGTCTGGCCGTAGGGGATCTGCAGCAGCAGCTCCCACACCGCCTGCCGGAAAGGCGACCCCACGGGATGGAGCGGCGGGGTGAAGCCCGGCTCCCGGCCGCTGAAATAGACCTCCAGCCAGCGTTCTGCCTGCTGCAGGATGGGCGTTTTCTGCGCCGTGTGGTCCGGGTCCAGACCCTCGGCAAAATACAGTTCGCCGTCGAACCAAAGCCCTGTCAGGCCCACATCATCTGCCGCCAGCAGGATGCCGCCCAGCGGGGAATCGTAATGCAGTGTGTACATCATAGCAGATACCTCTTGCCAGTTCTCTTTTTGATGCCTTGATTATACCATGCTTTTCCCCGCAGGGGGAAGGGAATTTTCCCAACAAAAAACGGGAGGCCGCCCCAGTCGTTCGACGGAGGCGGCCTCCCGGCCTTTTATTCGGTTTTACTGTGCGCTTGCGTAGTTGGCTGCGCTCTCACCGGCGATGCGGCCAAAGACCACAAAGTCGGCCACGGCGGTGCCGCCCAGACGGTTTGCACCGTGGACGCCGCCCGTCACTTCACCGGCTGCGAACAGGCCGGGAATGACGGTGCCGTCTTCCTTCAGCACTTCGGTGGCGCTGTTGATGGTCACGCCGCCCATGGTGTGGTGGACACCGGCGGTGACCTTAATGGCATAGTAGGGGCCATTGTTCAGCGGGTTTGCAAAGCTGGTGCGGCCAAAGTCGGGGTCGTTCTTGGCCTCAATATAGCTGTTCCAGGTCTCCATGGTGTTGGCGAAGGCAGCGGGATCAACGTCCAGCTCCTTGGCCAGCTCCTCGTAGGTCGCACCGGTCTTGGTGTAGCCCTTCTTGATGTAGCCCTGGATGACGCTGGACGCATCGGCCATGGCCTGATCGACGATCAGCCAGCTGTAACTGCCCGGCTGTGCGATCTCGGCAGCGGAGACCACGTCGCGGGTGCCGACTTCGTCAACGAAGCGCTCGCCGTTGGCGTTGACGAGGATCGCGCCGTCACCGCGCAGGCCCTCGGTGATGAGGGCGGCGGTGTTGGCCTCGACGGTGGGGTGGATCTGGATCTGGTCCATATCCACGGTGCCTGCGCCGATGGCAGTTGCCATCTCAATGCCCTGGCCCTGTGCGCCAGCGGCGTTGGTGGTCATGAAGCCTGCCAGTTCGGGCTTATACTTGGTGACCATATCGAGGTTGGCACCGAAACCGCCGGTGGCCAGAATGACGCTCTTGGCGTTGACGACGACGGTGTTGCCGTCCTTATCGGTACCGGAAACGCCCACGGCTGCGCCGTTGGCATCGGTCAGGATGGTATCCACGGTGGTGTTCAGCACGATGTCGATGCCGCGCTTCTCGCAGTTCTCCTGCAGCAGCGGGATCATATAAGCGCCCACGGAGACGACCTTGCCCTCTTCGTTGACCGGGCGATGGATGCGCTTGACGGATGCGCCGCCGAAGCTGGAGACGTTGTGCAGGGTGATGCCGTTCTCATCCAGCCAGTCGATGGCGTCTGCCGTGCCTTCGCACAGGGTCTCGACCAGCTCCGGGTCATTGATGCCCTTGCCGCCGACCATGGTGTCCAGCTCCATCAGCTCCACGCTGTCGAAGTAGCCGGTGGGGTTGGCCTGATAGGCAGCCCACTGCTCGGAAACGGTCTTGGCCAGTGCGGTGATGGTCTCATTGTCGGCATACTTTTCAGCAGCCGTTGCCAGCGTCTTTTCCACACCGGCAGCCTGATCGAACTCGTTCTCGTCCTGATAGACGGTCTTGGCTGCATTCATGCCGCCGGTGGCGCGGGCAGAGTTGCCGCCCACCATGGCCTGGCTCTCCAGGATGACGACCTTCTGACCTGCATCGGCAGCGGTCATGGCGGCGGTCATGCCTGCGCCGCCGGCACCGATGACGACGACATCAGCATCATAGCTGACGGTCTCGCCGTTGGCGGTCTTGTCTGCCTTGGCCATGTAGTCGTCGGGGTTCAGGCCGGCCTCGGTCAGAGCAGCCTTGGCAGCCTCCACGAACGCATTGGAGGTGATGGTCGCACCGCTGATGCTGTCGAGGTTGATGGTGTTGCCTTCCACGACTTCGCCGGGGAACTGCTCAATGACCACCGAGCCAATGCCGGGGGTCTCCTCGTCGCCCTTGGCGGTGCAGTCGGTAATGACGTTGTCCGTCAGGGTCAGGGTGACGGACACCTCGCCCATGCCCTTGGCCGTGCCGGTAAAGCTGCCGGACACGCCGCCTGCTGCGCTGGTGGAGGATGCGCTGCCGCCGCATGCGGTCAGGAACATCGCACCTGCCAGGAGCAGCGAAGCCAGAACGTTCTTGTTCTTCATGGATACTTCTCCTTGATCTTGATTCATTTCTTCTCGCAGACCGGCACGATTGGCCAGCCACCCCGATATGATACCAGATAAACAATCGTTTCACAATCTTTTTGAGTGGAAAAAGTCGGTTTGTAACCTTTTTGTGATAAGTTTGTGACGAATGCTCCGTTTTTCTCAACTTCGAGGATGTGCTGCATGCTGCTGCACCATGCGCAGACAAAAATAAAACAGCCCCTGTGTGTTTGCACACGGGAGCTGTCAGATGGGTGGGCGCGGGTGGATTGCGCGAGCCGCGCTGCTAAAAACAGCCCGCTGGGCTGTTTTTGCGCTGTCTTCTGCGACAGCGCCGCAGCTGTTCGAATCCACCCGCATTCGTGAGTTTCACGCACATACAAAACAAAAAGCTCCAACGTAGTAGTCACGCTGAAGCTCTTTTGGTGGAGCGAAGCAACCCAAATCCGAACCATTGCCCCCTGGGGCATTCTTGGCGGCAATTTCATCGAAAGTGATGGTTTTTGTGCCGTCTTTGTAGTTGAACGTAATCAAAACTTTTTCATCATAGAGATAAACAGCATTCACGAATGTATTGATAAGCGTCTCCCTGTGGCTTTTCACGTTCGGGTCGAGCTTGCGGAAGTTGGTGAGCCAAAATTTTACAAAATCTGCACTGACCTTCGGCTTTGCCAGCTTTTCTTCCGCGATGCGGATCTCCAGTTCCTTCTGCTGAGCTTCCAATTTTTCCAAGCGTCCTTTGGTCGAGCTGGTCAGGATGCCCTCTTGAATCGCATTTAGAAGATTCTCAATGCCCCGTTCAATGTCTTTCATCTGCTTCTCCAGCAGAGGCAGCACCGTGTTCTCCTGTTCCTGAAGAATCATCACCGCATCCACAATAGACCGGATACAGTCATCGTCACGAATCATCTTCATGGTCTCGTTGACTACCAAATCCTCCAGCCACTCTTTACGGACGGTCTTTTTCTTGCAGGTCTTGGTGCGTTTGGCATTGGCACACTTATAATAGTGGTGGACGTTCTTATTCCGGCTCGTTCCGCACTCCCCGAACATCATCGCACCGCACATTCCACAGAACAGCTTGGTCGTCAGCAAATAATCGTCCTCCGCTTTGTGACGAGCCGGAGCGCGGCGGTTCTTGGCAATTTTGTCCTGCACACTGTCGAACAGTTCTTTCTCAATGATAACCGGGATGCTGTCTGGCATCACAATGTCCTTAAAACGGTTCTCTCCGATATAGCGGCGATTCGTCAACAAAGTTTGAATACTGTTATAGGTGAACTTCTGGTTGCGGTTGGTGGTCACGCCACTGTCGTTCAGCCAGTTCATCAGTTCCTTCATGGTCGCACCATCGTTATACCGCTGAAAGGCTTCTACCACAAAGGGAGCTTTCAAAGGGTCGATTTGAAAGAACTTCTCCTCGTCCACTGTATAGCCGATGGGAATCGTTCCACCATTATATTTGCCCTTCAGAACATTCTCGGTCATGCCGCGCACGACCTTTTCAGAAAGTTCTGCGGAATAATATTCAGCCATGCCGGTGAGCATACTTTTGACCATAATACCTGCTGGACCATCTGAAATTGGTTCAGTAGCGGACACCAGCTTGACATGGTTTCGCTCCAACTGGTACTCATAATGTGCAGAATCGTAACGGTTCCGGGCAAAGCGGTCAAGTTTCCAGACCAGCACAATGTCAAACAACCGTTTCTCGCTGTCCTTGATCATCTGCTGAAACTCCGGGCGATTGTCTGTCTTTGCGGAGAATGCACGATCAATGTAGTGCTTAATGACCGTGATGCCGTTCTTTTCGGCATAAGCCGTACATTCACGAATCTGGCCTTCGATGGATTCTTCACGCTGATTGTCGCTGGAATAGCGGGCGTAGATCACGGCGGTCATGGCAGGCACCTCCCATTTAGATATTGTTGAGCAGCAGATACTAATCAGCAGTTGTTTCGTATAATTTATACCATGAATTTTACGTATTTTCAAGTACTTTGAAAAATTCTCATGAAGTATATCGCCTTGAAATTTATAAAAAGGAAACACTTGTAATATTGTGTTGCATCTTATAAAATAGAGGTATCAACAGTTTGCTCTAAGATAGCAAAGGCAGGTGCATCGTTATGACTCCGGAAGCAAGAGCGCGGGAACAAATCGATAACAGATTGCGGCAAAGTGGCTGGACAATTCAGGATCTGAAACAACTAAATCTGACGGTTGCTTCCGGTGTTGCAGTGCGCGAGTTCCCTACCAATACCGGTCCGGTGGATTATGCACTTTTCATTGAGGGAGCGCCAGTTGGTGTTGTAGAGGCAAAGAAGGACGAAGAAGGTCAAGCGCTGACAGACGTGGAAACGCAGTCCAGCCGCTATGCAAATAGCCAGTTCAAATGGGTAAAGCGGGAGTACAAGGTTCGGTTCGCCTACGAAGCCACTGGCGAATTGGTGCGTTTTACCGATTACGCAGATCTTAAATACCGTTCGCGCGAGGTATTCTCGTTCCACCGCCCGGAGACGTTGAAACGCTGGCTTGCTGAACCGGACACTGTGCGCAACAATCTGAAGCGTATCCCGCAGCTGGATGAATCGGGCTTCCGCAAATGTCAAATCAGTGCAATTCATGGTCTGGACACTTCGTTTTCAGAAAATCGGCCGCGCGCTCTTGTGCAGATGGCAACCGGCGCAGGCAAGACCTTTACAGCCATTACTGCCGCCTATCGGCTGTTGAAATACGGCAGAATGAATCGCATCCTGTTTCTGGTAGATACCCGCAGCCTTGGTGAACAGGCCGAGCGCGAGTTCATGGCATACAAGCCCAATGACGATCCTCGCAGCTTTTCGGAATTGTATGGTGTACGCCGGTTAAAAAACTCTTATATTTCCGGGGATGTACAGGTCTGCATCAGTACGATCCAGCGGATGTATTCCATTCTAAAAGGGGAAGAACTGGACGAACAGGCAGAAGAGATTCCCTTTGCGGAATATCTCACCGCCGAAAGCAAAGCACCAAAAGAGGTCGTCTACAATGCCAAAATTCCGCCGGAGTTCTTTGACTGTATCATTGTAGATGAATGCCATCGTTCTATTTATAATGTATGGAGTCAAGTGCTTTCCTATTTTGATGCGTTTATCATCGGCTTGACCGCTACGCCGGATAAGCGAACCATCGGCTACTTCAATGAAAATTTTGTCAGCGAATATACGCGAGAGCAGGCCGTTCTGGACGGCGTTAACGTTGGCGAGGACATTTATCTGATTGAAACCGATGTGACGAAAAATGGTGCAACCATCCTGAAGCAGTTGATCGAGCGGCGTAACCGCCTGACGCGCGCAAAACGCTGGGAGCAGATGGACGAGGATGTGTTCTACACACAGTCCAAGTTGGATAAGGATGTCGTAAATCCAAGCCAGATCCGTGCTGTGATTCGCACCTTCAAAGAAGCACTCCATACCACGTTGTTCCCCTACCGGAAAGAAGTCCCCAAAACGCTGATTTTTGCCAAAACAGACAGTCATGCAGACGATATTGTTCAGATCGTCCGGGAAGAATTCGGCGAAGGAAACGATTTTTGCAGAAAGATCACTTACAGCGCACAGAATCCGGAAGCTGTTCTCAGCTCGTTCCGGAATGACTACAACCCACGTATAGCCGTTACCGTGGATATGATCGCGACCGGTACGGATGTAAAGCCCATCGAGTGCCTGCTCTTCATGCGGGATGTGCGCAGTAGCAATTACTTCGAGCAGATGAAAGGCCGCGGCACCCGCACGCTGAGCAAGGATGATTTACAAAAGGTAACACCTTCTGCTACGGAAAACAAAGATCACTTTGTGATCGTGGATGCAGTGGGTGTAACCAAATCCAAAAAGACCGAAACCCGCACGCTGGAACGCAAGCCAACGGTTTCCATGAAGGAACTGATGATGAACATTGCACTCGGTGCGCGGGATGAGGACACTTTGACTTCTCTTGCAAACCGTGTGATTCGTCTCAGCCGCAGGATGGAACGCAGCGAACACAAGCAGTTCAAAGAAACCGTAGGGCAGACCGCAGAGCAGGTTGCGGAGAATCTGCTGAATGCCTTTGATGAAGATATCATTCAGGCCAAAGCGCAAACAGAAAGCGGCGTGCTTACGCCCGCACCGGAACAGCTTGCACAGGCTCAGAAAGAACTCATCAAACAGGCCGTTGCACCTTTCCAGAAGCCGGAAGTTCGCGATTTTATTGAAAATGTCCGCCGCAGCCATGATCAGATCATCGACAGCGTCAATTTGGACAAGGTACTCTTTGCCGGTTATGACACCAATCAGGAGGAAACGGCAGACCGGGTGATTTCTACATTCAAGGATTTCATCGAGGAAAATAAAGATGAGATCATTGCCCTGCGCATCATCTACAATGAAACGTATAAAAAACGTCCGATGGTACTGAAAAAACTGACGGAACTGTATCAAAAACTCGAAGCAAAGGGCATCACGGTCGAGCGTCTGTGGGATTGTTATGCCATCAAGCAGCCTGACAAGGTAAAGAAAGGCACACTCGCTCAGCTGACCGACCTGATTTCTATTATCCGTTTTCAGATGGGCTATACGGATACCCTTTCGCCTTTTGCCGACCGGGTAAACTACAACTTCAAACAGTGGACCTTCCGCCGCAACACCGGTGCGGTTCACTTTACCGCTGAGCAGATGGAATGGCTGCGGCTGATCAAGGAGCATATCATCACATCGCTGAGCATTCTGCCGGAGGACTTGGAGTATACGCCGTTTGACAGCAAAGGCGGCTTGGGTGGGTTCTATCGGGTGTTCGGAGAAAAGTATCAGGAGATTTTGGATGAAATGAATGAGGAATTGGTAGCGTAAGGAGAGACAAAAATGGGTTTGTATGAGGGCATCAAAGATGTTGCCAAAGTTGTACAGCAAGCAGATAACATTGAACTGTATCGGCAACTATTGGATTTAAGTGCTCAAGCGCTAGATTTGCAAGCTGAAAACGGTCAATTGAAGGAAGAACTTCATGAACTGAAAAAGAAACAAGATTTGGAAGATAAAATTATTCGGCACGGTGCACTGTTTTTGCAATTGAAAGACCAACCGGAAGAATTCATGTACTGTACACATTGTTGGGACAGTGAAAAGAACATCATACAACTCCGGTGTGATAGTGATGGTGAATTTTACTGTCCGCACTGTCATATATCCGGAATTTATGATGAAAATAAATATAACCAGTATCAACAGGCAATGTTAAAATCAATGGAACCAGTAACTTGGTAATATCTAATGGTAAAAACAAATGAATTGGAAAAAAGAGCCTCTTGGAAAAATTTGCAAAACCACAAGTGGTGGTACACCTAGTCGTAAGAATCAATCATATTATCAGAATGGAACTATTCCATGGGTGAAATCAGGAGAACTCGAAAATAATATCATTACAACATCGGAGGAATTTATCACAGAAGAGGGGCTATTGAATTCAAGTGCAAAAATTTTTCCAGCAGGAACACTTTTAATCGCACTTTATGGGGCTACTATTGGAAAACTAGCTTTTTTGGGGATCGAAGCCTCTACAAATCAAGCTGTCTGTGGCATTTTTCAAAATGAAAAAGTATCCTTAAAGTATTTGTATTATTACCTCCTTTTTCAGCGTCCTAGTTTGATTAAGCAAGGCGTCGGCGGTGCGCAACCTAATATTAGTCAAGCAATTCTAAAAAAAACAGAGGTTTTGTATCCAGATTCAATAAGGGAACAGCAACGTATTGTATCTAATATTGAGAAGCTTTTCTCAGAGCTTGATAAGGCGGTTGATACGCTCAAGACCACAAAGGAGCAGTTGGCGGTGTATCGGCAGGCGGTGTTGAAGGATGCGTTTGATAACGCACAAGCAATGTGTGAAAGATTTACACCCATTGAAGAACTTCTTGTTACGGACAGAAAAGGGATGTCAACAGGGCCCTTTGGTACGATGTTAAAGAAGCATGAGCACAAAACCACAGGTGTGCCTATGCTTGGAATTGAAAATATTGATTCTGGAAAATTTATTGATGGAAACAAAATCTTTGTAACGCCTGAAAAAGCAGCCGAATTAAAGTCATTCGCACTAAAATCTGGAGATATAATAATTTCTCGTTCTGGCACAGTTGGTGAATTGTGTGTAGTTCCACCGCGAATGGAAGGCGCTTTACTATCAACAAATCTTATGCGTGTTTCATTGGATTGTCAAAAGGTTCTGCCTGAATATTTCATTTACCTGTTTCAAAGTAAAGGAATTGTTTTGGATCAAGTGAAAGAGCTGTGTAAAGGCTCGACAAGAATTTTCTTGAATCAGACAATTCTCAAACAGATACAATTTCCAATCCCGAATGTTCATGAACAGTTGCAAATTATAAACACAATTGAATCACGTCTTACATTTTGTGATAATATCGAAAAAACCGTTGACACTGCTCTTGCACAGGCCGATGCAATGCGGCAGAGCATTTTGAAGCAGTCGTTTGAAGGAAAGATATAACACGTATGAAAAAGCCTAAAATTATCGGATTGAATACAACGTTTGCGTCTTTAAACTATCCAAACTGGATAGAAACAGGATTTTCCGAGTCTGTATCACTCCTTGACTATGAAGCGGTTGTAATAAATCCGGCTGAATTATTGAGAGAGTATGGTTATAAATCTGCCGAATACAAAGATTATCGGTTGTTGTCTGAAACCTGCTCAAGACAAATTGTAGCTGATTTTCATCGAATTTATGGTCAGGTGGTTGAACTGCTAAGAAATGGAAAAAACATCTTTGTAATTCTAAACGCCCCCGATGTGTTCCGTATCAGAGAAAACTCAGGGGCAAAATATAGCTTTTTCGATTGTTTTTCTTTTCTGCCAGTACAAATTTGGATAGAGCACCTTAAAGGGCATGAGTTGATTACAACTTCAGAGCCGCCTTATGACCTCTATTTTAGAAAAAATAAAGATGCACTATTCTATGAATGTGTAATAGAACGCCTTTCCAGTGCAGTTCCTCTTGCTAATATTCGGGGAACAAGTAAGCTGATATCAGCGTATGTGGAATATGGACATGGAAAAATTATTTTTCTGCCACCAGTTAAACTGGAGGGCGATGTTGGAACAAAGGCTGCATTGGAAGTAAATGGCTCAAGATTTATAGAAAGCATTATGGAATTACACCATGCACTTTCTGCGCCAAGTGAGACAAACGAACTTCCCTCGTGGACAGAAAATTTTCATATTCTGAATGAATTAGAGGCTATCCGACTAAAGCATCAGTCTGAAGCTGAAACGCAAAAGCTGAAAGAAAAAATTGAGGCAGAGCAAAAGGCAATTGACAATATTACAAATTACAAAAGATTGTTAACCGAAACCGGAGAACCCCTCGAAAATATTGTAAAGCAGGTTCTTTCGGAGCTTGGCTTTGAACTTTGCATGGCGGAAGAAAAACGCAGTGATGTGATTGCTAAATATAATAACATTGATATCGTTGCTGAGATTAAAGGCGTTGGCAAGAGTGCCGCTGAAAAACATGCTGCACAGCTTGAAAAATGGGCTTCGCAGTTTTTAATAGACCATGGGCATCAACCTAGAGCACTGCTGATTGTAAATGGTTATAATACGTTACCCTTGGATCAGCGCACAGAAGAAGTGTTTCCTGATCAGATGTTGAAATACAGCACAAGCCGCGAGCAGACGCTTATCACGACCACACAGCTTTTATGCCTGTTTGTTGAAATTCAAGAGCATCCCGATTGTAAAGAAGAACGAATTCAGGAGCTTTTGTCTACGATTGGTCGGTATAACCGTTATACAGACTATTCTGAGTTTATTACACAATAAATCACACTAAAGGAGGTTTCACTATGTCGTTTATCATCACCGTTTATACCAGCGAAGGGATTGTCATGGCAAGTGACAGTAGATCAACCTATAACTTCACAAAGCAACTTGGTAATGGAAATTTTGAAACCTTGTGTGGTGCACAGATTACTGATACAACCTATAAAACGTTCCAGTGTAATGAGCATATCGGCATTTCCACTTGTGGAGATGCGAGTATCAATCAAACGCCAATTGCTGGATATATTGAAAAATTCATTCATGAAAAAGTCAATGCAGATAGCAGTGTTGGACAAGTATCAAATGATTTGCTGAATTACTTTAGCAATGTCAATCCACACTTAAATACTCATTTTATTATTGCAGGATATGATTCTAATAATACACTACCTGTTGTGAAGCAACTTTTTGTCGCTGATCAATCTATAAAAAATTTTAGTACGAATTTTTCCGGTGCTGTTTGGGATGGTGAAATCGCAACTCTATCCAAACTGTTTACACAGCTTTATGCCAAAAATCCTGATGAAACCTATTGTGCCATTCAAAATCATGGAATAAATTTCAACTTCTTCAACTTGCAAGATGCAATCAATTTTGCCCAGTATGCCGTTGATGTCACGATTAAAACGATGGCTTTTGAAAACTGTGTAAAAACCGTGGGTGGTCCAGTTGATATTCTTGTAATCAAGCCGACTGAATCTTTCTGGGTTGCCCGAAAAGAACTACATGCGTAAGGAATAAATATAATGTCAGAACAATCTTCTAATATCGTCTCCAAAGTCTGGGGACTTTGCAATCCGCTACGGGACGATGGCGTATCCTACGGCGATTATCTTGAACAGCTTACCTACCTGATTTTCCTGAAAATGTCCGATGAATACTCCCGCCCGCCGTACAAACGAGAAACCGGCATCCCTAAAGGTTATACTTGGTCGGATATGAACACGCTTAAGGGCGCAGAGCTGGAAAATCAGTACCGCGCTATACTGGAACGGCTGGGCGATGAGGGCGGCATTTTAGGGCAGATCTTCAAAGGGGCCGTCAACAAAATCAGCAATGTTTCCATCCTGTACCGCGTGGTGCAGATGATCGACAAGGAAAACTGGGTGTCCATGTCCTCCGATGTGAAGGGCGAGATCTACGAAGGGTTGCTGCAAAAGAACGCCGAGGACGTAAAAAGTGGTGCAGGGCAGTATTTTACACCCCGCCCGCTCATCAAAGCAATGGTGGCCTGTCTGCGCCCGGAACCGAAAAAGACGATCGCTGACCCCTGCTGTGGAAGCGGCGGCTTTTTCCTTGCCGCACAGGCGTTCTTGGCTGACCCAAAGAACTATGCACTCGACCGTACAGAGAAAGAATTCCTGAAAAACGAAACGTTCTATGGAACTGAACTTGTGGTTGCAACCTTCAAACTCTGTCTGATGAATCTGTATCTGCACAACATCGGTGACCTGTACGGCAAAGTCCCTGTCATGCGCGGGGATGCGCTGCTGTCTGACCCGGGTTATCGTGTAGACTATGTACTGACGAACCCGCCGTTCGGTAAAAAATCCTCCATCACCTTCACCAATGAAGAAGAGGAGCAGGAAGAAGAGGATCTGGTCTACAACCGGCAGGATTTCTGGACGACCAGCTCGAATAAACAGCTCAACTTTATCCAGCATATCAATACAATTCTGAAGCCGACCGGAAAGGCGGCCGTTGTTGTACCGGATAATGTTCTGTTTGAGGGTGGTGCAGGCGAGATCATTCGTAAAAAGCTGTTGGACACCACGGATCTGCACACCATTCTCCGCCTGCCAACTGGCATTTTTTACAAGCCGGGTGTAAAGGCAAATGTGATTTTCTTTGATAAGCGTCCCGCCAGCCCAGAGCGTCAGACAAAGGAAGTCTGGATCTACGATTTTCGCACAAATGTTCACTTTACGCTTCGTCAGCATCCCATGACGGACGCTGACTTGCAGGATTTCATTCAATGCTATCATCCGGAAAACCGCCACGAACGCACAGAAACATGGTCACAGGAAAATCCAGAAGGCCGCTGGCGCAGATTCACGGTAGATGAAATTCTGGAACGTGATAAAACCAGTCTGGATATTTTCTGGCTGAAGGACAAGTCGCTTGCCGATTTGGACAATCTCCCTGCGCCGGACGAACTTGCCGCGGATATTATTGAAAATTTGCAGAGTGCTCTGGAAAGTTTTCAGGAATTGATGGGGCAACTGAAAAAGAACGATTGAACAGGATGTGAGCATAATCGAAAATTCTAAAATGAAACCGAAAAAGACTGCGGAAGAACTTGTTCAGATGCTCCATGATGAAAAAGGTATCCAATTTCATCTCATTTCAGAAGAACAGGCCGTAGAATGTTTTTCAAAGAGAAACAATTATCTGCGCACAGCATCTTATCGAAAAAATTACCCCAAACATATTGCTGGCCCAAATGCAGGAAAATACATCCATCTTGAGTTTGCATATTTGACTGAGCTGTCTACACTGGATTTTTACCTAAGGGAGCTTCTTCTGCAAATGTGCATTGATGTAGAGCATGATTTGAAAGTTTCGCTTCTGCGTGAATTAGAAGAGAATCCGAGTGAAGACGGTTATGCAATCGTCCGTGATTTTCTTGCACAATACCCGGAGATTTTGGCAGCTATCGAACGAAAAACAGACGCCTCCTTTACAGGCGAACTAATTGAAAAGTATTTTGCAGTATGTTCTGTTTTCCCGGCACAGAGTCCGCAGGCGTATCTATCAACACGTATTTATGACGTTGATTGTCCAATGTGGGTTCTGGAAGAACTGATTGGATTTGGCGAATTTTTGCGTATGTACCGTTTTTATGCAGAACGAAATCCACAGTTTACACCACTGTTACCCCAAAGAGTTTTGAATCCGGTCAAAAGTTTGCGCAATGCTTGCGCGCATAATAACTGTTTGCTCAATGCGCTGTCTCGCACGAGCACAACAAGGCCATCACCTGAGATCTCGGCCTTTATTGCATCACTCGACAATATCTCAGCTGGTGAACGCCGCAGCAAATTGACAAGCCGTCCGATGTTTGAAATTGTCTGCTTGCTATATGCTTATAACAAAATTGTTAGCCCTTCCGTCAAAAAACGTCGGATAAAGCAACTCACTGAATTCGTAAACGGTCGAATGCAAAGGCATATAGATTATTTTGAAGGTCCAGAAGGAAACAAATTGATATCAACTTCTTTTGAATTTCTGAAAAAAGTTGTTGACAAGTTGAATTAGTTCACATATAATATCATTGATATTAAAAAGAGTAATCTTTTGTGCGAGTGCCGTCACTGACGTCGCTCGCATTTTCTTTTGTTTAAGACGTTGTGTGGAGTTCCGATACCGCCCCGCAACACACCCGATTCATTTTGCCGCTGTTTCACCCGACAAAATCATCGCTGCGCTGCGTGGGCGGTATTTTTTACAAATAGAACCTTATGTGGTTGTGCAGTTCTCCGAAATTTGTTTTAGTTGTTGACTGTACAACCTCAAAGTGTTATTCTTGTGCTTGAAAGAAGCAGAACGTAGTGTCCGCACTGCGCCCGGCTTTCTTCATACCGCACCTTGAATCTTGAATAAGCCGTCTGAACGTGATACCGTGCCATGACCTCACACTTTCCGTGAGCGAGCCGGACAACGCCGCTGCAAAACAGGGGCAGGAACTTCGTTCGGAGCAAACGGCGATCAACATACACGAGCAGCGGAACTCTCTACTTATTTTTGCGTCTTAACAATTCGGAAACATTTGTTGAAAATGCGTTTT
>OKSA01001996.1_pt1 | contig 17361 bp, 14 predicted proteins | sample 1601181 | NCBI WGS metagenome assembly OKSA01 (sample SAMEA3541538, study PRJEB24748) | human gut metagenome | biome: human gut; feature: human-associated habitat; material: faeces | place: China | collected 2012
TAACACACAATAATCATTTTGGCTTACCCCAGTATTGATAATTTAAAAAACAAAAACAGGAGAGTGGATATCCACTCTCCTTTCCTATATTCCTATATTCGAAACATCTGCCTTCTACACTTGACTATCCAGGATCAATTTTGCAGCTCCACAGATTCCTGCATCATTTCCAAGGCTTGCAATAGCAAACTGAGTATCTTTATTTGCAAAAAAGGCTCGCTTGCGATAATATTTTTCTATATATGTAAGGAGAATTTCTCCTGCTTTTGACACTCCTCCTCCAATTACAAAAAGGCTTGGATCTACTACGACTGCTACGTCTGCTAATCCTTTCGCCAGGTATTCTCCGAATTCTTCTACAATATCTACTGCAAGCTGGTCACCTTCTTTTAAGGCATCAAATACGATTTTTGCATCTATCTTATCTAAATCATAAGTTCGCAATATTGAATCTTTCTTATCAGCTGCGAGATGTTCTCTGGCAATTCTTGCAATTCCTGTTGCAGACGCATACTGTTCAAGACAGCCTTTCTTTCCACATCCACAGGTTTCTGTCTCCTGGTAGTTTACACACAGATGACCGATCTCTCCGCCAGCACCGTGTGCCCCTACAAGGCACTTTCCATCCACGATGATTCCACCGCCAACACCGGTTCCAAGGGTAACCATAATAACATTCTTGTGACCTTTTCCGCCACCTTTCCACATCTCACCAAGCGCAGCTACATTTGCATCATTCCCCGGAATCACTTTCATTCCGTCAAGAAGCTCTTCCAGTTCACGTGTCACTTCTTTGTATCCCCATCCGAGATTTGCTGTATTCTGAACAATTCCATCCTCGTTTACCGGTGCCGGAAGTCCCATTCCGAGTCCAATGATCTGTTCTTTCACCAGGTCCTTTTCTGCCATCTTTGCTTTCACTGCCTGCGCAATATCCGGGAGGATTGCTTCTCCCTGGTTCTCCGTACGTGTCTTGATCTCCCATTTGTCAAGAAGCTCTCCGTCTTCCTGAAAAAGTCCCATCTTTACTGTCGTTCCGCCTATATCGATACCAAAACAATATTTCATCTGTCTCCTGCTCCTTACATATTCTTTTTTAGATTTTCCTGTACCCGGCGGTACAGCTCCTGAGCTGCGTTATAGCCCATTTGTTTCTGTCTGTGGTTGACTGCCGCTGATTCTACGATAATGGCAACATTACGTCCCGGACGGATTGGAATACTGTGGCATACAACCTTATTACCAAGAAATTCTGTATACTCCTCAGTAAGTCCAAGCCTGTCGTACTCACGATCCTTGTTCCAGTCCTCAAGCGTGATGACGAGATCAATATTTTGTGTCTCTCTTACACTCTGCACACCAAACAGCGTCTTTACGTCAATGATACCAATTCCGCGAAGTTCAATAAAATGGCGGGTAATATCCGGTGCTGTACCAACAAGAGTATCATCACTGACCTTCCGGATCTCCACCACATCATCTGTTACCAGACGATGGCCTCGCTTGATCAGCTCCAGTGCCGCCTCACTTTTACCGATACCGCTGTCTCCCATGATCAGAACACCGACTCCATAACAGTCCACCAGTACCCCGTGAATTGAAATACACGGTGCCAGTTCCACTTTCATCCAGCGGATCAGTTCTGCTGAAAAGGAAGAAGTCTGTTTATCCGTAATAAATACCGGAATATTGTTCTTCACTGCTTTCTCCAGAAATTCCGGATCCGGCTGCAGATTTCTGCAGAAAATAAAGCATGGAATCCCATAATCAAGCAGTGTATCATATATTTTCATCTTATGCTCATATTCCAGTGTCTGCAGATAAGTGTACTCTACATATCCGATAAGCTGAATCCGTTCGCAATCAAAATGATCAAAAAATCCGGCGAGCTGAAGTGCCGGACGGTTAATATCCGGAATTTTTACTTCCCGCTGTGTCATATCGACATCCGGAGTAAGATTTCTAAGTTCCATCTTCTCTACGATTTTTGTTAATGTTACTCCCATAGTCCTGTCTCCTTTTATTGTTCTTCCATCCGAGTAGCTTCTGTATCTTCCATTTCGCTTCCTCTGAAAAAATTATACACGCTTTTGGCTGATTTTTCATCCATTGATGGAATTTTTTTCAAATCTTCCACCTCTGCATTCTTAATCTCATCCAGACTGGCAAATGTCCGCATCAGTGCTTTTCTTCTCGCAGGTCCGATTCCCGGAATATCATCCAGGATCGAATGCACTTGTCCCTGACTACGCAGTTTCCGGTGAAATTCTATAGCAAATCTGTGCGCCTCATCCTGCACTCTTGTGATCAGTCGAAACCCTTCGGAATTGCGGTCGATCGGAATCTCGATATTCTGATAGTAGAGTCCTCTCGTCCGATGGTGGTCATCTTTGACCATACCGCATACCGGAATGGATATATGAAGTTCATCCAGTACTTCCAGTGCTATATTAACCTGTCCTTTTCCACCATCCATCATGATCAGATCCGGAAAAACATTAAAACTTCCCAGCTCTTTCCCGCTTTTCTGTTCCTCCAGACCATGCCGGAATCTTCTGGTGAGGACCTCACGCATACTTGCATAATCATCCGCCCCCTGCACACCCTTAATGTGGAACTTACGATAATCGTTTCGTTTCGGTTTGCCCCTCTCATAAACAATCATCGACCCTACCGAGGCAAATCCATTGGTATTGGAAATATCATACGCCTCCATACGCACCAGGTTATTAAGATCAAGCAACTTTTCTATTTCTTTTACTGCACCGATCGTTCTTCCTTCTTCACGCTTGATACGTTCCTTATCTTTTTCCAGTACCATCTTTGCATTTTTCGCCGCAAGCTCAACAAGCTTTTCTTTTTCCCCTTTTTTCGGGATACGGAAATGAACCTTATGCCCACGTTTTTCTCCAAGCCATGCTTCCAGGATCTCCCGCTCTTCCGGTTCCACCGGAAGCATCAGTTCGCCCGGAATATATGGCGTTCCGGCATAAAACTGCTTAATAAAGCTGGAGAGGATCTCTGCATTTTCATCTCCCTGGGCAATCCGCAGATAAAAATGATCTCTGCCGATCAGACGGCCATTGCGGATAAAGAATACCTGTACCACCGCATCCTCATGCTCTCTTGCAAGAGCCACAATATCCCGGTCCTCGCCCCCTGTATCGGTAATCTTCTGCTTCTGTGCAATCTGCTTCACGCTGTGCAGAAGCTCCCGGTATTCAATTGCTTTCTCAAATTCCAGATCATCCGATGCCTCCTGCATCTTTTTCTCCAGATCCTTTAAGATTTTATCATAATTTCCTCCCAGGAATTTGAGTACTTCATCAACCGACTCTCTGTATTTTTCCTGCGAAATATACCCCTGACACGGTGCATCGCACTGCTTGATATGATGATAGAGACAGCATCTTTCTTTTCCGATATCGCGCGGAAGGATGCGGTTACAGCTACGCAAACGGTAAAGCTTCCGGATCAGTTCGATCGTATCTTTTACCGCCGTCACACTGGTATAAGGGCCGAAATACTTTGACTTGTCCTTCTTCATCTGCCTTGCCATCATAATCCTTGGATATGCTTCGCCGGTTGTCACTTTGATAAATGGATAACTCTTATCATCCATCAGCATCGTATTGTACTTTGGTCGGTGTTCCTTGATCAGATTGCATTCCAGAACCAGTGCTTCCAGTTCCGAATCCGTCACGATATACTCAAACCGGGTGATATGCGTCACCATCTGGTCAATCTTGGCTCCCCTGTTCCTGCTCGGCTGAAAATACTGTCTGACACGGTTCTTCAGGCTGATCGCCTTTCCAACATAAATGATCTCGTCCTTTTCCCCATGCATCAGATAGACTCCCGGTTTCCCAGGAAGTTTTTTAAGTTCGTCTTCAATAATAAATGTCTGATTTTCCATAGTCACATTATACCTTGCTTCCTGCAGACAATACAAGTCATTCTTTCAAAAGAATCTACAGAAAAAAAGAGGCTCCAGAACCTATTGTTCTGAAACCTCTGCATCTTCTGTTATTTTAGACTAGTCACGCTTCTGCGGAAGGATGAATCCGTCTTCGTCTCTTTCTACTTTCTTCTGCGTTTCTTTCTCTTCCTGCTGTGCAGCTTCGGTATCTGCCTCTTTCTTCGGCATCTCGATCGTCTGCTCTTTTACAGAATTCTCTTCTTTCTTTTCTTCCGGTTCCGGAATTCCTTCACATCTGCGGTAAATCTTCATGAATTCTTTTCCGGTGATCGTCTCTTTCTCAATCAGGAATCCGGCGATCTGATCCATCGTTTCACGATGCTCGGAAAGCATTCTCTTCGCTTCTGCATATGCTCCCTTCAGCATCTTCATAACTTCCTGATCGATTTCTGCCGCGGTTGCCTCTCCGCAGTTCATAACAGCTCTTCCGTCCAGATAACGGTTCTGGATAGATTCCAGTCCGATAAGTCCGAATTTTTCAGACATACCATACTGTGTTACCATCGCTCTTGCGATCTTGGTTGCCTGCTCAATATCGTTCGATGCTCCGGTTGTAACTGTGTCAAACACCAGTTCCTCTGCTGCACGTCCTGCAAGGGCTGTCACCAGCATTGCTTCCAGCTCAACCTTGGTATTCAGGAACTTCTCTTCCTCCGGTGTCTGCATCACATAACCGAGTGCACCCATGGTTCTCGGAACGATTGTAATCTTCTGTACCGGTTCTGCGTCCTTCTGAAGGGCAGTTACCAGTGCATGACCGACTTCATGGTATGATACGATACGGCGTTCTTTCTGGCTCATGATACGGTCTTTCTTCTCTTTACCCACAAGAACGACCTCAACAGCCTCAAAAAGGTCTGCCTGGGATACAACATTTCTTCCTTTTTTTACTGCATTGATCGCAGCCTCGTTGATCATATTGGCAAGATCAGAACCGACTGCCCCGGAAGTTGCAAGTGCAATCTCTTCCAGATTGACTGTCTCATCCATCTTAACATCTTTGGCATGTACTTTCAGGACATCAATACGTCCCTTGAGATCTGGCTTATCTACGATGATACGTCTGTCAAATCTTCCCGGACGGAGAAGCGCCGGATCCAGGATCTCCGGACGGTTCGTTGCCGCAAGAAGCAGAAGACCTTTATTACTGTCAAATCCATCCATCTCTGCAAGGAGCTGATTCAGTGTCTGTTCTCTTTCATCATTGCCACCAAGCTGTGAATCTCTGCTTTTTCCGATCGCATCGATCTCATCGATAAAAATAATACACGGCGCCATCTGCTGTGCCTGCTTAAAGAGGTCTCGTACTCTTGACGCTCCGACACCGACATACATCTCAACAAATGCAGAACCTGAAAGAGAGAAGAACGGTACTTTTGCTTCTCCGGCAACTGCTTTTGCAAGAAGTGTCTTACCGGTTCCGGGAGGGCCTACAAGAAGTGCTCCTTTCGGAAGCTTCGCTCCGATTCCGGTGTATTTGCCAGGGTTATGCAGGAAATCGACTACTTCCTGCAAGGATTCTTTTGCTTCATCCTGACCGGCTACATCCTTAAATGTGACTCCGGTAGATTTTTCCACATACATCTTAGCATTGCTCTTTCCAACGCCCATCATGCCGCCACCCTTTGTCATACGGCGCATCAGCATCACGCCCAGACCGATCATGATCACAAGCGGAACAATGTTGACCAGAAGATTCATCACCATATAAGATGTAGAATCCGGTATCTTCTGTTCATACTCAACACCTGCTTTATACAGTCTGTCCGAAAGGGTATCATCCTTCACAATACCGGTATAATACTGCTTCCTTGTCACATTACTGAACAGACCTGTACTGTCATCGCTGCTGTCCTTACTGCTGCTGTCGTTGTTATCTGCTACAGAACCTTCGACCACATCGCTCTCCGAAGCGCCTTTTTTCTTGCTGTTCTTCATCTCAGCTTCTGTCTTCGCTGTGATCACAATCTTGTCATCCTCGATCACAACTTTCTTAACTTCCCCGGAATCTACCATGTTCAGGAACTGATCATAGGTAATCTCCCGGGCATCTGTGTCTTCCCGGAACTGATACAGCGCAAATACGATAAACGAGATCAGCATAACGGTAAATAATATAATATTCCATCTTTGGCGGTTATTTTTATTATTCGGGTTATTATTTCCCGGAAGGTTTTGCTTATTTCTATTATTCTGGTTATCCATACCTACCTCCTAAGTGTCGTCCTCTCTATTATAAGTAGGCGTTTTTTAGAAATCAATGAAAAATTTATGAAAAGATTGTAAAAAAGTCATATTTTATAGTATACTAGGTTTGAATTGCTTCTATGAAAGTAAAATTATGGACAAAAAGGATGGAACTTTATGAAAATTGGGTTTGATAATGAAAAATACCTGCAAATGCAGTCTTCTCACATTCGTGAGCGAATCAATCAGTTTGACAACAAACTGTATCTCGAATTCGGTGGAAAGCTTTTCGATGACTATCATGCTTCCCGCGTGCTTCCGGGATTTCAGCCGGACAGCAAATTACATTTACTAAAAGAATTATCGGATACCGCAGAGATTGTGATCGTTATCAGTGCAGCCGATATTGAAGCCAACAAAATCCGCGGTGACCTCGGGATCACTTATGACACTGACGTTCTCCGCCTGAAAGACGAATTTGAAGCCAATGGTCTCTTTGTCGGAAGTGTTGTTATCACACAGTACTCCGGACAGAACAGTGCCGATCTTTTCAAAGGACGTCTGGAAAAGCTTGGCATTAAAGTTTATATCCATTATGTAATAGAAGGTTATCCTTCCAACATCCCGCTGATCGTAAGTGACGAAGGATACGGAAGGAACGAATATATTGAGACAAGCAGACCTCTGGTTGTCATCACCGCACCTGGACCTGGAAGTGGAAAGATGGCTACCTGCCTTTCCCAGCTCTATCATGAGCACAAGCACGGAGTCCGTGCAGGATATGCCAAATTCGAAACCTTCCCGATCTGGAATATCCCGTTAAAGCATCCGGTCAACTTAGCATATGAAGCAGCTACTGCTGACCTTAACGATGTAAATATGATCGACCCGTTCCATCTGGAAGCTTACGGTGTTACTACCGTCAACTACAACCGTGACGTAGAGATCTTCCCTGTACTGAGTGCAATTTTTGAGCGCATTTACGGAGAAAATCCATACAAATCACCAACAGACATGGGTGTTAACATGGCTGGTAACTGCATCTGTGACGATGAAGTCTGCAAAGAAGCTTCCCGTCAGGAGATCATTCGCCGCTACTACCGCACCATGGACCGTTTCCTTTCCGGTGAATGCCCGAAGGAAGAGACTTATAAGGTCGAGCTTCTGATGAATCAGGCAGGAGTTACCGTACATGACCGTAAGGTTGTTGATGCCGCTCTTGCACGCGCTGAAGAAACCGGTGCACCGGCTGCCGCTCTGGAGCTTCCGGACGGACGCATCGTAACAGGAAAAACCTCTGATCTGCTTGGCGCATCTGCTGCCCTGATCCTGAACGCCTTAAAAGAACTCGCCGGAATCGATCATGATATGCACCTAATCTCACCGACTGCCCTGGAACCGATCCAGAAAGTTAAAACCGAATTCCTTGGAAGCAAGAACCCAAGACTTCACATCGATGAAGCTCTGATTGCACTTTCTATCAGTGCCTCTTCCAATCCGGTTGCTGAACAGGCACTCAGACAAGTCCCGAATTTAAAAGGCTGCCAGGCTCATGTATCCGTTATGCTTGCAAATGTAGATATTCGTCTGTTCCAGAAGTTATCCATCCAGGTTACATCTGAACCGAGATACGAGAAAAAACCAATCTATCAGTAGACAAATATTATATTTTTGATTTTTATACACCCATTTCAAAAAAAATTGTTGTATTTTTTTCTGGAATGGGTGTATACTTTTAAAGTATTTTATAGGGGAATTGATTTCAAGGGGAAATCAAAGTAGCGAGGGAGCCACATAAATTTGTTTTTATGGGGTTTTTTTCTATTTTTATCCGCCAGAAAGTTATACCGGACTTTTCTGATGAATAGAAATCGCATTCTATCTTATTTTTTACAGAACACAATGAGTAGTAGACAAAAAAAATTACCATAAGGAGGGAACTGGAACTATGGCAGTTAAGTATGTATTTGTTACCGGAGGCGTTGTCTCAGGTCTTGGAAAAGGAATCACAGCAGCTTCTCTTGGGCGTCTGCTCAAGGCACGCGGGTACACAGTTACAATGCAGAAATTTGATCCGTACATCAACATTGACCCGGGTACAATGAATCCGGTACAACACGGTGAAGTTTTTGTAACAGACGATGGAGCTGAGACAGACCTTGACCTTGGACATTATGAAAGATTTATCGATGAAAGTCTTACCAAGAACTCGAATGTAACGACAGGAAAGATTTACTGGTCCGTTCTTCAGAAAGAACGTCGTGGAGATTTTGGTGGAGGAACCGTACAGGTCATCCCGCATATCACGAATGAGATCAAGAGCCGTTTCTATCGCAACCCTGCAGCTACAGATACCGAGATTGCGATCATCGAAGTCGGTGGAACCGTCGGAGACATCGAAAGCCAGCCTTTCCTGGAATCTATCCGCCAGTTCCAACATGATATGGGACATGACAATGTTGCGCTGATCCACGTCACACTGATCCCATATCTGCATGCTTCCCAGGAGATGAAGACCAAACCGACTCAGGCAAGCGTAAAAGAATTACAGGGAATGGGAATCCAGCCGGATATTCTGGTCTGCCGTTCTGAGCATCCACTGGATCAGGGAATCAAAGACAAGATCGCCCTCTTCTGTAACGTGCCATCTGATCACGTTCTTCAGAACCTGGATGTGGAATATCTTTACGAAGCACCACTCGCCATGGAAGAAGAACATCTCGCTTCCGTTGTATGCGAATGCCTGAAGCTTGACTGTCCGGAACCGGATCTGAAAGACTGGAAAGAGATGGTCGAATGCCTGAAGCATCCGACACAGGATGTAACAGTCGCCCTGGTCGGCAAATATATCCAGCTCCATGACGCATATATCAGTGTTGTTGAAGCATTAAAACATGGCGGCATCTACAGCCACACAACCGTAAATATCAAATGGATTGACTCTGAAACTGTCACACCGGAAAATGTCGATGAACTTCTCGGTGATGTAAGTGGTATCCTCGTGCCTGGTGGATTCGGTGACCGTGGTATCGAAGGTAAGATCGAAGCCATCAAATATGCAAGAACACATAAGGTTCCGTTCCTCGGACTCTGCCTTGGAATGCAGCTTGCCATCGTAGAATTTGCAAGAGACGTTGTCGGATATCATGATGCACACAGCGTAGAACTGAATCCAAACACTACACATCCGGTCATCCACATCATGCCTGACCAGATCGGTATTGAAGATATCGGTGGAACCCTTCGTCTTGGTTCTTATCCTTGTGTTCTTAACAAAGAATCAAAAGCTTATAAATTATATGGAAAAGAAGAAATCCACGAACGTCATCGTCATCGTTATGAAGTCAACAATGACTACCGTGATGCTCTTACCCAGAACGGTATGCTCTTATCCGGACTTTCTCCGGACGGCAGAATCGTAGAGATGGTGGAAATTCCGGAACATCCTTGGTTCATCGGAACACAGGCACATCCGGAACTCAAATCCCGTCCGAACAAACCACATCCACTGTTTAAGGGATTTGTGGAAGCTTCTCTGGAATATAGTAAAGAGAAGTAATAAAGTGAAATTATATCATTTCTAAGTAAAAGAAACTCCAGAATCAGCAGTATAAAATTGATTCTGGAGTTTTTCTTTATTCATTCTTTTTTAGCCATTTTAGAATTCCGTATATACATATGATTGATAAGATCGGTCCAAACCATTTCAATATGAAAAGAAATGTGTTTTGAATGGAAAATATCCATTCACTATTTGCTGCCAAAATACCATTTCCTGTTGTAATTTGAAACTGCCGCCAGTTACGGCGGCAGCAAAACATTCTTCTATTATCTGTAATTAATTTTCATCAGCAATCTCAATCAGCTTATCCAGCAGTTCCGAATAACTATATCCGTAATCTTCCATCAGCTGCGGATACATGGAGATACTTGTAAATCCCGGAAGGGTATTGATCTCATTCAGATAAACGTGATTGGTCTTCTTATCCAGGAAGAAATCCACACGGCTCAGTCCATGTCCGTCAATTGCCTTAAAGGCACGAACAGCATACTTACGGATCTGTTCCTGAATCTCTTCATCTACTTTTGCAGGGATACATGTCTTGCTCTCTGCATCTTCATATTTGGATTCAAAGGTATAGAATTCACCGTGTGGCATGATCTGTCCGACTCTGGATACGATAATGTCATCATTTCCAAGAACAGCAGTCTCAAGTTCGATACAATCCACGCACTCTTCTACTACAACATGAGTGTCATATTTTGCTGCCTCTTCCAGTTTCGGAAGTAAATCTTCAACTTTATCACAACGATAACAGCCCACACTGGATCCGGAACGGCTTGCCTTGATAAAGCATGGCATACCAAGTTCTTTCATAATCGAAGCTTCTACTTCTTCTGTTTCTTCCATGTCTTTTTCGACAACGACCAGTCTTCCGTCATTTCGTTTTTTCACATATACGGATTTAACCTGCGGAATTCCTGCACTTTCAAATACTTTCTTTGCAAAAATCTTATCCATACATGCACTGGATGCAAATACACGGCATCCTACATACGGAAGCTGTGCCAGTTCAAATAATCCCTGGATAGTTCCATCTTCTCCGTAAAGTCCGTGAAGTACCGGGAATGCAACATCCTGACTTCTCAGAAGATCGAATACACCTTCTACCGCTTCTGCTCCGTCAAGCCAGGTATCTTTTGACAGGTCATTATCTTCCTGCTTTAAGATGTACCATTTCCCATCTTTTGCAATGCCGACAAGTGTAATCTCATATTTATCTTTATCCAGATGCTTCATCACTGAATTACAGGAAATTCGTGAAATTGAATGCTCACTGGACTGTCCACCACAAACAACAAGTAACTTTTTCTTCATATCAGTTTCCCTCTGTTTCTTATCATATACTCTTCTCCGGTTCTCTCCGGATACTACTTAGAATAATTTACCACGTCCGCCATGCATTTACAATAAAAGTTTGGAATTTCAATAAATTTTTAAGCATTTTCCAGGCTTTCCACAAATGCAAACAGCTCTTCCATCGATCCCTGATAATCGCTTTCGATTGGAAGATCCTTTTTATTTTCCTTCGTATCCGTCACAAGAAAAGTCTTTACACCCAGTTTCCGAATTGCAAGATCCTCTTCCACGTCATTTCCTACCATCAGACACTCTTCCGGTCTAAGATGAAACTGTTCAAGAATTGTTCGGTAATAGTCCACATTTGGCTTGCAGTAACAATTATCCTCATAAGTTGTGATCAGCTCAAAATCCTCTGCATCCAGTCCCGCCCATTTGATCCGGTTCATCGTTGCCACCTTTGGAAATACCGGATTGGTTGCAAGGTAGGTGCGGATTCCTTTTTCCTTTGCCTTTTTCACAACCTTGTCCGACAGACTGTTTGGCTGCGTCACCGCAATTGCCTGGTTAAATTCATTTGCATAGAAATCAAGGGCAATCCGTTCGGAATTCTCCGAATCCGTCGGAAGCAGTTCGTCCATATACTGCCAGAATGCTTCCCGGTTGGTACAACTTCCGTCATTATTCACCATCGCTCCATAGCCCTTCCACACGGATGCAATAAATGCTTTCGGATCAAAGGAAATCCCCTCGGATATATATTTTTTTGCCAGAAGCGGCATATAAAAGGTAACAAATTCGTCCTGGTTCATCGGAAGCAGCGTTCCGTCAAGATCAAATAAAATATGTCGAATGTGCATTATTCTTCCTCCAGATTCAGATGATGTAACTTTTTGTAATAAGAGTCCAGCGTATACAAAGCAGCCACCGGATTATTTCCAAGCACCCGATCCTTTACAACCAGCGTTGTACTCGGCGCCTCGGCATATTTGTAAAAGAGACTGTCATGTCCCACGCAAAGTCCCATCACGATATTGATGTCCGTCTTCTCTTTGTTCAGCATCTGCGCCTGCAGGATTGGGTTACACATATGAACTCCGACCTCCTCGCACCGTTCCGGAATGCCAACCTCGGTCTTTGGAACTTCTCCGATCTTACAGCCCACACCGTACACTTCAAAGCCGTATTCTCTCAAAAGTCCTGCCAGCAGGTGGCTTTCCTTTAAGAGTCCCACACAGCTTGCAATTCCGATCTTCTTGGCACCCAGTTTTTTTGCCCAGCGGATTGTCTCCTCCACACGGGTTGCCTGGCAGTAAAAATCGTGCTCGATCTCGGCACTTGCACGCATGATCTTCAGATCTTTTTCATCTCCCAGATAAGTATCCAGCGCCTGCTGCCGGTCCTGGGAATCCATATTATGTGACACGCAAAATCCCGGATATGGTTTGTTGTTCTCTATATTCTGCTTTGCATTGCATTTCTTAACATTACAGTCTATACATGATAACTTTTTTGTTTCTTCCATGTTTTTATGCCTCCTCCTGATATACTGATAAGGATAACTGGTATTTTGGGGAAATGCAAGCACGGAATAACTTTACTTTACCTGTTTCCGCAAAAGTGTTATCATTATACTAATTCAATTTTACAAAAAAAAGACATACATATGAAGTTTCTAATTTTACTGATTATTGCACTGGTCATCAGTTCGATCGGGTTTAAAAAAATTGTCTGGTTCATCTCGCTTGGCTATTGTTTCTCTATCGCCGGAATCGGCGTGGGCCTGATCGTGCTGTTCTTTAAAGAGCTGACCATCCCAACTCTGGTGATGTCCCTGCTTTTTATCGTGTACGGATACAGGCTCGACGGATATTTAATGATCCGTGAACGCAAAAGTATTTGCCGGAATGATCGCCGCGCTGATCATTGGGCGGCAAGTGATTGATTGCGGTCATTTTGTAGATGTGAAAAAAAAGATTCTGTATTCCAGTTTAACTAACAAGACCTTTCAATTACTACACAAGAAAATCAAAAAGGAGATTCTGTATGAAATCTACAACAAAACAATGGATATTTTTCTTAGCTCTCCCAATTTATACTCTTTTAGGTGCGTTTTTATTGCAAAGAATTATCTATGTATATTTGAATGGTCTTATTTCAGAAATGCTCTTTTTATTGATTACGATTATTCCGTCAATTGCAATTATAATTTATATTTCTGTCTATAATAAGTCTCTTGAAGAATACGGATTTCATTTACATAAACCAATAATTCAATTATTTTGTGGAATCGTTCTTTATGTATTTATGGGAATCTTTTTCCGTTTTACTTTCTTATCCCCACCACCTTTTTCTGAAGCACTCCGTAATATAATTGCTAAATTTGACCGAATAAACATAGCTAACTTTTTCTACATATTTAATATGCTTTTAAATGTACTGACCGAAGAAATTCTCTGGCGTGGATTTGTTTTGACTTTTTTATCAAAGAAATTAAATAATTTCTTTGCTATTTTTATTACTTCTGTTTTCTTTGGATTGATGCATTTTCCTGTTACTTATTCTTTTACACAGGTTATTAATACATGTATTATTTCCATTTTATATTGTTCTTTAAGAACTTTTTTCCCTGATAAATTTAGCATTCTCTCACTTACAGTTACTCATTTTCTTTGGAATGTGGCTCTCTATTAAAATATATTTTTGAGAAATAAGTTTGAATCTAAACTGTGAATTTTTCTACACTAAAAATTTTTTCAGAAACGCTAACAAAATATAAACCAAAAATTTTTGACCTAAAATATAAGGTTTTAACCCCAATTTAAAGTAAGAAAATTTGACATTTCAACAGACACATGATAATATGACTATAGAAAAAGAGTGCTACCGATAGACGGTTAGCCCTTATACTAATTGATTAAAAATAACCGTTCAGTTTGCAGGCTGGGGCGGTTATTCTTGTGTCTTATTATTATCTTTGCCGAATGTGTATCCGACACAAAAGCAGGTGATTCCAAAACTCACAACTGCAATAAAATCCAAAATACTCATTGGCTTAGCCCTCCTTTCCAGCAGATTCCTTATCAAGGTTTCTATGTAATCAGAGGGTCACAGGTCTCCGTTCTACTTCGGTCGTTGCAAAACGAGTGCCACTAGCACTCTGCACCCTCTGAAGAAGGACTAACGACCTACCGTTATGGTAGCACCCATGCTTTGATTATATCAGCCGTGAAATTTCACCACAGTAAATTTATCAGTTGGATTCCAACAAACTCTTATCAATGATCTGGAAATTCGCCCGGTGTATGTACAGCGCTTTCCCATCGATCATCAACTTCGTAAACTTTGGCAGATCATCCGGGATTTCCCAGTACACATCTTCTCCACTATACGCTACGATCGGCTGTCCCAGTTGGGATTTGATAACAACAACTCTGGCTTTTCCAAACATATTTTTATACTTATTCAGGACACCTGCGATCGCAGTATTGTCTGTAATCTTACCGCTTGCATTGCTTTCAATATCCTCCTGCGTAAAATCCACATCCGCTTTCAACGCGTCCTGCGCAAAAATACAGGTATCACCACAACTCTCGATTTCCTTTCCATCGATTGTAATCGTAATGACAGAGGAAAGCTCATATCCCGTGATAACATTACCGTCTGAATCATAGCTTGAAGTTTCCACTGCATTTCCCTGCACATTGATCTTGTCTCCTGTGGTTGTCATTACACGATTCCCGTAATTATCATAGGTCGTGATCGTGTACGAATTCCCCACTAATTTTCCTGTAATATCGTTCAATTTGGAGCTGAGCATACTGCATCCCGCAAGCGCTATAGTCATGACTGCGCATACTACTGCCATTGCAAATCTTTTCTTTTTCATAAATTTTCTCCTTTGTCCTTTCGCAGAATCATCTTTTTGCCATTACCTTACTTTATCTTAAGTATCCCTGTATAATTATGTAAAATGTCGTCCGGCTGCATCGCATCCGATACCATGGCAATCTCAAGCTTATACTCTGTATCTTCATCACCAATTGATCCCTGAACCGGCACATACCGGTCAAAGCAAACATTTTGTTTCTTTTTTGTTGTGACAATTATCGTGACATAATCCTCCGTTGTCTGAAGCTTGTAGTAGATATCTTCTTCCGGGAATGTATCCCTTGCCCGGTCGATCATGTCCGCATAATTGTAATATTCCGATTTTTCACCAAGACCTGTCGTTTTTTCATCGATCGCATTCTGCAGCTTTTCTAAAACTGCTGCTGTTCTTGCCTCATTTTGCCTGCACTCGATCGCTGACGTAATATTCACATACAGTGAAATAACAAGTATAATCCCAGCCATAACCGCTATTGATGTTAGCCAGACCATGGCAAGCTTTGATTTCTTTTTCTTTACTTCCTCTTTTGTGAGATGGATATTCGAAAATTCGTTTACAAAATATATCGGATTTTCATTTCCGTAAGCAATAATCGCATCGACCGTGTCATAACCTCTTTCAACACTGTATTTCTGCCATACACCATATTCTGAGTAAAACTTTTCCAGCCTGTAATAGAACGATAAAAACCATCCTGTATATCGTTTTCTCCGGATAAAAAACGCACAAAGCCCGCCAATAAGAATTGCAAAATATCCGACTCCCATTACGCCATAATAAAGACCTTCTATTTTCGATACCTGCTTTTCCGGCAATACCGCAAGTAACTGATATTCCCCATTCTTTTCTTTTTCCCAGTATGTCTGAAACCGACTGCCATAAGAATATTTGATCGGATCCATTCCAAGTTCTGCAAGTGTGTAACTTACATGCTCGCCTTTATTCGGATTTTTCAAGCGCAATGACTCGCCATCCTCCTGCACAACTCCAATTACGCTCTTTTTTCCTATGAGAGAATATCCTGTTACACTTTCTAACGGATCATAGCGACCGGCTCCGAAAAACCATACCAGTGAAAGGATCATATAAACGACAAAGAGTTTTATGAGTTCTTTCCACACGTTATATTTTAAAGACCTTTCTATGATCTCTTTTTCATGTGCCGGGATTCCGGGCAGTGTGCTGTACCAGGAAGCGAACCGCTCTCTTTTGGTTTCCTCATCCATTGCTTTTCTTAGATTCATTGCTGTTGCAAGCTGCATCTTCTTTTCCTCCTTTGTACATCTTCTTAAGGATAACTTGTATTTTTTTGAAATGCAAGCGTCCTCTGGTATTCTTCGAAAATCAACAAAATCATACGAACTACTTCGTTTTCAAAAAATTCCTTTTTTTTTGACATCGTTTTATTTTTGTGTTAAAATTCAGATACTAAGACATATACATCATTTAAATTCAATCAATTATACTTTGTAATTTTTAAGGAGAGATCATACCAATGTTCAATTTTAAATTTGCTCTTCTTCCACTCCTCATCCTTTCAATTGGATTATCCGGATGTACAAAGCTAAATAAAGATGTCTCCAAAACACTCTCTATTGTTATAGAACCTGCTTTTAAGGAGCAGGTCCTTGATGCTGTAAAATATGCCACATCCAAAAATAACTCTCTGGAATTTGAAATTAAAATATTATCTCCTGATCCTGATAAAAGATCTGCAGAAATTCAGAAACTCCGTACACAGATCATGTCTGGAAAAGGTCCTGACTTATATCTTGTTAACTGTTCCACCGATGGAGCTGCGCAGATGAACGAACCTCTTTTTGAAAATCCTTATAAGGCAATGCAAAGTGGTGTATTCGCCTCATTGGATAAATATATGAAAAAAGATTCTTATTGGCAAAAGGAAAACTATAATCCGTCTTTTCTTCTCCCCGGTCAATATCAGGAAAGACAATATATTCTTCCTCTTTCCTGCCATTATAATATGTTAATCTCCGATACTGTACTTGATTATACACAGGAAAATGATACCTTAGAAGATTGGATTTCAAATATAAAAAGTTCTTCTGACCACGCTCTGAAAAATGCACTATTCGAATTAGATAATATCAGTGGTAACTGGTTTCAACCTGCTGCGGATTACAATTCCGGTCAGATTTTCTTTGATAAGGAAAAGTGGAGTAATTTCGCATTAGAATACTTATTATTTAAACAAGATTATTTAGAAAATGAAAAGACAAATAATACTGATACTAGCTCTTCGCATATTTTAATCTCATCTTTGGATGACATAAACGAACACACAACGCAAATAGACATAATCCCTGATATTCAGGGAGAAAAGGGAGAGCAAAAGAGCGGCGGCAAGCCGCCTGAGCGAGAAAGCCATCTCTCCCTTTTCTCCCTCGCTGCGGCTATGGAAACCGTGGAAAACCGAAAAAG